>Ga0105244_10000008_pt1 | contig 302297 bp, 284 predicted proteins | sample KBSM44metaG_FD_80423 | JGI IMG/M metagenome (GOLD analysis project Ga0105244, IMG submission 80423) | Miscanthus rhizosphere microbial communities from Kellogg Biological Station, Michigan, USA - KBS M4-4 metaG | ecosystem: Host-associated > Plants > Roots > Rhizosphere > Soil | place...
CCTATTGGCCGCAATTACGTCTCACCAATTCCCGTAGGGATAGGTTTTACCTTTGATGAAATCTGGCGTCTCACCGTAATATTTGTACCCATTTTGATGCTTGGTAATACCTTTACAGATATCTAGCTGCTCGCCGGAGAGTGTTTTTATAGATGAAGGTGTAACGCGGTAATTGGGATAATTACCCACATCTTGCAGCCAGACAGTCACTTTTCCTTCCGGTGCCAAGCCTATAATCATGGTGTCGTAATAGACCTCTGTTCCACGCCGATTTTTATGATCCGCAGGGGTGATCATTTTTTCCCAAACAGATTGTGGGAAGCTTATCGATGTTTCATATACCTTCATATCGATAACTGAGTCCCAGCAAAAGAGCATAGCTCTCGGTGGATGCTTGGCTTTATTCCATGTCACCGAGGAGCGACGAATATGCTGACTCCATTCGCCTACACTGTCAGGGTTACCCTGAGTTCCATCAAGCGTGTTGTATTGATAAACAATATCTTCGGTATCAAGAATTGACGCAAAAGTCACTAGCGCGGGCAATGCATGTGGGGTAACAAAACTAAATCTCCACTCGCCGTACGGCAGTGAGAACGGAGTTGAGCCACCCGGGCGAGAGCTATCAGCAGTAGCTTGGCAACCTACTAGTATCAAAGCCAATAAGCTTGAGGCCAGACGTGTTATTTCCATATACCTTTACCCTCCATTTTAAGCGGCCCCCTTGGCCGCAATTACGTCTCACCAATTCCCGTAGGGGTAGGTTTTGCCCTTGATGAAATCTTTTATGTCTTGATCATATCCATATGAAAAATCACTATCGGTGATTCCTTTGCAAATATTTAGCTGGTCACCGGAAAGAGTTTTTATGGCTGTAGGTGTAACGCGATAGTTGGGATGATCGTCGACATCTTGCAACCAAATAGCGACTTTCCCCTCAGGAGCGAGGCCAATAACCATCGTTTTATAATAGGTTATGCGCCCATACGAATCTTTATGATCAGCGGGAGTGATCATTTTCTCCCAAATCGGTTGCTTGAATGTTAAATAAGTTTCATACACCTTTTTGTCTATTATCGAGTCCCAGCAAAAAACCATAAAATGTGGCGGGTATTTAGCCTTGTTGTAATTGATTGAGACGAAGTTACTCCGCGTAAAGTCATTCCAAGCCCCCACGACCTCTGGGTCTGATTGAGTTTTATCGATAGTATTAAACTCATAAACATAGCCATCGGTATCAATCAATTTGACATGAGTCACTACAGCAGACAGTAATTTAGGAGTAAAAAAATTGAATTTCCACTCTCCATAGGGAGTGGCATATTTGCTGACTTCAGAAGTTGAATTCTCTTTCCCTGCGCTATGACATCCACTCAAAACCAATGCCGAAAAAAGCACAGCCAGACGTGTTATTTCCATATACCTTTACCATCCATATTAAGCGGCCCTCTTGGCCGCAATTACGCCTCACCAATTCCCGTAGGGGTAGGTTTTGCCTTTGATGAAATCTTTTATGTCTTGATCATATCCATATGAAAAATCACTATCGGTGATTCCTTTGCAAATACTTAGCTGGTCACCGGAGAGTGTTTTTAGAGTTGAGGGTGTAATGCGGTAATTGGGATACTTACCCACATCTTGCAGCCAGACCGTCACTTTTCCTTCAGGTGCCAAACCTATAATCATGGTGTCGTAATAGACCTCTGTTCCACGCCGATTTTTATGATCCGCCGGAGTTATCATTTTTTCCCAAACAGATTGTAGGAAGCTTATCGATGTTTCATATACCTTCATATCGATAACTGAGTCCCAGCAAAACACCATGGCTTTAGGCGGATGCCTGGCTTTATTCCATGTCACCGACGAGCGACGAATATGCTGACTCCATTCGCCCACACTGTCAGGGTTACCCTGAGTTCCATCGAGCGTATTGTATTGATAAACAATATCGTCGGTATCAAGAATGGACACGAAAGTCACTAGCGCGGGCAATGCATGTGGGGTAACAAAACTAAATCTCCACTCACCGTAGGGCAGTGAGAACGGATTTGAGCCACCCGGGCGAGTGCTATCAGCAGTAGCTTGGCAACCTACTAGTGTCAAAGCCAACAAGCTTGCGGCCAGACGTGTTATTTCCATATATCTCTATCATCCATATTAAGCGGCCCTCTTGGCCGCAATTACGTCTCACCAATTCCCGTAGGGGTAGGTTTTGCCCTTGATGAAAGCCTTTGTGTCTTCTCCATATTCATAGCCATTAGAAAATCGGGTAATACCTTTACAAACATTAAGCTTGTCTCCAGTGAATGTTTGTAGAGTTGAGGGGGTAACACGGTAATTGGGTTCAGTTCCTATCCCCCGCAGCCAAACAGCAACCTTCCCTTCAGGGGCTAAACCTATTTGCACAGTGTCATAATAAGCTGTGTTACCTAAATAATCCTTTAATTCACTGGGTCTAGACATTTTGTCCTGAATTGATTGGGGAAATGAAATGTGAGTTTCATAAACCTTTTTATCAATAATAGAGTCCCAGCAAAATATCATAAGTTTTGGAGGAGCTTTGATCCTATTCCAATGCCCACCGGGTGCTCTTGATTGATCATTCCACTTATCAATAACTTTATCTAGAGACGCAGTACTGTCTAATGTGTTGAATCGATAATCAATCTGATTAATATCAAGAATTGCGACAAAGGTAACGAGGGCAGGCAACGCCTTTGGTGTGAAAAAATTAAAGCGCCACTCTCTAGCTTTGGTCGGGGCATCTTCTAGATTTGTAGCATGGCAGCCCATTACTGTTAGTAGTGGCAGCAAAACTGCAAGACGTGTTATTTCCATATTTTTTTTCCATCCATATTGTAAACCGTCCGGCGCCACTGTTCATCTGGACGGTTAGTAAAGGTGACTAATTTCGCGGGCTTTACAGCACCAATGGGTAAGCCTTGTTCATCTTTAATTACGCTATTCCAGTTTGCGGAACAGTGGAGGTATTTTTTGGCTAATACACTAAGTTCTGGCGTAATGAATACATAGCGAGTTTCTCCATTACGCACTGCTTTACCAAGGCGGATCGCTTTTTCATTTAAATAGTCTAATTCTGATGGAAGGGAAAGGTTATCGTCTTTAGGTAAAATAGGATCGAATTTCACCCCCGCCTCTTGTGCAGCATCTAGCATCACTCGCAGAGATACTTTTGACCAGTCATTGTAGGTAGTTCGGTCGAGAATCAGCGCCGCGGCGCTTCGTTTTTGCAATCTACCGTAATGGTCAGCAGGCATCCTGTCGTCATGCCAAGTTTTAACGTCGATTTCGACATTCTGGCAAATTGAATTAATGGCCGGAAACTGATTCATCTCTTTGAGCTGTTGAACTGTTTGCTGATAAACCCTTGTATGAGTATCGTCAGTTGAGAAGGGAACAGTTTCAAACTGCGGTCGAGTCAGGAAATAGGCTTCATGTTCCACCGGATTATAACCCCCTCCTATATCGGAATGGGCTCCGGGTAACTCCACTTCTGGCCATGCGGGTTTCACACTGTTGAGGGCGAAGTTAAATCGGCACTCGTGCTGGGCAGTAATGTGGAAGACTTTTTCTGCTACACCGGGGCGGAGTGCAATATTCACATCGCCTGTATCCGCTGTATGAGGGTTAAAGCCATTTTCGGGCGTGCCGATGGCGGCCACGGTATCAAAAATGCCAATAAACCGGGTTTTACCTCCCGGAGTGCCGCTGAATTCAACATTGCCTAATCCCTCTTTTATCGCGGCAATAATTTGAGGGTCTTGAGAGAACACGCGATTAGCAAAATGCCGAGCTGCGGCGGCACCACGGCTAAAGCCAAAGATATCGAATTGCAATTCTTTAATAATGCAAAAACGCGCATCTGGATTGTTGTAGAAATAATCATTAAAGCCATCAATTAACATTCTGACAGCTTTATCGGTCTTTTTAACTACTCCAGTGTCGCCCGTTCCTGTGCCCATACCATAGGTACTATCACCTTCGCCTGTTTCAGTTCCAATTCCTTCAATATAAATTGCATGCTGACCATAACCGGTATCCACGTTAATTTTTTGGTTATATAAGGTATTAAGCCAGTGCACATTCGTATAGTAGCCGAGATGGCTCCCAGCAGAAGTGCCGCTGTAACCACGTTTTATTTGGATACAACGCGCGTAAGTTGATGTTGCATCCTGATTATTCATCTCATAATGCTCGGCATTACATGCCTTGAGACGCGCGTCGGTGTTGTTGGCATTATTCCCCGTTCCATCAAAGAACACGCCGAGGGTGAGGGTAATTTCGCGTTTCGGTTTCTTTGCCGCCTGCCCGCGCTGCTCCGGCGCTGTGCTTGAGCTCTTTGCCGCCGTTTCTTCGCCGATGAATTCATAGGTGTCATTCACCATTGATGGAATGAATTCGGCATTGCATGGGCAGCTACTTCTACTGTGCAAGGTACCGGCAAATTTGCGGCCGTTAATGGTGTCATAGGGAATGTGCCCCACAATGATGTAAGTGCCGGGGTGCTTGCCGCAGCTAACCCTATCCTCTTCCCTTGCCACCGCTCTGCCAAACAGCGTGTGGGTAAAATCCCCTTCAAGAATGATACCGCCACAGGTAGTTTCGTCCTCGACGACCAGATAATAACCTTGTGTCATTAGCGCATCCCCCAAGGCGGAGTGAAGCTTGAAATAAGGTTTTTTGCCGCCGAATTTGGGCTTTTAGGCCGCGGGCTGGGAGAAAGGGGCTGATAAACTGAAGGGCCAGATTGAACAATTTCCAGCCAATGTGCAGGCGTGCTCCCGCTGTGACGCATCGTATCCATATTAATTTCCTTTTTTATATGGTTATTCTGCGCTCATTTTACCCATGGCTAGCATTTCACCAAAGGTTACTTTTCATTATTGGGCTACAGGTGCTGCTCTGTCTGAAATTTCTTGTTCGCGCGCCGCAGTAACAGCGCCTGCTGAATGTCTGGTCCGGCGGCGAGAAGCTGGCGGGTGTAGTCGTGCTGCGGGGCGTCGAGGACCTGCTCGGCGGGGCCGCTTTCAACTAAGTTGCCGCGAAACAGCACCACTACGCGGTCGCAGACTTGGCGCACGGCGCTTAAGTCATGGCTAATGAACAGCACCGAAAGACCGAGATCTTCGCGCAGGCGACCCAGCAGTGACAGGATTTGTCCGCGAACGGAGAGATCGAGCGCCGACACGGCTTCGTCCGCCACCAGCAGGTCAGGTTCGAGGGCCAATGCGCGGGCGATGGCTATGCGCTGGCGCTGGCCGCCCGAAAAGGCTCCCGGCAGGCGCTGGGCGTGGTGCGGCTCCAGACCTACCAGTTCAAGCAGTTCCGCCACGCGACCTGCAATCCTCGAGGCCGGGCGCAGTTTATGCACCCGCAGCGGCTCGGCGATTTGCTCACCGACGGTGATTTTTGGATTGAGGCTGGCGAACGGGTCCTGAAAGATGATCTGCGCCCGGCGGCGCATCGCCAGCTTCTGTACCGGGTTGGCATTGCGCAGGTCAATGCCGTCGAAAACCACCTCGCCGCTGTCGGCGGGGATCAGGCCAATTGCCGCCCTTCCCAAGGTCGTTTTACCCGAACCGGACTCACCAATCAGGCCAACAATCTCCCCACGGCGAATTTCCAAACTGGTCGGAAATAGCACCGTCTGGCGCGTGGGTTTGACGAAGGGTAAAGCGCGCTTTTGCGGATAGCTTTTGGTCAGCGAACGCAGGCTGAGCAAGGGCTGCTGATCGGCGTTTGCCGTAAAGGGAGGGCCAATCTCCGGCTGTGACGCGGCAATCAGCTTTTGGGTGTAGGGGTTTTGCGGCGCGGTGAGTAGAGCCGCTACCTCTCCTTCCTCGACAATACTGCCGCTATGCATCACATAGGCGCGGTCGGCGTAGCGTGCCACCAGACTCAGGTCATGGGTGATAAGCAAAATGCCCATCTCCATCTCCTGCTGCAACTCTTGTAGCAGGGCGAGGATCTGCGCCTGAATGGTGACATCCAGCGCGGTGGTCGGCTCGTCGGCAATCAGTAAAGCCGGTTTACAGCTAATGGCGCTGGCAATCATCACCCGTTGACGCATCCCGCCGGAAAGCTGGTGAATATACTGTTTGGCGCGCTGTTCGGGATTGAGGATGCCCACCCGGTCGAGTAAGGCAATAGCCTGCCGGTGCGCCTGCTTCCAACTGAGGTTTTGATGGCGAACCAACACTTCGGCAATCTGCTCGCCAATCTTCAGCACCGGATTCATGCTGGTCATCGGCTCCTGAAAAACCGTCGCCATCCGGTGGCCTCGCAGAGCTTCTACCGACGAGTAACCGGGGCTAACGATCAGCTGTCCGTCGAAGTGGATCTCGCCATGTGACTGCTCGACGCCCACGGGCAATAGCCCCATCAGCGCCAGCGAACTCAGGGTTTTGCCCGAGCCAGACTCCCCCACCAGCGCCACGATCTCCCTTCTGTTCACTTGAAACGAAATCGGGTTAACCAGCGTGCTCCCGCTGGTCGTGCTAATCGCCAGCCGGGTGGCCTGCAACAGGGGATGGGAAGAGGACATACGGTGCGCCTATAAGGAAGGTGATAACCAGAGAATATATCCTATATTCTCTGGCCGCAACGTCGGCAGAAGCAACGCTTAGGCTGGTTTGAGATAAGCTAGAACTAACGTTGTTTTTTCTCCAGCTCGCGCACCAGCGGGATGACCTCTTTGCCGAAGAACTCGACCTCTTCCTGAAAATGCAGAAACGCCAGCAGCATCAGGTTCACCCCCGCATGTTTCAGCTCGATGATCCGTTCGGCGATTTGCTGTGGGGTGCCAATAAGATTGGTTTTGAAGCCATCATTGTACTGCACCAAATCCTCGAGGGTGGATTTCGCCCAGTTGCCTTCGCCTTCGGGTGAAGCACTTCCGGCGTTTTTCACTTCATGCTGGAAGCCTTTCACCGCCTCGGGATTGGCATGGTCGAGGATCTCCTGCAACACCTCTTTGGCCTCTTTCTCGGTGTCTCTAGCAATCACAAAGCCGTTCAGGCCGACCTTAACGCTGTGGTGATTGGCCGCCGCTTTGGTTTGTAAATCATCGATTTGCTGTTTGACGCCCTCTGGCGTGTTGCCATTAGTGAAGTACCAGTCTGACACTCTGGCCGCCATATCCCGCGCCGCGCGCGAGCTTCCTCCTTGGAAAATCTCCGGCAGCGGGCTTAAAGGTTTGGGTTTCAGCGAGTAATCGCGATAGCGGTAGAAATCCCCGGCAAAGGTGAAGCTGGGTTCGGTCCAGATGCCGCGCAGGCAGCGAATAAACTCTTCTGAGCGCAAATAACGCTCTTCGTGATCTAACCACGGCTCGCCGACGGCTTTAAATTCCCCGCGAAACCAGCCGCTGACGATATTGACGGCAATCCGCGCCTCTGAAAGATGGCTGATGGTGGCGATCTGCTTGGCCGCCAGCGTCGGGTTCCACGGCCCCGGCAGCAGCGCGGCTATCACTTTGAGCTTCTCGGTGGAATCGAGCAGAGCCTGAGAAAAAGAGACCGATTCGTGCTGATTGTCCGCGCCATAACCGGCGGTGAAGCGAATCTGCGTCAGGGCGTAGTCAAACCCTGCTTTCTCGGCAATTTGCGCCAGTTTGCGGTTATAGCCGATATCCCAGCTGGTGCGCTGCGGGATATTACTGATCACCAGCCCGCCCGACACATTAGGCACCCAGTAGGCAAACTGGATAGGATCTTGCTTGGTTTGATTTGCTGACATCTTTATCTCCCTCGTGATAAGCAAATTTACATATAACCAATTTCGATATTTATCTAATTACAAATACCATTTGGATATAAATCAGATAGCACAAGGCGTGCCAAGGCGGCAGAAAGAGAAAATGCTAAGAAATTAATCAGATAGTTATTTTAAAGGCGTCGGCAGGCTGCTGCATTTGCAACAGTTGTTAGGGTCAGGTGTGGGTTTTGCAACACGAGTGAAGCGGGCCTGCTGGCAGATTCAGCAACAGGCCCGCTAATCAGCAAAAAAGTTAGACCAGTTGGCCTAAGCTTGCGGCGTCAAAATCATGCAGTTGGTCCTGATTGCCGTTGCGGATTTTACTGACCCACTGCGGGTCGCTGAGCAGCGCGCGGCCCACGGCGATTAAGTCGAACTCGTCGCGTTCCAGACGGTGCAGCAGGTTGTCGAGGCTGGCGGGCTGCGCGCCTTCGCCAGTGAATGAGCCCATAAAGTCATTCGACAGCCCGACCGAGCCCACGCTGATGGTGGCCGCGCCGGTCAATTTTTTCGCCCAACCGGCGAAGTTCAGCCCGAACTCACCATCAATTCAGGGAACTCTGGCTCCCAGAAGCGGCGCTGCGAGCAGTGCAGGATATCCACGCCCGCCTCAACCAGCGGCAGCAGCCAGTCAGTCATGGCATCCGGGGTGGTCGCCAGTCGGAACGCGTAGTCTTGCTGCTTCCACTGGCTGACGCGCAGGATGATCGGGAACTCTGACCCGACGGCCTGACGCATGGCTTTCACGACTTCTGCGGCGAAGCGAGAACGCTGTTTTAGCGTTGCGCCGCCGTAGCCGTCGGTGCGCAGGTTGGTCGCCGCCCAGAAGAATTGGTCGATAAGATAACCGTGCGCGCCGTGGACTTCGGCGACGTCAAAGCCTAAGCGTTTGGCGTCTGCGGCGGCTTTGGCGAAGGCGGCGATGGTGTCGGCAATCGCCTCATCGCTCATGATTTCCCCGCGCGGCTGGCCCGGACCAATCAGTCCTGAAGGGCTTTCCACTGGCGCTTCGGGTACCCATTCGGTCATAAAGCTGGCGACTGAACCGGTATGCCACAGCTGTGGCCCCATTTTGCCGCCCGCCGCGTGAACCTCATCAATCACTTTTTTCCAACCCGCCAGTGAGGCTTCCCCGTGGAAGAAAGGAATTTTTGGGTCATTGCGTGAGGCCGGGCGGTCAACCACCGTCCCCTCCGACAAAATCAATCCGACATCCGCCGCCGCGCGGCGCTGATAGTAGGCCGCCACGTCATCCCCCGGCACGCCGTTGGGCGAGAAAGAACGGGTCATGGGAGCCATCACAATACGGTTTTTAAGCGTTAGATTTTTTAACTGAAAAGGTTGAAATAAGACATCTACATTCGCTTTGCTCATGATTTAATTCTCTCTATGTGGTTTGCAAAGCCGAGGGTATATTATGTATACCTAGTGTCAATCAGGCACCACAACGCTACCAGGTATAGTTAAGGAAACTACTGTGTCGATTCAAAAAGCCCCCTGCCAAACCAATGAGTGCCCGCACCGTCTGCTGTTGGACCAGATTGCGGATAAATGGTCGGTGCTGATCCTCAGCGCCCTGTGCGAGCAGCCGTTACGATTTAATACAATTAAGCGCCAGTTAAATGGCATCACTCAGAAGGCGCTGACGCAAAGCCTGCGCAGATTGCAGCGCAACGGCATTGTGGATCGCAAAGTGATCACCTCCTCGCCAATTGCGGTGGAGTACCACATCACACCATTAGGGCGCACGCTGAAAGAGCCGTTTAGCGCGCTCTATAACTGGACGATCAGCTATCTTCCCGAGGTGGAAAAGGCGCGGCAGAAATTCGATTTGGACGCTGAGGAGGATTAAAAAACCGCGCAGTAAGCACAATCCAAAGATTTTATTTGTTCTATTTATGCAACAAATCATCAACCAGATGAGGGTTTATCTCGCATTTTGAATCAAATAAAGTGGGTGATATGCGTGTTGAACAGAGAAAGGCGTGATGCAAAACTTTAAATTACTTTATTTATTTGACCCACTTTGCGGCTGGTGTTACGCCAGCGCGCCGGCGTTAGCCAGCCTCGCGGCGGCTTTTCCACAACAGTTGGAACTGATGCCCAGCGGCCTGTTCTCAGATGCTGGGGCACGCGAAATGACACCTTCGCTGGCTACCCACGCATGGACTAACGATCAGCGCATTGAGTCGCTGACAGGTCAGGTATTTAGCGAAAAATACTTCAACAATATTCTGATGGGCACCGATGTGCGTTTTGACTCTCAGGCGATGAACCGTGCCCTGACGGCCATTCGCCAACTGGACACCAGCTTAGAAACCGAAGTTCTGCATCACTTACAGCACGCGCGCTATGTCAACGGGCAGGACACTTCGGCTCCTCAAGTGGTTGCCAAAATTACCGCGCAGCACGTGCAGGCGGCGGGTTATGAGCTGGATGCAAGCGACTTTGCCCTGCGCCTGACTCACGACGAGGCGCTGGCCGAGCAGACTCATCGGCGAACCCAGACCACGCAGGCGCTGATGGACAAACTGGCGGTCAGAGGCGTGCCGCTGTTGCTGGTACAAACTGGCGACCAGTATGAGCAGATCAGTGGCAAACCGCTGTATGTTGACCCGCAGGCATTGGTTGCGGCTATCAGTGAGAAACTGAGTGCCGCAGCCCGTTAATTAGGCGGATTTCGCCGGGTACTGCTCGTCGGTGACCTTCTCCAGCCACTCGACCGGGCTGCCGTTAAGTGATTCAGCAATGGCAATGTGCGTCATTGCTGTCTCACTGGTCGCGCCGTGCCAGTGCTTCACCCCTTCCGGTATCCAGACAATATCCCCCGGATGTATCTCTTCCACCTCGTGACCCCATTTTTGAACCCAGCCCCGGCCTTGGGTGACAATCAGCGTCTGGCCTAGTGGATGGGTATGCCACGCGGTACGCGCGCCGGGCTCGAAAGTCACCGTTGCGCCGCCCACGCGGGCAGGTTCAGTGGCCTGGAAAGGCGCGTCAATCCGCACTTTGCCGGTGAAATAGTCCGCCGGACCGGGCTTCGAGGGCTGTGAACCATTGCGTAAGATCTTCATGTTTTGCTCCTGAAAGGTGTCTTCTAAAAGAGGCCGTGCTGGCGTTATTCAACGTTACAGAGATCCCTTGCCCGCGACTACGGCCTAAATCTGCAAACGGCTATGAGCCTAATTCATTAATATCGCACGGGGCGTTGCGACGGATTAATGAGGAAAACTCATAAGCTCATACCAATGGTGGCAACATGCTTGCGCAGCATTAATGATTTCTCTTCATAAATTCATTTTAATTATACGTGCTGGAGAAATGCCTGCCCAGCGCGTATCTTTTAGAGTGAAATCAAGCACTCCCCCGCTAATAAAATAAGGCAACCTGCGTAGATGAATAATCCCGTTTCGCTGATCGGTCAGAAAATCCGCCTTCGTCCCATGACAGAACAAGATGCCTACGCCCTGCTGCTTGCCGCCTCTGACGGTGAATTGTGGAACATGCAATTGACCAATATTCCGTCGCCAGAGACTGTCGCGCAGTACATCAATATCGCCATCACCGGCCGCAATGCGGGCTCTGTGCTGCCGTTTGTGATTGAAGAGATTGCCAGCGGCAAGCCGATTGGCTCGACCCGCTTATGGAAGATTGATACTCAAAATCGCAAGTTGGAAATCGGCCACACTTGGCTGTCCGTGTCTTGGCAGAGAACTTACGCCAACACCGAGGCCAAGCTGTTGCTGCTCACCCATGCTTTCGAGGTGATGAACTGCGTGCGGGTGCAGTTCACCACGGATGAGCTGAATGAGAAGTCGCGCAACGCCATTTTACGCTTAGGTGCCAAGCAGGAAGGGATTGTGCGCCACGAGCGCATCATGCCAAACGGCCGTAAACGCAACTCGGTGCGATTTAGCATTATTGATGAGGAATGGCCTGAGGTGCGCGGCAATCTGCACAGCAAATTGCAGAGTTTTGCCGCGGTTGGCGAATGAATCTGCTCGGCTTCGCGCTGGCTATCCTGCCCGTGGCCCTCTCGCCGGGGGCCAGTTTTACCTTAGCAATGAACAATGCCGTTCAGCAGGGAATGCGCGGCACGGGAAGGATTATTCTCGGCACCCTGCTCGGCATTTATACCCATGCGCTGCTGGCCGGGCTTGGCATCACGCGGCTGATTGCCGCCTATCCGGCCTTGATGAATACCATCAAAATCATCGGCACGGCGTATCTTATCTATTTAGCGATTCGGCTGATCCGCAGCGGCCTGAATGCGCAGGATTTGGCTTTCACCTCTGACAATCGTTCAACCGGCATCAAAGAAGCCTACTTAGCCAACGTGCTGAATATCAAAGCCATTATGCTCTATCTCACCGTGGTGCCCGCCTTCGCAGGCAGCGGCGCAACCCCGTGGAGTTATCTGGTTTTGGCGTCAATTCACGTCGCGATTATGGCCCTGTGGTTACTCTTTGCCGGACAGATGCTGATCCACTCCGCAGCAAAAATTAGCACCCGCAAACTGAAGAAAGTGATCGACATCGGCGGCGGCACGTTATTGCTGATTTTTACGATTTGGCCTTATTTGTCTCTTTAGTTCCTAACCCTCTCATTCCCCATCAAACCCTTCACGCGCCTTGCGAAAATCAGCGGCATTTTCAATTACCCAGCCCCAGAGCGGCATCATGTTGAGCAGCATGCCTTTGCCGAGTTCGGTGAGCTGGTAATCGACGCGGGGATGGGGGATTTTCTGCTGATGGTCATAGCGGCTGATCAGCCCGTCGCGCTCTAGCTGGCGCAGGGTTCGGGTCAGCATGCGCTGGGTCACGCTGGGCAAGGCTTTAGCCAGCTCGGCGTGTCGCAGAGTGCCGCGCACGCCAAGGGTATAAACCACGCCCAGCGACCAGCGGTTTCCCGCATGGCTGAGCACCTCTCTTTTCAGCGTGTCGTCTTCATCGCTTAATGCATCGCAAATCGCGGAAAACTCAATAATTTGCTGCTCGTCTAGCTTCATCACGCCCTCCAGTATCATCTGTGTGCCTAATTGCTCGCCCTGTTTGACCCAGGCAGGATAGGCGTAACAAGAGGAGAAAAGTATGGAAAATACCATGGTGCGTCAACCACATAACGTTTTAATTCTGGGCGCGGGCGAGCTGGGCATGGCGATGCTGACAGGTTTTATCAAGCAGCGCGAAAGCCATCCCGAGCTTCAACTGACCGTGCTGCTTCGTCCTGCTTCACTGGCAGAAAATGCCTCTGCTGGGCACAAGCGCAGAGTGCAGCAGTTGGCCGAATGGGGTGTCGCCACCCTCGCCGCCGATTTCAGCACTCAGTCGGAAGATGAACTGGCGCAGGTTTTCGCGCCTTTTGACGCCATCGTTAACTGTAGCGGCTTTGTTGGCGGCGCGGGTACTCAGCTGAAAATCAGCCGCGCCGTTTTACAGGCAGGTGTTGCGCGCTATTTCCCGTGGCAGTTTGGCGTAGATTACGACCAGATTGGCGTTGGCAGCGGGCAGCCGGTGTGGGACGAGCAGTTGGCGGTCCGCCAGCTATTACGCCAGCAACAGCAGACCGAGTGGGTGATTGTCTCGACCGGTATGTTCACCAGCTTTCTGTTCGAGGAGAGCTTTGGTCTGGTGGATATTCCTGACGGTAAGGTGCGCGCGCTAGGCGATGCTCACTTCGCACTGACCCTGACCACGCCGGAGGATATCGGCCTGCTGACAGCGGCAATCTTCTTCCACCAGCCGACCTTGGCTAATCAGGTGGTGTATATTGCCGGTGACACCGTCACGTATCGCCAAATCACTGAGATACTGAGCGAGCATTATTGCAGGGAGTTTGTGCTGCACGTGGAGGAGATTGCCAGCTTGCGAGCCAAAGCGCAGGCCTCGCCGGAAGACGTATCGGCGGCTTACAGTCTGGCCTTCGCCCGAGCCGACGGGGTGTCGTGGGACAAATCGCAGACCTTCAACGCGCGCCACGGCATTGCGGTGACCGACGTCAAAGGCTGGCTGGCGCAGAACAAGCCCTGCGCCTGATTCAGCAATCATCAACCTCCCCGCAGTGCAGGGGGAGGTTTTTTGCTATTAAGAGCAGTGCATGCTGGTGATCACTCCCTTCTCATCAGCCATGATATTCAAACGCTCGGGGTTGAAGTCCATGGTGACGCCCATGCCCGGGGTGATGAGGCGCATAGGTTTGGCAAAGCGCATGCCGTCCAGCGTAGAGGCCGGTTTGCCGATCAGGTATTGGAAAGAGGCGGCGTTACAGGTGTCAGGCTGTTGCACAGGGTTTTGCTGCTTGGCGGTGTCAGCCTGATGTTGACAGGCAGTCAGCGCGAAGGTGGCCAGAGAAGCGACGATCAGAAGTTTGATTTTCATTATAAAAGACTCAAGGTTGGAAAAATAAATCAACCCAATGAATTTAGTCATACGCATTGGCGCAGTCCATAGGAAAATCCATAAAAATCTGTGACAAATTGGCGTATCACTGAACTAGTTCACAATGTACATTTGGTGAGTTATGCACTATATTGCGGCGCTTAACGCGATATTCCACCGGCTAATTGCCGTGGAAATAACATTTTATAGCGCTCTGTTTTTGCATAAGGAACCGCACCATGGCGACGCAGTCCGTCGACACTTCCCCCCGTTCTGTGATGGGTGGCGCAATGATTATTGGCGGCACCATCATTGGCGCAGGCATGTTTTCTCTTCCCGTTGTGATGTCCGGTGCCTGGTTTTTCTGGTCAGTGGCCGCGCTGGTTTTCACTTGGTTCTGCATGCTGCACTCGGGGTTGATGATCCTCGAAGCCAACCTGAACTATCCCATAGGTTCCAGTTTTAATACCGTGACCAAAGACCTGCTGGGCAACGCGTGGAATCGCATCAACGGCTTAACCATCGCCTTTGTGCTCTACATCCTGACCTACGCCTATATCTCGGCCAGCGGCTCGGTTATCCAGCACACCCTGCGCGAAATGTCGGTCAACTTCTCCCCGCGTCTGGGCGGCCTGTTCACCGCGCTGGCGGTGGCCTTTATTGTCTGGCTGAGTACCCGCGCGGTAAGCCGCATGACCGCCATTGTGCTGGGTGCCAAAATCATCGCCTTCTTCCTGACCTTTGGCAGTTTGCTGTGGCACGTCAAGCCGGTGAACCTGCTCAATAGTGTGGAAGTGAACCCGAGCTACATGCCTTACCTTTTAGCCACGCTGCCGTTCTGTCTGGCGTCGTTTGGCTATCACGGCAATGTGCCGAGCCTGATGAAGTACTACGGCAAGGACCCGAAAACTATCCAGAAGTGCGTGCTGCTGGGCACCCTGATGGCGCTGGGGTTGTACGTGATTTGGATGCTCGGCACCATGGGCAATATCCCACGCCCTGAGTTTATCGGCATCGCCGAGCGCGGCGGCAATATTGACGTGTTGGTGCAGTCGCTGAGCCAGGTGCTGAACAGCGCCGGGCTGGACCTGCTGCTGACCATCTTCTCCAACTTCGCCGTCGCCTGCTCCTTCCTTGGGGTGACGCTGGGCCTGTTTGACTATTTGGCGGACCTGTTCAAGTTTGATGACAGCAAAACCGGCCGCTTCAAAACCGCGCTTGTCACCTTTGTCCCGCCGATCATCGGCGGGGTTATCTACCCTGACGGCTTTATCTACGCCATTGGATTCGCCGGTTTAGCGGCAACCGTTTGGGCGGTTATAGTCCCGGCGCTGATGGCCAGAGCCTCGCGCCAGCGTTTTGGCAGCCCGCGTTATCGCGTCTGGGGCGGCAAGCCGATGATTGTTTTAGTGCTGCTGTTTGGCGTGCTCAACGCCACGGTGCATATCCTCTCCAGCCTCAACTGGCTGCCGGTATACCGTTAAAACTAAAAGCAAAAATGGGCGCGGATCTCAGATCCGCGCCCACATTAAGCCTCTTCTTATGCAGCGTTAAGCATCCACAAGTTTAAGCATCGACAAACAGTACTTTCCCGCTAATAAATCCATCGACTGAACGCTCGAAGGCTTTGCCAACCAATTTGCTTGGTACCGGCTGGAATCCTGGCATCATGTCGGCGAACAATTCCCACGCTTCTTCAACCACGGTTGGGTTGATGGCGTTGATGCGAATGCCGCGCGGCAGCTCGTGCGCCACGCATTGCACGAAGGTGTCGATAGCGCCGCTGGTGGTGGCATCGGCAATACCTTCCGGAATAGGTTTCACATTCAGAATGCCGGAAATCAGAGTGAAAGAGCCGCCGTCGTTGATGTAGTTCAGCCCCTCTTTGACCAGTCGCATCTGGCCCAGCATTTTGCTTTGCACACTGGCTTCCCACTGCTCATCGGTCATCTCGGCGAAAGGTGCGTATTCGCAGAAACCGGCGGCGTTAACCACGGCGTCAAATTTGCCGACTTTTTCAAACAGCGCGCGAATCGACGCCTTATCGGTAATGTCCACCTGATGGTCGCAGCCCTTGCCGGACAGGCTGGCGGTGATCACCCGATGCTTGGTTAACCCAGTAAGTGCGGCCTGACCAATCTTGCCCTGCGCGCCAATAACAATGACAGTTTTCATATTTATTCCTAAGTGTGTGTTGAACTCGCCGACACTTTAGGAGAGTGGTGATACAATTAAAAACAGAGATTACATGTAAGAGATATCACAGATTATGATAGATAGAATCGACCTCAAGCACATGCGGGTGTTCGTCCAACTGGTGAGAGAGAAAAGCGTCTCGAAGGTAGCGGCGGAGGCGGGTTTAACCCAGCAGGCGGTGAGCGGATACTTGAAAAGGCTGCGCGGAGAGTTTCAGGAAGAGCTGTTCCTGCGCCAAAGTAACGGCCTGCAACCGACCCACTTCGCCTTCGAGCTGTGTGCCAAGTTCGAGCGGGTACTTGAGGAAGTGGACAGCATCTATGATGATTTGCCCTTTGATTTGGCTTCCGCCAACCAGACTTACACCATTATCGCCAATGAGTACGCCCAGCTCTCCTATGTGCCGCTTTTCGTGCGTGCCGCCACCGCGCTGGCTCCCAATATCACTTTCAATATCATTGACTTCGATCACCGCACCCATGAAGCCCTGCTGGCGAGCGGCGAGGCGGATATCGTGATTGGTTTTGGCGAGTTTATCGACCAGCGCCTGACGCTGGCCCCGATTCAACAAGAGCACTACGCCTGCGTGGTCAATGAGCATTCGGCGATTTTCGAACAGATCCGCCAACCCGCCGATTTGGCCGCCTTCCCCCACGTGGCGATGGGCAACAATGGCTACCATTTTAGCAATACGGTGGATGCATTTTTAAAGGAACAGGGCGTGGAGCGCCGGGTGATTGCCGTGCTGCCCTGCTATACCGCGCTACAGAGCTTCTTGTCGGTCAATGACGTGGTGGCCTTTGTGCCGAGCACTATGACCCGTGTAGGCAACTTCAAAACGATAGACCTTGCTGTGGAACCGCAGAGTTTTGACGTGGTGGCGGCATGGCATCGCCGGGTGGCGTCCAATCCGTTGCATCAGTGGGTGGTGGAGCAGATTTTGAGTTTAAACGCGCCCTGACGAGAGTGCCGGGGCGCGAACAGCCTTACAGCCAGCGTTTGAACCACGCGGTTTGTTCGGCGACTACCGGCGTGAAGTGCTCGCCAGAGTAGAAGTCGTAGTGTTTCGCGCCTTGCTCAACGTAGAGCTTTTTCTCGGCGGTGGTCAGCGCGTGGTACAGGTCAATGCCCTGCTCCGGCGGGTTGACCTTGTCCTGCTCAGCAACCATCACCAGCACCGGACAGGTGACTTTGGCGGCGTGGTCGGCGGGCTTGTAGCGCAGGGTTTCGCGCACCGTCAAGAATGGGATCTTGATATCCATCGCTGGATACTGGGTTTTATTCTCTTCGAAGAAGGCTTTGGACTCGTCGTCGCTCAGCACTTTGGTGATGGAAACCATCATCTCTTTGCCTGTTGCCAGCTTCTTATCATTCATTTTTTCCAGCGTGGCGATAAAGCCCGCCTTGTCTTCAGGCGACATCGCGCCGGTCACCACGTTTTCACCGTCGGCAAAGCCCAGCTGGCTTACCACGGCTTTCACGCGATCCCCCGCCTGCGCGGCCGCAGCCATCACGTGGCAGCCGCCGAAGCTGGTGCCCCACAGGCCGATGCGCTGGCTGTCGATGATGCTTTCGTCTTGCAGCGTGCCAAGCACGGTGAGGATATCGGCTATCTGCATTTCAGGCACTAAACGGCCTTTCTCGCCGCCGCTGGCACCAAAACCGCGATAGTCGAAGGTGACGGCGGCAAAGCCCGCGTCAACAAAGGCTTTCACGAATGCAGGCAAGAGGATTTCCTGAATACCGCAAAAGCCGTGGCAAAGAAGAATGGCGGGTAAATTTTCACCGGTTTTGGGTGCATGAAGCGTAACAGCGATGTCGTCTGCGGTTTTATATTTTGAAATTTTCACCTGAACTACCTTATTGGTACGAAAGGAGCCCGTTGTATATCAACAAAATTAGCTTGGAAACAAGAGGCTAATTCTGACTTGATTACTACAGAATATTTCATCAACCGCTGACCCTGCCGATTACCCGGCAAACACCCCGCGCCCTTCAAGACAATCATCAATCACCTGCAACACGGCTTCCTCGCTATTCAAACCCGCGCGATATTTGGCGTGTGTAAACACCGCAGGCTGGCCGTTTTGCATCGCGAAGCCATAACCGGCGCTTTTCAGCATTTCCAAATCATTACCGCCGTCGCCGAAGGCCATCACTTCGGCATCTTCTACGCCATAAATCGCTTGGATCCGCTTCAAACCGTTGGCCTTGTGGTTGCCGGGAATAATCAAATCCACCGAACCGTGGCCGCTCGAGACAGGCGTGACGATGTCGCCCAGCGCCTGCTGTACCTCTGTCATCAGCTGCGGCAAACGGTCTTGCGACATTTCTAAGGCGAACTTGAAAATCACGTCGTCAATCTGCCCGTAATCGCTGATGCGGTTCAGGCGGAAGTAGTAGCGGCTCATCTTCTTGAAGAAGGCATCGCCAAAGGAATTGAGCATGTACGCGCCGTTTCTGCCGCACACCACCACTTGCAGGTAATCAATCTGGCTGATGAAATCCAGCACCCGCTTTATCTGCTCTTCAGGCATCTGCCCGCAGTAAATCTGCTGCTGTTTGTCCACTACGTAGGCACCGTTTTCAGCGACATAGGCAATGTCTTTATCCAACTCATCGAAGAAGGTTTTTAACTGGTAATACTGGTTGCCGCTGGCGACCACAAACTTGATCCCCCTGCTCTGTAACTCGGCATACTGCTGGGCAAAGCGCGGGCGATTGTAGTCGCCATGTTGATTCAAAAAGGTTCCGTCCATATCGACGGCGATAAGCTTCACGGCCATGTTGACTCCCCAAGATTGTGAAAAAAAAGCCAGTACCCTCGTACTGGCTGGCACCATGCCACTCAGAAAAAATCAGTATTTAAGTTTGTAAGCCCCAAGGCTGATGACGATAAACAGCGCCGCCATCATGGCGAAAGCCGCGGTCAGGCTGGAAAGATGGGCGACGAAGCCGATAAATGCTGGACCGGCCAGCACGCCGAGATAACCCAGCGTAGCCACCATCGCGACCGACATATTGACCGGCATCACCTTCTCTTGCCCGGCCAGCGTGATAAGCACCGGCACAATGTTGGCAACGCCAATGCCTACCAGCGCGAATCCAATCAGCGCGTTACTCCAGCCCGGCGCGAGCACCACCAGCAAATAACCCGCGATACCCAACAGTGCGCCAAACACCAGCACCTTTTTGCGGCCCAGCTTCTTCACCACCGCGTCGCCGGTTAAACGCATAATCGACATGGTGATAGCGAAGATGGCATAGCCCCAGCCCGCGTGTTCCAGCGCCAGCGCGCGATCCTGAGTCAGGAAGACGCCGCCCCAGTCGAGCACCGCACCTTCGCCCATAAAGCAGATCATCGCCATCAGCGCCATCAGGATCAGGCGGAAGTTAGGTCGCGCCTTGCGCCCCGGCTCGTCAGAGGCTTCTTCGTTGCCACCGGTGGGTAGCAGTCGGTTAAAGAAGAAGGCGGTGATCAATACCACCAGCGCCACGGCGTAACCGGTGCTGTGTAACGGCGGCAGCCCGGCGCTGAGCAGCAGTGCGCCGCCGCCCGCCCCGGCAATGCCGCCGACGCTGTACAAACAGTGGAAGCCCGACATCAGGGGTTTGTCGGACGCTTGCTCAATCAGCGTGCCCTGTACGTTCATCGCCACGTCGGTCAGGCCGATGCCCATGCCGAAGATAAACAGTGACAGCGCCAGCAGGCGGATGTCGCTCAAAACCGCCAGCGGCGGCAGCATCAGGCAAAACAGTGCGATGCCAATCACAATCATCGACCGGCAGCCAAACCGGCCAATCAGTCGGCCAGAGCCGAACATCGCCAGCAGAGAACCACTCCCCAAACAGAGCAGCAGCAGGCCGAGATCCCCCGCCGCTGCCTGAGTACGCACTTGGGCGTAAGGCACCAGCGCGGCCCACAGGCCCATTGCCAAACCGGTAACAAAGAAAATGGCCCGCGTCGCCAGACGATTGACGGGAGAGTCCGTAATGGAATTTGCAATTTGCAGTGACATCAAGCGTTACCCATATGTATTCAAAGGAAAATGGCCGAAGCGGTAAAATACACAACCACTTATTAAAAGTCTTTTAATAAGTGGTTAATCTACAGGTGATGAAGAAATAAAGTCAACTAGCGGGAAGGTAAAGAAGTGAAATTAGTCGGCAAAAATGCGCTGCCGTTGGAAGTTAGCCAGCGTCAGTTCGGCGATGCCAATCAGGTAGTCAGGCTGAATAGACTGGCGATACACCAGCTGCGGCATGTGCTGTGGCGGGATAGTCAGCAGGCATTGGCGGCCGACTTCAGCAATCACCTCGGGGGAGATTTGCACGCCGGAGAGCGCGATGGTCGCCGGGTTGATCACCGCCACCAGCGACCTGACCAGATTGACCATTTTGGTGATAACCGGCACGTCATTGCCCTGCGGCACTGGCAGGAAAGAGACTTCTCCAGCAAAGTGGCTGGCCCCCTGCAACACCTGCCCATTGATCACTACGCCACAACCGGTGCAGTGATGCTCGGGTTGCAGAATATAGGCCAGCGGCGCTTGCTCCTGCGGACAGTTGTTGCGGTAAAAGCCCCAGGCGCTGTAGTTCATGTCATTCGCCGCCTCGACGAAAATGCCAAACTGCTGGCGCAGCTGCTCGGTCAGCTTCAGCCCCACAAACAGCGGGATATCGCAAGCTAGCACTTCCCCCTGAGAGACCACGCCGGGCAGGCCAATGCCCATCGCGCGAATCGCCGGGTGGCGGGCAATTGCCTCGCTAATGGTGTCAGTGAACTGCGTCAAAGTGAGGAATTCAAAACTTTTTTCCCACTGTTCCAGCACGTCGCCCAATGCCGAAGAAACCGACACCACGATGCGGCTCTGCTCGCTGGAACCTTCGACATACAGGCTGAGCAGCGAGAAGAAGCTCGGGTCACAGGCGAAACGCTGGGCCGGACGCCCGCCGCTGGAGACATCCTGCGCCAGCGCCATCACCTCTCCGGTCAGGCAGAGTTCATTGAGCACCGTGCCGCAGGTGGCGATGCTTAACCCGGTGTTCGCCGCCAACTCGGCCTTGGTCGCCGACGTCAGCGCTTTTAAGGCATTAATCACCAGCACCACGTTGTTTTTTTTGATTTCGCGAGTTGTGCGGGTAACTGGGGTATTCATAACGCCTCATAGACCGGGAGTAAGCTGGATGGAAGTTAATTCATTGAGTCGAAAGGGATTATACCACGCGCCACACGCCGTTTTTGGTCGGGCCAACGCGGGTCAACAGCCCCTTTTCTTGCAGGACTTTAACATTAGGTTCTACGGTACGGCGACTTTTCTACCGACATTTGTACCGACATTTGTACCGACATTTCGCGCGAGTGGCTGGTAACCCGCCATGAAGATCCCCTGTTATCCCTAATCCAAAAAGCGCTGACCGTGGTCAGCATCCAGTTTTTGTACTGCGTCGTAACGGCCAAACAGCCGGTAACGGTTGATAGCAATGCGGTTGTAACACATGTCGCGGAAGGATTGCGGGAAAATGCGCAATATTCCCATCCAGCGCCAAGGCGCGGGTAAGCCACTCATGGCGCGGAAAATCGCTTCGGAGCGCAGGAACACTTCTCCCTTATCAATCAACACGATGGTGTTGACCTTGTCGGCCGGCAGCCCGGACCAGACAAACAGCGCTTTGCCCTTCTCGGACTGCACCGGCACCATGCGCACCGTGTGATGACGGTCATGGCGAATGAGAAAATTGACCCAGCCGATACACAATTTGCAGGTAGCGTCGAAAATCACTATCCGCTCACCGGGCTGAATATAAGGGGGATTGCCGCGCATGCTTTGCTCCAGTGAGTCTGTCAGCCGCGACCAAAAATGGCGATCACCGCGTCCAGATGTTCTTTCATCGCTTTTTTAGCCGCGCGGGTATCGCGCGCTTCAATAGCCGTCAAAATAGCCAGATGCTCGACTTCCGAACGATGCGGCATGTCCTGCGGCGTGTAGTGCAACTGTAGCCCGCGGAACATGGTGCCGTAACGGTGTCCGAGCAGATGGGCAATGATAAAGGCATAGGCCGGATTTCCGCTAGCCTGCGCGATACGAATGTGAAACAAACGGTCACCGGGATGGGTCGCTGAACCTTGGCGATTATCGCGGCAGTTCTGCTCATATGCCTGCCTGATCCCCGCCAACTCCTCATCAGACGCGTATCTTGCCGCCAGCGCGGCTGTTTCAGGTTCGATCAATCTTCTGGTCTGTAACAGTGAAAACGGCGGCAGCTCGGCGGTGAAATCCAGCTCGATATTTAGCTCGTCGTCGACATCCGCCCACTGGTTGCGCCCCGCCTGCGCCATCACCGGCTCTTGGGTAGGTTGCTGCACAGTTGCTGGCTGTTCGCGGACGATCACGCCATTTCCCACCTTAACGTCCACCAGTCCGATCACTTCCAAAGCAATCAGCGCTTCACGCACCGAAGCGCGGCTCACCTGTAATTGGCTGGCCAATTCGCGCTCGGCGGGCAGACGACTGCCGGGTGGGAATTCTTTATTGTCGATTAAGGTTTTCAGTTGATCAGCTATCTGCCTGTAAATACGAGGATTTTCTAATTTTTTTATCGGCATCGGACACCTGAAGTCATTTTAAATTAAGTGATTCAGCTAACATTTATGGGACAAAAATCTTGCTGAATTGTTTTATGCATGTAAAAAACTAGTTAAATGAAAAGGCGTTTTAAGTTGCACTCTGGCTGGTATTTTAGCAAAAAGATAGCAAAAAGAGCCTGACTTGACCCGTTTTTTTCGCCTTCAATGGCCTGACCATTAGACCTAAATTCACCACATTGTCTTCGGAGAAATCATGGATCTGACCGGGAAAAAAGTGCTGATCACCGCAGCGGGACAAGGCATTGGCTTCACCACCGCCAACCTTTTCGCCAAACAGGGGGCGCAGGTTTTCGCCACCGACATCAATATCGACAAGCTCCACGGCATCCGTGGGATTGAGCCACACCTCCTCGACGTGACCAATCCACAGGCCATCAGCCAGATTGCCGAAAAAATCGGCCCAGTGGACGTGCTGTTCAATTGCGCGGGCGTGGTACACAGCGGCGACATTCTCAGCTGCACCGAACGCGATTGGCAGTTTGCATTGGATCTCAACGTCAGCGCCATGTTCCACATGATCCGCGCCTTCCTGCCCGCCATGCTTGAGCGCAAGGCAGGCTCAATCATCAACATGTCCTCCGTGGCCTCCAGCATTAAGGGCGTGCCAAACCGTTTTGCCTACAGCGCCACCAAGGCCGCGGTGATTGGCCTGACGCGCTCGGTCGCCGCCGACTACGTCACGCAGGGCATTCGCTGTAACGCTATCTGCCCCGGCACCGTTGAATCCCCTTCTCTGCGCCAGCGCATTGCCGCTCAGGCCGAAGCCGAAGGGCGCAGCGAGGAAGAGGTCTACCAAGCCTTTGTGGCGCGCCAGCCGATTGGCCGCATCGGCAAAACCGAAGAGATCGCCCAACTGGCGCTGTATCTGGCCTCGGATGCCAGCTCCTACACCACCGGCACGGTGCAAATCATTGATGGCGGCTGGAGCAACTGATCTTCGCGCCTTGGTCACACATTCAATTAGAAGGATTTTGGCATGAAATTATTACGCTACGGCCCGGCAGGTAAAGAGCGCCCGGCCATTCTGGACAGCCACGGCAAGATCCGCGATTTATCGGCTCAGGTGAGCGACATCGGCGGCGACACCCTGCTGCCCGCCTCACTCGATAAGCTGCGCCATCTGGACATTAACAGCCTGCCCTTGGTTGACGGCAATCCGCGCCTTGGCGCCTGCATTGGCAGCGTCGGCAAGTTCATCTGCATCGGCCTTAACTATGCCGACCACGCGGCGGAAACTGGCGCAGAGATCCCCAAAGAGCCGGTGATTTTCAGCAAGTGGACCAGCTCAATTGTTGGGCCAAACGACGATGTAGAAATTCCCCGCGACTCGGTAAAAACCGACTGGGAAGTGGAGCTGGGCGTGGTGATTGGCAAAGGCGGTCGCTACATCAGCGAGGCCGACGCCCTGTCCCACGTGGCGGGCTATTGCGTGATTAACGACGTCTCGGAGCGTGAATTCCAAATTGAGCGCGGCGGCACCTGGGACAAAGGCAAAGGTTGCGACACCTTCGGCCCGATTGGCCCGTGGCTGGTGACCGCCGACGAAATCCCCGATCCGCACCAGCTCAACCTGTGGCTGGAAGTGGACGGCAAGCGATACCAAAACGGCAACACCCGCACCATGATTTTCAAAGTGCCGGAAATTGTCAGTTACCTGAGCCGTTTCATGAGCTTACAGCCGGGCGACATTATCTCTACCGGCACCCCGCCGGGCGTCGGATTAGGGCAAAAACCGCCGGTCTACCTGAAAGCCGGACAAGTGATGCATCTGGGGATCGAAGGCCTCGGCGAGCAGCGCCAGAAAACGGTGCAAGCGTAAATTTTAAGGAGTTGTCACTCATGACCACCATCACTGCATTACGTGTTGAAGATATTCGCTTCCCGACTTCGCTTGCACTCGACGGCTCGGACGCCATGAACCCGGACCCGGATTACTCGGCGGCTTACGTCATTTTAGAGACCGATAACCCGTCGCTGGCCGGGCACGGCCTGACCTTTACCATCGGGCGCGGCAATGAAATCTGCTGCGCCGCCATCAACGCGTTGCAGCATCTGGTGATTGGCCGCGATCTGGCTTCAATCACCGCCAATATGGGGGCTTTCTGGCGTGAATTCACCAGCGATAGCCAACTGCGCTGGATTGGGCCGGACAAGGGCGCCATTCATCTGGCGACCGGCGCGGTAGTCAACGCGGTGTGGGATCTGTGGAGCAAGGCCGAAGGCAAACCGCTGTGGAAACTGGTGGCCGATATGTCGCCAGAAGAGCTAGTGCGCTGCATCGACTTCCGCTACATCACCGACTGCATCACACCACAGGAAGCCCTGACGCTGCTGCAACAGCGCGCCGACAACAAGGCGCAGCGCGTCGAGAAGCTGCTGGCCGAAGGTTACCCGTGCTACACCACCTCGGCAGGCTGGCTGGGCTATCCCGACGACAAGCTGCGCCGCCTGTGCCAAGAAGCCGTGGACGCCGGTTTTGATTATCTTAAGCTGAAAGTCGGCCGGGATTTAGATGACGACATTCGCCGCGTGCGCATCGCCCGTGAAGTCATTGGCCCGGACCGCAAGCTGATGATTGACGCCAATCAGGTGTGGGAAACCAACGACGCTATCCCATGGGTCAACGCGCTGGCCTTCGCCAATCCGTGGTTTATCGAAGAACCCACCAGCCCGGATGACATCGAGGGACACCGCAAAATTCGCCAAGGCGTGGCTCCGGTGAAAGTCGCCACCGGTGAGATGTGCCAGAACCGCATCATGTTCAAACAGTTCATCATGCGCGAAGCCATCGACGTGGTGCAGATCGACGCCTGCCGCATGGGGGGCGTTAACGAGGTGCTGGCCGTGATGCTGATGGCCGCCAAGTACAACCTGCCGGTTTGCCCACACGCGGGCGGCGTCGGGCTGTGCGAATACGTGCAGCACTTATCAATGATTGACTATCTCTGCATCGCCGGTACCCACGAAGGCCGGGTGATTGAGTATGTGGATCACCTGCACGAGCACTTCCTCCACCCTTGCGACATCAGGGGTGCGGCCTACATGCCGCCGAAAGCGCCGGGCTTCTCTATCGAGATGCATCAGGCGTCTATCGACCAATATCGCCACCACGCCTGATGGCGCAGCTTTAGGAGCAGACGCGATGAGCCAGCCGAAAATCGATGCCCACCAGCACTTTTGGCGCTACGAGCCGCGAGATTATCGCTGGATAAGCGACGACATGGCGGTGCTGAAGCAGGATTTACTGCCTGAACAGCTGGCACCGGCGTTACAACGTCACGAAATTCAGGCTTCGGTGGTGGTTCAGGCCTGCTCCAGCATTGAAGAGACGCGCTGGCTGCTGGAGATTGCCGAGCAGACATCTTACGTAAAAGGCGTGGTTGGCTGGGTAGATATTGCTTCGCCAGAGCTGGAAGCACAGCTCGAACAGTTGGCTCATCCGCTGCTGCGCGGCATTCGCCATCAGGTGCAGGATGAAGCCAACCCGGCGGCGTGGCTGAGCGACGGCGCGGTAAATCGCGGTCTTCGCCAGCTTCAAAAGCAGGGTTATGTCTATGAGCTGCTGGTCACTCATCGCCATCTGCACGAGGGCGCGCAGTTCGCCGCACGCCATGACCAACACGCGCTGATTTTGGACCATTTCGGCAAGCCTGACCTCAGCCAAGGCCCGCGCCACTGGGCGCAACAGATTGCGCCTTTTGCCGGGCTGGAACACGTTAGCTGCAAGCTCTCCGGCCTGTTAACCGAGCCGCGCCCGGCGGGCATGACGCCCAATGACCTACTTCCGTATTTCGACGTGGCGCTGGACGCCTTCGGCCCCGAACGCCTGCTGTTTGGCTCCGACTGGCCGGTTTGCCTGCTGGCAGGGAGCTACCAGGACGCGCTGACCCTGTGCCAACGCGCCACCGCCGCGCTGAGCCGCGACCAGCAGGACGCCATTTTCGGTGGCAACGCGTATCGCCTGTACAACCTGCAAAACTCATTTTTGGAGTACCCATGAATCTGCATCTCGACAACAAAGTGGTGATCGTCACTGGCGGCGGCTCCGGCATTGGAGCCGCTATCTCGCTGACTCTGGCCGAAGAAGGGGCCATTCCGGTGATCATCAGCAATACCGAACCGGCCAACGAGCTGATGCACCAGCTGCAACAATTTCAGCCACAGGCCAGCTTTGTGCTCACCGAGCTGCGCGACGAAGCCAGCTGCACGCGGGCGGTAAAAGAGGTGTTAACCCGTTACGGCAGCATCGACGGCTTGGTGAACAACGCCGGAGCCAATGACAGCGTGGGCCTCGACGCCGGGCGCGAAGCCTTTGTGCGCTCGCTGGAGCAGAACCTGATCCACTACTACCTGATGGCCCACCTCAGCCTTGAGGCGCTACGCGCCAGCCGCGGAGCCATCGTCAATATCAGCTCCAAAACGGCGCTGACCGGGCAAGGCAACACCAGCGGCTATGCCTCTGCCAAGGGCGGCGTGCTGGGCCTGACTCGCGAATGGGCCGCCGCGCTGCTCAAAGACGGCATTCGCGTCAACGCGGTTATCCCCGCCGAGGTGATGACCCCGCTGTATGAGCGCTGGATTAAAAGCTTTGATAAGCCAGAAGAAAAACTGAGCCAAATCACCTCGCATATCCCCCTCGGCCAGCGCATGACCACGCCGCAGGAGATTGCCAACACCGTGGTGTTCCTGCTGTCGTCCCGCGCCTCGCACACCACCGGCCAATGGCTGTCGGTCGACGGCGGCTACACCCACCTTGACCGGGCGCTGACATGAGCCGCCGCTTCTGTCAGGCGCTGGATTTGGTCGATGACCCCCAGCTGGTCGCCGAGTATCAGCAGCACCATCAGCGCATCTGGCCGGAAGTCGCCGAACATCTGCGCCAGTACGGCATTGTGGAGATGGAGATTTACCAGCTGGGCAACCGGCTATTTATGGTGATGGACACCACGGATGACTTCGACGGCGAGCAGTTCGCCCTTCGCAGTCAGGAGAACCCAAAAATCTGCGAATGGGAAAAGCTGATGTGGAAATATCAGCGCCCCACGCCATGGACGCCCGCAGGTGAAAAGTGGGTGGCGCTGAAGCGAATTTTTGCGCTTGCAGACCAACCCTAGCTCGTAACCTAAGAGATTGTTTTTCAAGTTATCTGACATAAAAAACCAGCCTCGTGCTGAAACAAACCCTGCAACCAGATATCAAGGAATTAACCATGCTCGCCAATAAAACCGAAACCCCTGCTTATGTAGGGCAAAAAGCGGCCTCCGGCTTCCGGCTGGCCTTTATGTTAGTCACCACGCTGTTCTTCCTCTGGGGCTTGTCCTACGGCCTGCTCGACGTTCTGAACAAGCATTTTCAGGAAGTGCTGCACGTCAATAAAGCCCAGTCCGGTCTGTTACAGGCGGCCTACTTTGGCGCTTACTTCGTCATCGCCCTGCCCGCCGGTTTCTTTATGGACCGATATGGCTACAAGGCGGGGATTTTAGTCGGTCTGTGCCTCTACGCCCTCGGCGCGCTGCTGTTTGTGCCCGCTGCAGGAGCCAGCAGCTTCGCCATGTTCTTACTGGCGCTGTTCGTGATTGCTTTAGGTCTGGGCTGTCTGGAAACCGCCGCCAACCCTTATGCCACCGTGCTGGGTGAGCCTGCGGGTGCCGAGCGGCGCCTGAATTTAGCCCAATCCTTCAACGGCTTAGGCCAGTTCGTTGGGCCAATCATCGGCGGCTCGCTGTTCTTCAGCGCCACCCAAGGCCCGGCGTCAGAAAGCCTCGATTCGGTAAAAATAACCTATGTTGCCATCGCCGTGCTGGTGCTGTTGATTGCCCTGTTGTTTGGCCGCACCAAGCTGCCGGATATTCGCGAGAGTGGCTCTGCATCTGAGCAGGCCAGCGGCGTGGAGAAAGGCCTGTGGCAGCACGCTCACTTTACCGGCGGCGTGATTGCGCAGTTCTTCTACGTGGCGGCACAGGTTGGCGTCGGCGCGTTCTTCATCAACTACACCACCGAGCACTGGCACACCCTGTCGAACCAAAATGCCTCTTATCTGCTGTCGATTGGGCTGGTGAGCTTTATGATTGGCCGCTTCTTCAGCACGTGGCTGATGGGCTTTGTGCGCCCGGCCACCCTGCTGGTGACCTACGCCATCATTAACATTGTGCTGTGCGGCATCGTGGTGGCGGGGATTGATAATGTCTCGGTGATTGCGCTGGTGGCGGTGTTCTTCTTTATGTCGATCATGTTCCCCACCATTTTCGCCATGGGCGTCAAGGACATGGGCAAGCAGACCAAACGCGCCAGCTCGGTGATGATCATGGCGATTGTCGGCGGAGCAATCATGCCCTACCTGATGGGCGCGGTCGCTGACCATTACGACACGGCGGTCTCCTATCTCCTGCCGCTGGCTTGTTTTGCCGTGGTGCTGGTCTATGGTTTACGTCAGAGAGCGCGTTAAGCGCATGGCTTGCCGGGAAAACCAAAGGAATGCTGAACCATTATGATTATTTCTGCTTCAACTGACTATCGGGCGGCCGCGCAGCGTAGGCTGCCGCCCTTCCTGTTCCACTATATTGACGGTGGTGCCTACAACGAACATACGTTACGCCGTAACACCGCCGACTTAGCGGACATCGCGCTGCGCCAGCGCATTCTTAATAATATGTCTGAGCTGAGCACCGCCACCACGCTGTTCGGCGAGCAGTTGGCGATGCCGGTGATTCTCGCCCCGGTGGGGTTAACCGGCATGTACGCCCGCCGTGGCGAAGTGCAGGCCGCGCGCGCCGCCGCCAAGAAAGGCATCCCTTTCACGCTGTCCACCGTGTCGGTTTGCCCAATTGAGGAAGTGGCGCCGGCTATCGACCGGCCGATGTGGTTCCAGCTGTATGTGTTGAAGGACCGTGGATTCATGCGCAATGCGCTGGAGCGCGCACAGGCGGCGGGCGTCAAGACGCTGGTGTTCACCGTCGACATGCCAGTGCCGGGGGCGCGCTACCGCGACGCTCACTCCGGCATGAGTGGCCCAAATGCCGCCGCACGCCGCATTCTGCAAGCCGTGACGCACCCGCAGTGGGCGTGGGATGTCGGCCTGAACGGCAAGCCGCACGACTTGGGCAATGTCTCGGCTTATCGCGGCAAACCCACCACCCTTGAGGACTATATCGGCTGGTTAGGTGCCAACTTCGACCCGTCGATTTCATGGAAGGATTTGGAGTGGATCCGCGAATTCTGGAAAGGGCCGATGATCATCAAAGGCATTCTTGACCCCGAAGATGCCAAAGACGCAGTGAGATTTGGCGCGGACGGCATCATCGTTTCCAACCACGGCGGCCGCCAGCTGGACGGCGTGCTTTCCACCACTCGCGCCCTGCCCGCTATCGCCGACGCGGTGAAAGGAGATATCACGATTTTGGCCGACTCCGGCATCCGCACGGGTCTGGACGTGGTGCGCATGATTGCGCTAGGTGCCGACAGCGTGCTGCTGGGCCGCGCCTTCGTTTACGCCCTCGCCGCCGCAGGCGAAGCCGGGGTGATAAACTTGTTAGAATTGATCGAAAAAGAGATGCGCGTCGCCATGACTCTGACCGGCGCAAAAACCATCGCCGATATCAGCCGGGATTCTTTGGTGGCGGGGAGTTTTGGTTAACTATCATGCAAAAGCCAGCCGGGCGGCTGGCTTTAATTTGAAGCTTGTGCTTACTAAGCTTTTTTTCTGATGCTGGCGATGAAATCAGACACTGGCGCAGTATTTTCTTTGTACTGCGTCTCTTCTTCTTCAATGTCTTTGATTTGCTGAATCAAGATCTGCTTCATTTCAGCATCCGCAAACCTATTCAACAGATCTCTCACCATCGGCTGGTAGCCAATGTCATGATGAGCCGCAATCGCCTTCAAGTTAGCGATAAGCGTTTTTGGTAAACGAATTGAGATAGCCTGAAGACCCAATTTGTCATCCAGACTCTTACCTTTTTTCGAGACTCGCACATGCTCTTCAGAAGCACCTAACTCTCTGTTTTCCCAAAGCTCTGTATTGTCATCTTTCATTATAGATACCTCATATCAGCAATACTTTGCATAAATCCTAATCTCTTCACTATTCGCATCATAAGCCGTTTTGACTTCAATATTAGCAATCGTTTCAACAAAGCAGACTTTCAACACCCTTCCCTTGTTCGTCAACGCAACAAACCACTGCGTCGGCGGGACAGTTTTATTGTTATCTCTATCATCCTCCAATGTGTCCCCTTCTCGGTTTAGAAAACATTCAAGGATCTCTTTTTCACTCACTCCATGTTTTAACTTCAGCTTCTCTCGTACTGACGGGCTGATTCTCAGATGCATAAATCACCTCCCTTTGATTTCCGTTATGCCAGACGAAGTGTATATACAAAACAAAAGAGGAGCAATGAAAATAAAATTCAATAAAAACAACATATTCATTATATTTTAATTATATATTTAAATTATGTATATACGCATTAATTCTAACTATTGCACCAACAAAAACGCCCGCAATAAGCGGGCGTGATGCAGAGCGGGATCTCGGGTTACTTGGTTAAGGCAACGATACCCAAGGTCACGGCGGCGACGGCGGCAACACCACCGGCGACGGCGCCTGCGGTATCCCAGTTGTCCTGCGTGGTGCCTTTCATACAGGTATTGGTGTGAACCAAACGGCCTTCGGAGTCGTACATCGGCGGGCACGGAGAGTTGGTGGCGCAGCCCGCCAGTAAGGTTGCCAATAGCCCAGCGATAATGAATTTTTTCATGGTATTCCCTTCATGGTGTCACCCTCTGCAATGGCAGGCTGGGTAATTATCACGCGACTTTACCACTTTTCTATCGCGCGCCATTATCGGGGAATATTTGCAAATTATTTGGAATGTAAAGTTTCAGCAATCAACCGCGAGAACTCTGCGCCAAGTGCTAAGAAAGCGTAAGCGGCGGCAGTTCGAGGTTCTCGCGGAAGGTATCGCCGAGATAATCCTCGTCGAGCAGATGGCGTTTTCGCAACTCGGGCAGCAGGCCGTTGAGCAGCAAATCTTCCTGATCGGGCTGGCCCAAACCGTGGAGGGAAATCACATCCAGCACCCCGGCGTGATAGCGTTTTTCAATGGCGTCGGCCAGCTGTTCCGGCGTCCCGGCGTTAAACCAGTGGCCAGTTTCCTGCGCCTGAATGATCAACTCGCGCACGGTTAAGCCTTGCTGGGCGAAGCGTTTGAAGATCTCCGCGCGGCCGCGACGGCGTTTGACCTGCGCCACGTCGGGCAGCAGGCTGGCGGGCAGAGGCTGGTCAAGGGGCACCTCGCTTAAATCAATCTCGCCACCCAGCATATCGGCCAGTTTAAGCCGCCCTTGCTGAAAGTCGATGCGTTCATGCTTTTCGCGCAGTCGGCGCGCCACGTCGGCGTCGCTTTCGCCAATCACCGAATGGAAGGAGTTCATCACAAACGGCAGGTTATCTTGTCGGCCATAGGCCCGCGCCCGCTGGTGTAGCTGCTCGACGAAGGCCACAGCGTCCTCGAAGGTCGGCTGCGAGGTGTAAATCACTTCGGCGTAGCGCGCGCCGACCGAAACGCCCTCTTCCGACTGCCCGGCCTGAAACTGCACCGGCCGCCGCTGAGGGGGAACCGGCACGTTTAGCGGCCCCTGCACGCGGAAAAAATCACCGTGGAAATTCACCGGATGCAGCTTCAATGGGTCAATCTTGGTGCCGCCGGACGCCGTGCGCTGCACGGCGCTGGCCTCGTTGGCGTCAAACAGCGCGTTCAGCACGGCAATAAACTCTGCCGCGCGAGCGTAGCGCTGGGAGGGGTCTGGCAGATTAGCTCCGCCGAAATTCTCTTCGCCCACCGAGGAGGTGACGGCGTTCCACGCGGCGCGACCGCCGCTGACGTGGTCAAGCGTCGCTACCAGCCGGGCCAGATTATAAGGGTGCTGATAGGTGGTCGACACCGTGGCGACCAGACCAATATGCTCGGTGACCTGACTGAGCGCCGCCAGCGTGATCAGCGGATCCTGACTGCCGGTAGACCCCGCCAAACCGGCGGGATCGGCTTGCAGTAAGTCGGCGGTAAACAGCCCGGTGATTTTCTGCGCTTCGGCCTTACGCGCCAGCTCAACGGCGCGTTTTATGCCCGGTAATGGCCGCGAGTCGTTGGCGGCATAGAGGTAACTTCCCGCCCCCACCAGCGTTTTTAAGCGTCTTCTGTTGTTTCCAGCCACGGTATTCCCTTCTTTGCTAAGCCAAACCTATAAAATAGGGCGCGGTGCTTTTTATTGGCTACCAAGAAAAAGGCATGAGCTTTCCACAATATAAGATAATCAGGGCGGTCACTGGCGCAGCCAAGGGGCGGCGGTGGTCCAGAAAATAATGTTCACCCCAAGGTAGTTCTCAGCGAACTGGATAAACTCCTGCTCGGTGAATTTCTTATGGGTTTTAGGGTTGGTATAGGTCAGCGTGGGCTGCTGTACCGCCATCGCTACCAGATTCAGCTTGCCTTTGTATTGATGGAAAAACGGATATGCATTTTTCATCTGGCCCTTTTTATAGGGAACAATATCCGGGCCGCCTAGCCCAATATTATTGGCCTGAGCCGTCTCAAACAGCCGCGACATATAACCATGGTCGTTATTCCATTCGCACGGCCAGAAGTTGACGTACTGCACGACATAAGATTTCTTGAACACCGTCTTGGCAAACAGCATATTTTCCTGCGTGGCGGCGAAATAACGCTCACAGGTAAAACCACGTTTTGCGGCTTGTTTCTCATCAATATCAATAGAGGTTTCCGGCAAATTGATACCAGCAATTCTGCCATCAAAGCGCTTGGCGAGTGCGGCCAAAAGCTGTTGATATTGCTGCCTAAGTGCCGGATTCCACTGCATCGCTACCCAGCCAGAACCCTCGGGCTTGCCTTCTCCGGGATTATCCGTCTGCTCCATCAGGCCGCCGAGGTATTGCGGCTCCTGCTGGAGATAACTCGGGATATTTTTATGTTGCGGCTCGAAGAAGCGATCTTGCAGCTGAATAAACAGTTTCTTATGCAGCTTATTGGTGAACGCTAAATCCTTTTCGATGGCCGAAAAATCATACTGGCCTTTGGCCTTCTCTAACTGCTTCCAAGAATAGACAATCTGCACGCCCTGAATATCATCTCGTTGCAGTAGCGGGCGGATATTTTCCAACTGGTCAGAATCAGTAAAAAGATAATTTTGTGGCGTAGCGGCCTGCACGCTGCTGGCAAATAATAGGGCATACAGAATAAACATAATGATAAAACGCATACCTAAAACCTTATTTCCATTGAGATAGGAATAGCAGTATGGCGATGGCTCCGAGGGGAATTGTCAGAGCAATGTCAGGATGCAAAACTAATTTTGTAGGCTCAGCAGCGGCCCAGCCAAGCGATGCTCCAGCCGCAGGGTCAAGCCTCCCCGCGCCTCCACCCGAATGACCGACATATTGGCCCAGATGGCGTCGGCATCCGCGCGCTGTGGCCACGGCTTGAGCTGAAGATTGTCGCTGCGCTGCCACCAGATTTGTTGGAAGTCGCTGCGGCACAGCAAAGTCTGCTCAAGCCACACCGGCGGGCAGGCCGCTGGCACACTCGGCGGCTGGAGAATGATTTTTTGCCCCTGCCGCTGTAGCCAGTTCAGCCCGCCGCTGCCCTGCAACGCCAAGGTTTGCTGCCACACATCGCTGCCCGAACGGACGGTTAATTGATAAATGCCGGCGGGGAACGGTTCGCCGCGCTCCTGACTGTTCAGCCTAAATTGCTGGTCTGGGTCATATTCGGCCTTGGCCTCATCCATCAACTCTTCACCGTTCGGTAGAGTCAGAGAGATGTGCAGGTCGTGTCGCACACTTTTGCCACTGAGCTGCACGCGGTAAATCCGATTGAGAGGAATATCGCGCTGTATCAGCACCAGCGTCGGGTGATCTAACCACGCGGGCGCGGCTATCGGCAGGTCATTGCCGCATTGGCGAGACACCACGGCGTCCAGCGCCTGCCGCCACGCGTCGCGCTGCGCGGCGCTGCTCATCTGCGGCCAAAGGTTAATCAGTTGCTGCCACGCCTGAGCATCTTGCTGGCTGAACAAGGCGTGATACACCGGCTCGAGAGGCGTCGCGGGCAGCGCGCTCTTAGCCGGAGAATTCATCGCCAGCGTAAGCAACAGGGCAGTGAGAACTTTCGGCGTCATGATGTTTTATCCAAACGATAACCCACGCCGCGCACGCTGCTGATAGCAATGCCGGGCAGCTTTTGCCGCAGTTGCAAAATATGAGTGTCTACGGTGCGAGTCGAGGGGAAATGCTGGTAGCCCCACACCTGATTGAGCAGCTCATCGCGAGTAAATACCCGCCCGGCCATCTGCACCAGCATCGCCAGCAGGGCGAACTCGGTGGCGGTGAGCGCCACCTCTTTTTGCTGCCAACTGGCCGACTGGCGCGAAGGGAACAGCAGCAGCTCGCCGCTGCCCAATTGCCCCTCCCCCAGCGGCCGCAGCTGCGCGCGAATGCGGGCCAGCAGCTCCACGTGAGCAAAGGGTTTGCTGAGGTAATCCCGCGCCCCGGCTTCCAGACCGGCAACCCGGTCTTCCACATTGACCCGGGCGGTCAGCACAATCACCGGCAGCGCCTTTTTCGCCAGCCAGTTGGGTAAGTACTTCAGGCTGTCGCCATCGGGAAATTGCCGGTCGAGGATAACCAAGTCCGCCAGATGCCAGTGGCGCTCCACCTGACTCAGCTCGCTCAGCCACTGGCAGTTAAAGCCTTCCTGCTGCAAAAACAGCTGCAATCCCTGCCCCAGCGCGGCGTCGTCTTCAATAAGCAGCAGGCTATGTTGGGTTTTACTGTTCACAAGGCAGCTCCAAAGTGAAAGTGGTCGGCGGGCCGCTGAGAGTCAGTTTGCCACCCAATCTGCGGGTTACGCGTTGGACGATGCTCAGGCCAAGCCCCATCCCGGCGCGGGAAGAGAGCTCGCGGCGCAGCTGGGGCAGAGCTTTGACACCCAGATCTCCACCATCGCTGATCTCTAAAATCAGCCGCCCGTTGCGGTAACTGGCGCAAAGACGCACCGGCGGTTTGCCGTGGCGAAATGCGTTATCGAGCAAATTATTCAGGCACAGGCTGGACCAATACAGCGGCAGTTCAACCTCAAGGTCGCTATCAAGGCAAAATGTCAGGCCGGGATGCGCCTCGGCGATATGCCACAGCCAGTCGCTCAAGGTGATTTTTACCGGGGCTTCCAGCACGTCGCGAATGCCGTCTCCGGCCAGATAGTGCCTGCTGGCCTCGGCCATCTGGCGCATACGCTGTACGCTGTCTGCCAGCTCGCCGAACCCGGCCTGCGCATCCGGCGACAGGCTGTCAAAATCTCGGCGGAAGTGCTCGACCACATTTCCCAACTGGCTGATCGGCGTGCGTAATTCATGAGTGAGCATCTGCACAATAAACCGTTGACGCTGCTGTAATCGACGCCGCTGCCAGCCTGTCCAGCCTAAGGCCAACAGGGCTGCTAGCAGCGCCACGGCCAGCAATACGCGCCAACCGTTGGCATAGCTGGTGGCGGGAATGGCGCACAGGGTACCCAGCGCGACGTCGCATCGCCCTCCGGCAGCCACCAGCTCAACTCCCGCGCGCTTGGCCAGCGGCTGCCAGACCTCAGGCGCATAGCGCAGCCACTGCTGGGCCTGCTGACGCCACAGAACCCCGTCCTGCATCAGCCAAGTTTGACCATTCGCCAGCGCGTCAAGATTGTCATCCGATAGCTGACCGACGCCGCCCAGCGCCTGCGGCCTTTCCCGCACATGCAGGTAAGCCTGCAATCGCCCCGCCTCGGCAGGATGGCGCTGGAGATAGTGCCACGCCGTGCTGCCCCCCAGCGGATAGACGGGGTGAGCCACAAACCACTGCTCCGGCAAATCAGTCTGCTGGCACTGTGCCTGTTCAAACTGTTGAAAAGCTGGCGGAATACCCTCGAGCGATCCCGAGCAGTGCTGGCTGTATTGATAAAGCGCGGATAACGCGGCGAGAGGCATTTCGCTGAGCTGAGGGTAGAGAGAGGCTGGGCGCAAAAGCAGCGGATCAAGCTGGCGCAGCGGGCTGAGTGAAACTTGACCCAGAACCGGCGCACCATCCAACAGGCGAGAGAAATCGCGCAGCGCCTGAGATAAAGGCGCAGCCGAGCAGCCGCCCAATAGCAGCGCGCTACAAAATATCAGGCCAAACTTCCTGACTTTCTCCCTCATGGGTGTCGCACTCCTTTGCTGAGAATGCCGCGATTATGCCCTGCAATACCAAAAATCCCAACTCAGCAAAACAGCCTTTATTTATTGAATTTTATTGTTCTCATTTACTCATCGCAGAATTTTATTTATATCCACACTTTATCTACTGGTTCTATTTGAATGTGAATTCATGGAGTTATCGAAACATATTCTGCTAATTTTGCTTAAGTAAAGATTTGTTGGTGCAATTCTGATTCTCTGACTAACATTAAGTCAGCTAATACAACGTAATTACTCTACGTGAAATTAGTGACCTGGCGCACGAATAATGAATTCGCGCTCGAACATTCAAAGATGAAAAGCATGGTAATAAAGGGAGAGAGTCTATGAACGATCATTCTGCTCCTACATCGGCTCATTACAATGAAGCTTATGTAGAACCGGTAAATGGTGTGCCATTAAAACGTATTTCATGGAGCGCTATTTTCGCCGGCGTCATTATTTCAATCGTGGTTTATTTACTGTTATCCATTTTGGGTACCGCAGTGGGGGCTAGCACCATTGACCCGCTGAAAGAGCAAAATCCGTTAGACCACATTGGTACCGGCGCCCTGATCTGGACCGGCGTCAGCATGCTGATTTCCATTGCTGCCGGGGGCTACGCCAGCGGCCGTCTGGCCCAGCGCGAAGGGGCTTTGCATGGAGTATTAATGTTTGGGGTCAATACCTTAATCAGCCTGTGGTTCTTGGTGGTGGTGGTTAATAGCGCGGTGAGCGGCGCAGCTAGCGTGGTTGGTAGCGGGCTACAGACATTGGGTAGCGGAATATCAGCCGCCGCGCCGCCGGTGACTCAGATGGTAAAAGACAAGTTGGGAGAAAATAATATTAATCTCGACAGTTTACAGAATGAACTGGAGACCACGCTGCGCCAAACCGGCAAGCCAGAATTACAACCTGAGAATTTGCAAAATAAAGCTGAGGGAGAAGTTAACAATGCCCAAAATCAAGCTGCAAATACGGCTAATCATCCACAAACCGCCGACACCGACGTCGTCAACTTTATTAAAGGTTTAGTTCAGCGCAATGAGAGTACATTCCAGGCTGCTGACCGTGACGCGTTGAAAAATATCATTAAAGCGCGTACTGGTAAAAGCGATCAGGAAGTGGAACAGATTGTCGCGCAGACCGAGAAAAGCTATCAACAGGCCCGAGCAAAATATGAAGAGTTGAAACAGCAAGCCGAGCAAAAAGCCCGCGAAGCCGCCGATAAAGCCGCTGCCGCGACGGCGAAAGCCAGCTGGTTCGCCTTCTTCTTACTGATTGTTGAAGCCGTTCTCGCCGGTGCTATGGGGGCTTTGGGTCGTCGCACTCAGCCACGCGCGGTGTTTAGCGATCAACGTCCATTAAGATAAGCCTGAAGTAAGTCGTTGTTAACTAAGAGAGAGGATAGCAATATCCTCTCTTTTTCATTTTTACAGCGCCATGGTGAGCAGCACCAGCGTTAACAGCGCCAGATAAATCTTGGCGTGCAGCTTGTCAGGAATTCGCCCCACCCACGGCGTCGCCGCCTGCATGCCCAGCCATGACCCCGCGAGCAGCACCACAAACGCCAGCATATCCACATAACCCCAATACCCATGCCCCGGTAGAGCCGCCGCGCCCGGCGAGGCCAGCATATAGGTCAGCGTCCCGACTATGGCAACCGGCAGGCTGAGCGGGTTCGCCATCGCGGTGGCGACGGTCATGCTTAGCCCCCGGCGGCGCATCATCGGCACGGTCATCACGCTACCCCCGACGCCGAGAAAGGTGGCAATGGTGCCAATCACCAGCCCGCTGAACGCGGTTTTCCCTACGGTTGGCTGATGGGGAGCTGTCTTAGCCGGTTGAGAAACAAAGCCTTTTCGCAACACGCCGTCGGCGATAGTCACCGCCAGATAGGCCACAAAGAGCCAGCGGATCACGCCGCCACCGGTGGCATTGGCGAGTAAAGACCCGGCCACCGCCCCTAATGCGATATAGCCCGCCAGCGGCCATATCTGGCTAAGTATCAGGTTGCCTTTGCGCCAGTGGCGGCGAGTCGCCATCGCCGAGGAGACAATCATCACGCAGGTCGAGGTCGCCACCGCGATGTGCATCGCCGCGTGGCCTATTGGGCTATTCGCGCCGTACAGGGTGATTAACGTGCGATACAGCAGCGGCACGATGATAAACCCGCCGCCAAAGCCGAATAAGAGCGAGGTGATCCCGGCGATAAAGCCGAACAGCGTTAACGTGAAGTACAAAGTGAACATGACTATGGGCCTAGAGTTGCTAAACAGGTTTCACTGTAAGTAAGTGAGGCTTGTCCTGCTTTCGTTATTCAGTCAATAATATTTGTGTTTCAGCCAACATGAGAACTCTGCGTGCGCAACGTTTCAATCAATCTGCTGGATGCCACTCCCCGCCCGGTGGTTGCCATCCGCACAGACTACGCCTACGGCACTCAGTTGGCCTGGCACAGCCATCGCCGTGCTCAGCTGCTCTACGGCGCGCCGGGCGTGATGGAGGTCTCTACACAGCACGGTAGCTGGGTGGTGCCGCAACAAAGCGCGGTGTGGATACCCGCCGAAACGCCACACAAAGTGGTGATGCTCGGCGTCAGCACGCGCAGCCTGTATATCGAACCTTCGGCCATCCCCAGAAACGGCGAACAGTGCGAGGTGATCGCCATTCCACCGCTTTTGCGCCAGCTGCTATTGGACGCCGTAGAACTGCCTCTGGAATACGCTACTTCTGGCCGCGATGGCGCGCTGGTCAGCCTGATGATGCATGAAATCGCCCGCGCGCCCACCCTGCCGCTGCATATCCCCTTTCCGCGCCAAACCGCGCTAGCGAAGATGTGTCAGGGGTTTCTTCAGCAGCCCAATATTCACACTCCTCCCAGCCACTGGGCAGAGTTGCTGCACATCAGTGAGCGCACTTTCAACCGCCAATTTCGGGCAGAAACTGGGATGTCTTTCCTGCAATGGCGGCAGCGGGCCTGCGTGGTGCTGGCGCTCTCAAGGCTCGCCACCGGAGAGCCGGTGACCACCGTGGCGCTGGATATGGGTTATGACAGCCCGGCGGCTTTCTCGACCATGTTTCGCAAAATGCTCGGCCAGCCGCCCTCGGCTTTCAGCCATTTCACCGGCGCAGTGTCGAATATTTCACGATAAATCATCGTTTATCTGGCTCATTTCATAAGCTGTGCTAAACCTTAATCAGGCTTATCAACAAGGAGTGAGTTATGAAGAAGCGTTATCTAGTAGCATCAGCGTTAGTTCTTTCCGCCTTACTGGCAGGCTGCTCCAGCAATTACGCCATTCAGACCAACGACGGGCGTACCATTGTCAGCGAAGGCAAACCAAGAGTTGACCGGGATACCGGCCTAATCAAGTACAAGGATGCATGGGGCAAAGAACGCCAAATTGCCCAGACCGACGTGAAAGTGATGACGGAAATCGGCAAGTAGGATGTACTGAGCCTTAAAAGTAAAAACCCGCTTCGGCGGGTTTTTTTGTGGATTAATAGGTTGCAGGAGCTATATCAAAAGTATGGAGAGTATGAAAATTAATGGTTTAGGTAATAACTATCAGATATGAAATACCCGCCCCACGCCTTCAGGCAATTCAACGTTCAGGCTCAGCTTTCCGCCCATCGCCTCAATATATCGTTTGAGAGTAGCCAGTTTTACGTCATTACCTCTTTGCTCTATCTGGGTTATGGCGGGCTGACTGACGCCCATTAGTTCCGCCAGTTTCTTCTGTGACACCTGCATCTCTTCACGCAGCAGCTGTAAACCGGTTTCCAGAATCATTTCATCCGCCATCTCTTTAATGCGAGCCTGACTCTCTGGCGAACGGGCAGCGATAGCTTCACGTAATGTTTTCATTTTTTCACCTCAAGGAGAGCTAAGTGGCGGTCAACACAGGGCTCACGCTCACATTCAAAAACAAAATATAAGCTATAACTTATAGCATCAATCTTCCACTGCATAGTAAATAGACGAAACGTGAGATGTGACTAAGGTGGGAATGAAGAGTTACGAGGCACTAATTGAGATTATATTGCTGATATTTAACCCATTTCCATTCAAATTAGGAAATGGGTTTAGGCATCAAACCTTACAGCACATCAGCAAACAGTTGGTACATTTGAGCGAAGGCGCGGTGGGTGACTTTCTCATTGTACTGGCTCATGCCGGGAACGTTGGCGGTTGGGTCGGTGAAGGAGTGAACCGCGCCGCCGTAGTTAATGAGCTGCCAATCAACGTTGTGACCTTTCATCTCTTCGACAAAGCCAGAAATTTGCTCTGCTGGGATCAATGGGTCTTCTGCGCCGTTCAACACCAGTACGGAGCCGCTGATGTTCTTCGCGCCGTCGGTGTCCTTGGTGTCTAACCCGCCGTGGAAGGTCACGCAGGCGTTGAGTTTTGCGCCGCTGCGGGCCAGTTCGAGCACGCAGTGGCCGCCGAAGCAGAACCCAATCGCGGCTACTTTCGCCACGTTCACTGGTGCATGTTGTTGCGCCAGCAGTGCGTCCAGCGCGCCTTGCATACGTTGGCGCTCGGCGGGCTGGTCTTTCACTGCCATCATCGCCGCGGCGGCTTCATCACCATTGGTCGGGCGAACTTTCGCGCCATACAGGTCAGCCACAAACACCACATAGCCTTTTTCAGCCACGGATTTCGCGGCGTCGATAGCCACGTCGGCCACGCCCATCCAGTTTGGCGCTAATAGAACGGCCGGCTGGTTTTTGGCCCCTTTTGGGAACACCAGACAGCCCTGAAAATCCTGCCCTGCAACCTGATAATCGACATACTCAACGCTGATATTGCTCATTCACGACTCCAATAGATTTTGGTTTGGTTATCATTAAAAACTATCTCGCCATAAATGTATCAGTCAAATTGCGTATAAATATGAATGTCATACAGAATTTCGATGATGAAGAAGTTCCCAGCCCTTCTCCCCCGCCACCAGCCAATGGGTAAGCCCAAGCTGCGCCAGAAACGCCTCGTCGTGCGACACCACCAGCAGCGTTCCATGATACTGATTGAGCAGCGCCTCGAGCGCAGCCAGAGAAGGAAGATCCAGATGGTTGCTCGGCTCGTCGAGCAGCAAACAATCGGCGGGCGGGTCGGCATAAATCACTTTGGCCAGCGCGGCTTTGAGCTGCTCGCCGCCGCTGAGTTGCGCGCAGGGCAGCAGCACTCGGCTAGCGTCTAGCCCTAGCTGGGCGAGCTGCATACGCAGCTGAGATCCCCCGGCGATGCTATTCACCTCAAGTAACTGCTCGAGTATCGTTTGGTGTGGATTAAGGCTGGAGAGCTGCTGGTCGAGATAAGCCATGTTCGCCCATGCCTCGCGCAGTCCGGAAATTGGCGGCAGCAGGCCCGCCAGCACTTTCAGCAGGGTCGATTTGCCACTGCCATTCGGGCCGACCACGCCAATTCGCTGGCCGCCGCTAATGGCCAAGGTTATCTGGTCGAATGGCGGCGTGACAAAGGGTAGCGTGACCTCGGTAAGCGCTACCACCTTTTGAGCAGTAGTTGCCTTGAGTGAGCTGGAGTGCATGGCGATATGCGCCGCCGTCTCGAGGTGTTTCGCCGCCTCTTGGACCTGCCGGCTGAGCTGCACCCGCGCTTCAAGTTGCTGCTTGTGTAACTTACCCGCCGAAGCCTCGCTGCGCCCTTTCTGCCTCCCCAGCAATATCTTGGCTTGATTGGCCTCTTTGCCACGGCGATCGCCGCGTGACTGGCGTTTCTCGAGCTTTTCACGCTGATCGCGCAAAGCCAATTCCTCCCGTTTTCGCTCGACTTTGAGCCTCTCCAGCTTCTGCGCGGCGGCGGCCGTCTCCTGTGCTTTCGCCTGCTGGTAAAAGGCGTAATTGCCGCCATAGCTGCGCAACCCTAGTGAAGACAACTCGACAATGCGCGCCATCTGCTGCAGCAGCGCGCGGTCGTGGCTTATCACCACTAAGCCGCCGGTCCAGTTTTGCAATTGTTGCATCAGCGCGCGTCGGCTGGGGCCGTCGAGGTGATTGGTCGGCTCATCAAGAATGAGGAAATCGGCGTCAGAAAGCGTCGCCCCAATCAGCGCCACGCGCATTGCTTCGCCGCCGCTGAGCTGGCTGACCGGCGATTGCGGCGTGAGATAACCTAATCCGGCACCCTCCAGTTGGGTTTGCAGCCGCTGGCGGATATCCCAGTCATCGCCGACCTGCTCAAAATCGCTCGGGCTGACACTCCCCGCTTCAATCCGCTGTAATGCGGTAAGGGTGCTGGCAACGCCCGCCAGCGCCGCAACGTGGGGATATTTTTCAGGAGTAAGATGTTGCGCCAGATACCTGACTTTACCGGAGCTATTGCACTGTCCGGAAGAAGGCGCGAGCAGCCCGGCCAACAGCTGTGCCAGCAGGCTTTTGCCCACACCATTACGCCCGACCATCCCAGTATGGCGACCATCAAATTGCTCGGTGAGTTCAGTGAACAGCGGCGTGCCGTTGGGTAAAACCAAAGAGACGCGGTCCAGCGTCAGAATAGGATTCGTCATGCGATAACCTTAAAATTAATGCACCAAAACAACTCCACGGAGGAGCTGCAAGAGAGCCGCCGAGGGTGGCGGTGGGCATTAATTGCGCATTGGACGAATACCTCATTGAGATGTGAAAAGACCGGGTGACTATAAAACAGCCGCTTTTCGGCTGTCAAATCTCCCGGTCTATTTTGTGGTTTTTACAGCTCGGCGGCACCGGGGTTATCAAACCCAACCCGTCCGACAAACGGCAGGCGCAGCGCCGGAGATTTGATGTCCACGCCGAGGTTCAGCCCCAACAGGTTGACTTCAACCCCCTCTTCGACGCCCAGCGTAAAGCCGAGAACGCCGAGCACCGAGACCTGTAGGCCGCGCCCCGACGGCGGCAAGCCTATCGGGTTCGTCAGCCCACGGTAGTCCTTGCCGATGGCGTTAGACGGCATATCCAGCTTGAGCCCCGGTACTTCGCGACCGATATGCGCCATGAATGTGTTGCTGTTTGGCCCCGGCCACGCGTGATAGGTGTGCGGATAAGGATAGCTCTTGATCGCCGCCTCAATCTGCGGGATCAGCGTTTCGGCCAGCTCGCCACGGCGGTCCGCCAGCAGTTTAGGTTTGGAACCAAACCAGTAGCCGTCGGGAATAGCGTAATCGCGGCGAACCACGTTGTTGCTGCCCCAGCTCACCACGTCATAACGGGTGAACTGGGTATCTCCCGCCCGTTTATAGATGATCCACGGATGCACCGCCACCAGCCCGCGCCAGCCATAGGTCGGCGCGGCGTAGATCTGGACAATGGCGGTACTTTTCAGCGCTAGCGGATTGGGAGCAATGCCCGCTGAATCACGGCGCGCGGTTGACCAATCGCCACCCACGGCCTGCTGCTCTTTGCTCTGCGAGCTTTTAACGTAACTGCACCCCAACGACAGAAAGAGGATGCAGACAATGCACAGGGGAACCCATTTAATCGCCATCATGCCTTATGTACCTGTGGAAGCTAGCCCGCGCCCTGCGGGAAAATCAGCCTGATAAATTATCACATGTACCCGCCGACGCTATGGCTCATCCTGCTGTTTAGCACGTTCGGCTCGGGCGAGCTGCCGCCCCTGACGCCAGTTCAGCAGCGGGGTGACGGTCAATCCGTGCACCAGCACGCTGGCAACAATCAGGGTGAAGGCAATATCACCCATGCGTTCCGCCTCCGCGCCGCCAATGCCGTGGGTGTAAGCGTAGGCAATGTAGTTAATGCTGCCGATGCCGCGGATCCCCAGCCAGCCAATCATCAGCCGCCGGGCACGCGGCGCGCCGCTGCCGATAGTCGCCAGATAGACCGACAGCGGGCGGATCACCACAAATAAAATCGCCGCCATCAGCAGCCCTGACGGGTCCCAATGCTGGGAAAGGGTAATGCCCAGCACCACGATAATGGCGGCGGCGAACAGCCGCTCGATGGTATCGCCGAAGGAGAGCGCGTCGCCCACCATCAGCCCAACCGACTTGGCCGGGCCGCCGTCAGAGAACGAGTGGCGAATGTGCGGATTGACCAGCTCTTCGGCGGGGCGATAGCGCTGGTCATCATCCATATTCTCCGGCGGATGCAGGTTCACAATGCGCAGTTCGGCAGCGCGCAGTCCGACCCCGGCGGCGAAAGCCGCGAGGAAGCCCGAGGCGTCGACGCTTTGTGCCGCCGCATAGCTCAGAGCAATTAAGGAAAGCGCGATAAAGTCACTCGGCGCGATATCGCCCTGCACGCTTCTCAGGCGGGTGGCGAGCAGGCCAATCAAGCGCCCCAGCAGATAGCCGATACCCAATCCGCCGAGCAGCGCCCACAGCACGTCCACCAAGGCCCAGTGGCCGATTTGCAGCCAGCTGAGGGGTTCGGGGGAGTTCATAATCAGCAGCGCCAGCATCAAAATCGGCAGGGCTGAACCGTCATTCATGCCCGCCTCGCTGGATAACGAGACGCGCAGATTGTCGTCATCACTGGCGTTATTGACTGAAATCAGGCTCGCCAGCACCGGATCGGTAGGCGCGACGATGGCCCCGAGCGCCAGCGATATCGGCCAAGACAGGCCAAACAGGTAGTGCGCCACCAGCATCACGCCCGCGACGGTTATCAGCATGCCGGGAAACGCCAGCCTGACACCCATTCGCCAACCGTGATTGCGAAACGGCATGCGCAGCTTCAAGCCGGTGATAAATAGCGAGGCCGCCATGGCGATTTCTGTCAGTCGGCCGGTAAGTTCTGAATGCGCCACCATATCCACGTGCAGCAAATCCAGCACCCACGGGCCGCAGGCCACGCCAGCGGCAAGGTACAAACCAAAGGTGGTCACCGGGCTGCGATGGATCCAGCCCGATGCCAATGACATTAGCAACAGCAGTCCACCCACGGCCGCTGTCCATCCTAGAAAACTCATGGACTCCTCCAGTAAAAGCGGGGTTGAGTGAAATTTTTGAAATTTGAAGGGGATACAAAAAGGTTAGACTAAATAACAGATTCCTCAATATAATCAGATTATTCATAAACCAACGTTATATAAGGAGGATTGCCATGCTGACCCGTGAAATGTTTTTCATTTCGCTCGTCCTTAGCGATCGTCGCTGCTCAAGCGTTACCGGTATCGTGCTGCGATAACCTGCTTGAGCGAAGCTAACTAACAACCTGAGAACTTCCCTCCGGCTTACCGGTTATTGTCAGCGATTTTTGACGATAGGCATCTCTATGCCTGCAAATCTGAGTAAGCATCATGAGCACACTACTTTCCGCACAATCTGTCGGCTACGACAACTCCTTCGGCCCATTGCTGGCTGAGATCACCTTTAGCCTAAAAAAAGGCGACCGCATTGGCCTGATTGGACACAACGGCTGCGGCAAAAGCACCCTGCTGAAGCTCCTCAGCGGCGCACTTTCTGCCAGCTCCGGCAGCATCACCCTTGCCAATCACTGTTTGATGGCCACCGTCGAGCAGCACTTGCCCGCCACCTTGCAGCACTCCACCTTGCTTGACGCGGTACTTAACCATCTGCCGGACAGCCTGCATCAGCCCGAACGTTGGCAAGCCGAAGTGCTGCTCGCCACGCTGGGCTTTGATGAATCGGCGTGGGAGCTGACGGCGGGAACCCTCAGCGGCGGGCAGCATACTCGCCTGATGCTGGCCCGCGCGCTGATCCGCCAGCCGGATTTACTGCTGCTGGATGAGCCGAGCAACCACTTGGACCTGCCCACCCTGCTGTGGCTCGAGCAGTTTCTGCAAAACTGGGGCGGCAGCTTTGTGCTGGTTTCCCACGACCGCAGCCTGTTGGACAGCGTCACCAACTGCACCTGGATCCTCCGCGACAAAACACTGCAATTCATACGTTTACCTTGCACTCAGGCACGTCAGGCCCTTGAAGAGAAAGACGCCGCCGATGCTCATCGCCATCAGGCCGAACAGAAGGAGATTGACCGGGTGGCGAAAAGCGCCAAACGGTTAGCCATCTGGGGCAGCGTGTATGACAACGAGAAACTGGCGCGCAAGGCTAAGCAAATGGAGAAGCAGGTCGACCGGATGAAGGATGATCAGACTCAGCTCACCGCAGGTAACCAGTGGCAGTTGAAGTTGACGGGGGAAGCCCTGCCCGCCGACCGGGTTTTGGCGCTAACCGACCTGAAAGTTCGCCCGGGCCAAGATGCACCGGTGCTGTTCGAGCTGGACGAAATCCGCGTAAAAAGTGGCGATCGCGTGGCGCTGGTGGGCCGCAACGGCTGCGGGAAGTCCTCCCTGCTCCGCAGCCTGTGGCAAGCCTTCGAACAGCCTGAATGCCCGCAGCCGGGGATGGTCTTCCACCCCAAGGTGCAGATGGGTTATTACGACCAGAGCCTGCACCAGCTGCGTGACGATGACTCGCTGAGTGACGCGCTGGCACCTTTCGCCCCTCTGACCGAGGACCAGCGAAAAATGGCGCTGATTGGCGCGGGGTTCCCCTATCTTCGCCATCAGCAAAAGGTCAGCACCCTCAGCGGCGGCGAGCGTTCGCGCCTGCTGTTTATCGGCCTGACGCTGGCAAACTACTCGCTGCTGTTGCTCGATGAGCCGACCAACCATCTGGATATGGAAGGCAAAGAGGAGCTGGCCGAAACGCTGAAAACCTTCGAGGGCGCGGTGCTACTGGTTTCCCACGACCGCACCTTGATTGAGCAAAGCTGCAACAGATTCTGGCTTGTTCACCAGCAGCGTCTTGAAGAGTGGCACGATCTGGCCCCTGTCTACGCCATCTTGGCGGACAAGCCGGTGCCTGCGACAAACGCGAGTTGTGATGAAAAACCAGAGGCGACGCCCTTCAAACCAGACAACGAGGAAGAGCGTCTGCTCGCCACCTTAGTCGAACTCGAAACCAAGCTGGCCGAGGATTTGGCCCGCAAACCCAAACATCAAAAACCCGCCCTACAGCGGGAATGGCAACAGCAAATCGAGCAGTTGAATCAGTTGTTAGATTTGGCGTAAACGGAGGGCCGCAGGGAGGCGGCCTGACTCGCGGGACATGCCGAGATATTTCGCGTTTGTCATTGTGACTTCTGCGTTTGTACACCGCCGGTTTGTAGGCCGCCGTGTTGATAGGTTTGAAGAGCGATGCCGTTTGAGGTCAGGCTTCCGTCGGAATGGCTGATACTTCCGGTCAGCTTATAAGTGCAAACGACTCCCGACGTATAGAGTATGATTTTCTCACTGGCCGTGACCGTGACATTTGGCGCGGGGAAATCGTCGCTGTAGATAGCGGGCAGCACAAAAGCAGTATCGAGCTCGCCGCCGAGTGACAGAATTAACACCTGCTCACCCACTGAGGGAGCCCACCACGTGCGCGGGGCGTCAGCCAGTTAGTCGCCAGCTCGCCGGTCTGCACGCGACACAGCCGCCTGCTCGGTATCAATTTCAGACACCACGCCGATACGGATAAGGTCGCGCACCGCGCGGGCCAGTTCAGAGAGAGTTTCGAGTGTGTTCATGAGGGAAAGGATGCCGCCGGAGAGATCCGACGACAACTTGCGATCGTAGGACTATCAGTGGTACGACAGGTGCCAATTAAATTGAATAGTTAGATAAAAATTGCGACTTCTGCGTAATAACTAAATTGTACGACCCCATATTAAATTTGATATTTTGTTGAATAGAACAAAGCCAATCTAACCGCCGCTGTTAAGTCAGAAACTGAGATTTATCAAATCTAAGGGGATATAAAATGCACCAATTCTCTGAACTTGCTTATAGATGTACTCATTTTTCTTTACAGAAGATAGAAGAGGCTTATGAAAAAACAGAGCATGAGCTATCAGAAACTGGTTCAACTCCGCTCGTAAAGAATCTCCAAGCGCTAAACTTACAAAAAATGATTCATGCAGTAGGGATGTTTTCAATTTTTGAAGCGCACCTCCAACGAGGGCTTGGTTGCGAAAATGGTTTCAAAGAGGCTAACTTGATACTTGAACAGGCAGGTGAACATTCGTTAAAAGAAGACTTTCATAATTGTTACCTTGCAATCAATGCGTTAAAGCATGGAGATGGAGCAAGTTACAAGAACCTTATTGGTAATATTAGTACTCTTGATTTCGTGGTGGAGACGCCAACCACACCCACTTTTGAAGAAGGTGATGTTTCAGGCATTGCTGGGCTTGTAAGGGTCGATGATGCTTTTATTTTACACTGTCTTGGACTAATTGAAAAAGTTTCTGAATGTATTGCAAAACACAGGAGTGACTTCGCTGCTTAATAGTCATTATATTATGACGAAGCAAGAGCGCTGCTCGGATATCACCGTGAATCGGCACGGGTGCTTTAAACACTTCTGAGCTGTTTAGAACATTGATTCTGATGCTTGAGAAGGTTTTTTTAAACTGACTACTTTTGGGACTTTAGATGGATTTTTTTACTTTTGTCAGTAAAGCAATAGAAAGTCTTGCTTGGCCGGCTGTTATTCTTTTCGTGAGTAATCGTTATAAACTTACTCTTACTGGGTTATTAAAGTCTCTTACGTCACTTAAAGTTGGCGAGCATTTTAATGCGACTTTTAGCGTTAGAGCAGACGAGGTAGCGAAAGCAAGTGAAGAAGAATTACCTCAAGAAATGAGTGATGAGCAAGTTACATTGGAAGAACGGCTTTTAAACCTACCACCTCGTCTAGCCATACTTGATGCATGGAAAATGGTAGATAATGCCATTATCGATACAATTAACAGAGACAATCTCATGCCAGAAATCACGATGAAGGAAGAAATCATACGTCGTAGCCCTCAGAAAGGATCAAGACTTTTGAAGCACCATGGTTATCTAAATCTCAATCAATTGAAACTAATAGATAAGCTCAGAGTTATGAGAAACCAAATTGTTCATGGTGAATTGGGAATTGAACCTACCCCCGCAGATGCTGAGAATTATGTGCGTTCTGCAATAGCATTTGTGAATCTATTAGAAACAGAGCGTCTTCCTAAGACTCAATTTTAACGCTGTAATAAAGGGCTGCAGTGGGCGGTTCAAATTCCCTAGTGTCACAAAAAATCTGGCATGGCATAGCTCCATAGCCATACCCAGCTTTTCTGTCACAAACTTTGTAGATGTTATAGTTTTTACTCTTATTCCCTATTCAACATCCATTATGAAAAAAGCGCTACCTCCGCTTATAGTCCATTACTTAATATAAAATTAAATCATTTCCTATCACGACATTTTGTCAAGCCAAACCAGCCGCGGGTAATAGAATTGGATAACCTCATCTCTGGACTCTTTACTCACGAAGGTGAGAGATGATCACATCCTCCACAATCTGACGGTCTGCTGCACTAAATCCCAGCAGCGGGCGCGCCTCATACTGCACCAGCTGGTTGTGCAGGCTTGGCCTGTCCTTTAGCCCCTCTTGATGGATACGCGCAAAGAGCCGAATCTTGCCCGCAAACCCAAGCATCAAAAACCTGCCCTACAGCAGTAATGGCAACAGCAAATCGAGCAGTTAAATCAGTTGTTAGATTTGGCATAAAGGGAGGGCCGCAGGGATGCGGCCTGATTAGATTCGCAAGGGCTAATGTTTACAAGCGATTTTAATTACAAGAAAAACTACATTTGGAAGGGGGTATGCCCTTTAGCATAGAGGTCATTTTTCAATTCCATAAGAAGCTCAGTTAATGAGCCTAGTAGGTAGGCAGAAAACTCCTCTTTTGCCAAAGTGGCGGCATAGATTTGTGGGGGAATAAAGCGTTTCATTTCTTCTTGGAATATTCCCGCAGAAATAATCTCTTCAAGTGAATCCATTCGCGACTGTAGCTTCTGGGCAAAATCTTGAGTTTTATAATCAACCAGCTTTTTACGAACAAGTTCTGCATTCACCTTGGTTGACTGCTGTTTCAACCATACTAAATCCCACATATCGCGATAACGAATGTATCTTGTGGTCGCAGGGAAAGAGACAAGCTTATCAGTCATGATCTCTTCCAGTGTTTCAACATTAATCAGAGTGTCGCTATAACCATCTGGCAGGATTGCATAATTGCGCGTGAGTTGCCGCACTGAGCGAGTGTAAGCAGGGATATTAGCCACTTCAATTTTGATTCTCTGCCTTGGAATATCCCGTTGCTCAGGTGAAGTGGTGACTGAGATCTGCCACTTATCGACTCTGATCTCGGCATATTCGGGTTCTTTACAGAGTTCATGCGGCTCTTTAACTGACACCTCTAATCCGTAACGACCACCGAGATAGGCTTCAATACATCTTTTCATATCCGTTAAGTCAGCAGAGCAAAACTCAGGACCGCCAGCAAAATCTAAATCTTCACTAAAACGATTCGAGGTGTAACACAGCCGCAGGGAGGTGCCTCCTTGGAAGGTTAACCTTTTGAGTAACCCTGCCTCTGACAAGCAAAAAAGGATGTCATAATGCAGCAGTTCTTTTTCAACAACGGGCCGAAGAGCAGCTAGCCCTTCTTGCTGAATTATCCCAGCGACCAAAAAGTCAAAATCAATGCGCTTAGCCATATTCCCTCTCCGTGGTATCCATTAAGTGTGTATTCCTTCCCACACGCAGTAAGTCCCGTACAGCTGTCTCTTTCTTGGCAAATTTGATTGGGGATTTTGTCTCTACCGTGCCGGACAGGATGTCGTTCACCGAGCGCTCGGTATGCGTCAACTCAATGACGCCCCACGGCGTTTCATACTCGCCAGAACGTCCCGTGGTCATGGCCGTTAAACGCCCCATCGGAATCTGTGAAATAACGCCATATTGCGAAAGCGCAGATTCAAGACTCACATAGCTGTACTCGCCGCGTCGCATGGCCTTAACAATGTGCTCGAGGATATAGCTGTCTTTCGCGCCACGCTCATAAACATATACCCCCTTAACTGCGCGAGTAAGGATCTGTTTATCGACCAGACGTTTGATTGATTCCTTTAAGGCTCGGGGGGATTCTTCTGGGAAGATTTTTTCGAAGTCACGCAACTGGAAGACATAACGCCCATTGCGGCTGAACTCGTCGAGCTTGGCGATAGCTGTCAGTTTATCCATTGCATTTATCTCTACAGTAAAGACTTAAAAATGAGTCTTTATTGTACACTTAATTTAAAGACAGGCAATTATCTCTACATAAAAGACACTTTTATAACTCCTTACTGTAGAGATAATAAAAAGCCTTAGTGCCGTGATGCCCGACCCACCAGCCCCAAAATGGTCTCCACTAACTCATTCTTCGCCTCTTCGGCGCTGATTTGTTGGCGTACGGCGGCGCTGGATAAGGCTTCGGCGGCGCCGAGCATGGCCCAAAGCCCTGCGTTGGAGATCTCGCCTTGCTTGGCGTAGGGACTCAGAATTCCTCGGCACTTCTCGATAAAGCCGCATTCATATTCACATTTGATTGTTTCCAGCTCGGGCGTGCCATTGAGTGCGGAGACAATGCCGGGGATTTCGCTCCCTTGGTTCAACACGCACTCCACATAAGAGTTGGCAATCACCGCCGCTTTATCTGCCAGCTGCTCGCCACTCTCCGCCAATGCCTTGTCCATCACCACCGCCTGACGGTGATCGTAGTCCTGATACAGCACCGCCAGCAACCCGGAACGAGTGCCGAAATGGTCATAAACCACCGGCTTGGTTACGCCTGCTCGCTCCGACAAATAGCCGAGCGTCAGGGCCTCGGTGCCCTCTTCACGAATAATTGCCCATGCCACGCTGACCAATTGCAGATAGCGATCCTCTCGGGAGAGCCGAATGCGCGGGCGTGACGAGGCCACTTCTTTCCTGTTTTCGTCGCTTGACATGATTATATACCAAAGGTAACTTACCAATAGTATATTATTTTACAACTCACCCTGACCATCCACAAGAAGGAATTTGCCATGCATACGCTGATTGTTGTTTCACACCCGATTGCCGACTCTCTGACTCACACTGTCGCCAAGCAGATTGCCGAGGGGATCACTGGCTCAAAGGGAGGCCATAGCGTCGAAATCGCCGACCTTGCCGCCGAAGGTTTTGATCCGCGCTTCACCCCAACAGATATGAATTTCTTCAATGGCAAAGCCTCCCTGCCTGAAGATGTGATTGTCGAGCAGCAGCGAATCGAGCGAGCAGATTCACTGGTGTTGGTTTATCCAATCTACTGGTGGTCAATGCCGGGTCTGCTCAAGGGCTGGATCGACCGCGTGTTTACCAATGGCTGGGCTTTTTATGACGATGGCACAGGGAAAGTGGCGAAGAAATTGCCTCACCTGAAGGTGCATTTAGTGGCGTTAGGGGGCGCAGATTTGCGCACTTTCGCACGTCATGGCTACTTTGGGGCGATGAAAACCCAGATTGACCACGGGATTTTTGACTATTGCGGCGCGCAGGTGATCACCTCAGAACTGATTCACACCGACCACTCTGCCGATGTCGAGGCCAACTTAGCCTTAGCCAAAAAGCTCGGTCAGAAAGTCGTCGCCACTCACCAGCACGCCGAATCACTGTGTGCATAATGACTCATTTGCCTTAAACAAAACCCGCTTTACCCCCTTATTCCTGCGTTTGATTGCCAGCGGCTGACGGTAAAATCACCACAATCGCCGATAGAGCATTATTTTCTGCCGCTGGCACCTCTTCAAGCACCTCCAATACGGGGCAATTTTTGCGTGACAAAATCATTTTTACGCAGTGGAAGTTTGGACGATATTCAGGCACTTGGTGAAAACGGCCAGCCGGTTTATGCCTCTGCACTCCAGATCCGCGAAACATTACGTCTTCGCAAGCAGCAGTCGATTGCCGACGTGCTGGCCATTCCCCAACCCAACGAAGCGGGCGACCGGATTGACTGGTATTCCCCTATTGCGGGCAAAGTCACCTCGTGGTTATCCGCCAGCGACAGCGAGCGCGCCTCGGCCATTACTCAGCTCGAACAGTGTCGCGCCGCGGTGCAGACGCTGTGTCAGGCGGCGTTGAAATCCACTAAGCCGGGCCAGCAGCTATTTGGCACCTTGCTGGCGAAAGCCATTCAGTTTCCAGATCAAAACCATGTCTATTTGGTGGATGGCAGGCCCGTGCTGACCTTCTGGGGCTTTGTCCATCTGGATAAAAAATCCCGCATTGATGCCCTTGATTGCCTGCGCCCGCCGGTGTTTAAACCGGAAACTTCGCTGGTTGACCTGCCATTGCCGACTATCAAACGCACTGAGCCACTGCCGCCATTGGTAGAGCCTAAACCTCGGGTTGAAGTTAAACCGCAGCCAGAAGCCGCGCCTGCCGCCGCCGCAAAAAGCCCGGCCAATCGCGGCTGGTTGCGGTTCTGGTGGTTAATTCCCGGCGCGGCGCTGGCCGCCACGCTGGTGATGCAATTTACCGGCGCATTTGCCCCCGCCGAGCACCCGGCCCCGGTGGCACCGGCAGTTGCCGAGAAGCGCGCCCTACCTGCCAGCGATGCTCCGGTGGTCACTGCCAAGGCCATCGAGCCAAAACCTGTCGTTGAAGATAAAGTGGAAGATAAACCGGCTGCCGTGGCCGCGACGCCAGCGCCGCAAGTTATTCCCGCTAAAGCCACCGAGCTACCGTTAGCCCCCGCCGTGGCCACTCCGCCATTGGTGGAACCCGCTCCGGCTCCGGCCCCTGCGGCAGCCACACCGGCAGCGCCGGAAGATAAAAACGCGCTGACCATGCCGTCAGACGCCGTCAAAGTCGGCTCCACCAAGTTCCTTAATGGCAACTGGCGCGTGGTGCTGGACATTAAAACCCCGGTCACCGGCAAGCCGCCGAGCCTGAAATACCAAATCAAAAACGGTAAAGGCACGGCCAAAATCCAATATGGCGACGGCATGAGCTGCAAAGCTGACGTCAGCGCCGGTCTGATGAGTTCAGGAAATCTGGTGATCAATAGTCGATTTAAAGCCAAATGTAGCGATGGTTCGAGGTATCAAATGCCAGAGATTGTCTGTACTCAACCTCTGAACGGTACCGCAGATTGTAAAGGCCGCTACGATGCCAACACCGTCATCCCAATGACCATGAAGCGCGAGGGGAAATAACCGATGCTGGCATCTATTCCTGATTACAAACAGCGTATTACGCTGATTAAGAACAGCGGGATCCAGTTTTTGGACTTCGCCCTTACGCCGCAGATTGATGAAGATCTGCCGTCGAAATTTGTGCGCAAAAGCGCCAATGGCCCGTTGCTGCGCCTCGACCACGACCCGCTGACCGGCAAATACTCCCTGCCAGTGCCGGGGGCGCAGGTTGAAGTGGTACGCCCGGAATCGAGTATTTCGCTGGCCCAGTCCCTCGCGCTGCTGGAGAAAATCTGGCTGCCGCTGCCTTTCCTGCGCTTTACCCCGCCGCGCAACTTCTCCGGAGGCCCGGATAACTGGGCGCGGATGCAGGTGATTGCGCTGGATAAGCCGGATAACGAAGGCCACACCCATCGCATCATTTTGGCTTTCGATACCAAGGTTGCTGCTGACGCCGCTGAAGTTGAAGAAGGCCAACAGCCCGAGCAGCTGACGCCAAACGACAATGACATCAATACCGGCAGCAGCTTTGCGCTGGCTTTTTATAATGATGAGCTGAGTGACTTCCTCGACCTGACGTGGGTCGACGGCTGGCTGCGCGAGGCATTTAGCCAGCAGGCGATTCAGCGCGAAAATCGCAACCCGCGTGATATCAAATCCGCGCTGCGTGAGTTCGAGTATCAGGCGCACTATCTGAACCTGCTGGAAATGCTCGGCACCCAGCTGTCGGTTCCTGAAATCAAAATCAGCACCAGCACGCTGCAAGAACCGGCGATCAATGTGGATCTGATTCTGGACGTCGGCAACTCGCACACCTGCGGGATTTTGGTGGAGGAAAGCCCGGACGAAAGCAACGGGCTGAAGCAGACTTATGAGCTGCAAATCCGTGACTTGAGTCAGCCCCACCAGCTCTACAACGAACTGTTCGAAAGTCGTATTGAGTTCGCCGAAGCGCATTTCGGCAAGCAGAACTTCTCAGTGGAAAGTGGCCGCGACGACGCCTTTGCGTGGCCTTCCATTGTACGAGTCGGGCGTGAAGCCAGCCGCATGGCGCTGACGCGTCAAGGTACCGAAGGCTCTACCGGACTTTCCAGTCCGCGCCGCTACCTGTGGGATGAAGAGAGCTACGCGCCGGGCTGGCGATTTAGCCAGAGCAGCGGGCGTTCCGCGCAGGAACCGGCGGCCACCGCGCTGCCGCAAACTTATCTGTTCAATGACGAAGGCCAGCCACTGTTTACCGTGCCGGTGGACGAACGCCTGCCGGTGTTCTCGCCGCACTACAGCCGCAGCTCAATCATGACCTTTATGCTCTCCGAGCTACTGGCGCAGGCGCTGATGCAAATCAACAGCGCCGCGCAGCGGATGAAGATGATCCACTCGGGCGCGCCGCGCCAACTGCGCAATATCATCCTGACGCTGCCTTCGGCGATGCCAAAACCGGAGCGCGAGATCTTCCGCCGCCGCATGCTCGAAGCCATTGGCGTGGTGTGGAAAGCCATGGGCTGGCACCCGGCCGATGAAGAGTTCGCCACTGCGGGCCAGCGCGCGCTAAGTCAGGTTCCGGTGCCAGAGGTGCAGATGGAGTGGGACGAAGCCACCTGCGGCCAAATGGTCTACTTATATAATGAATCGCAGGTGAATTTTGCCGGGCGCACCGAGGCGTTCTTTGCCAGCATGGCACGCCCGGACAAAGAGCTCGCCGAGGGGGAAACCGTCGGCAAAACCCTGCGCATCGCCTCAATTGATATTGGCGGTGGCACCACCGACTTGGCTATCACCCAGTATTGGCTAGACGACGGCGTGGGCAATAACGTGAAAATCCTTCCACGGTTGCTATTCCGCGAAGGCTTTAAAGTGGCGGGAGATGACATCCTGCTCGACGTGATCCAGCTCTACGTGCTGCCTGCGCTGCAAGGCGCGCTGAAGAAAGCCGGTATCGCCAACCCCGAGCCGCTGATGGATAAGTTGTTTGGCCACGAAGGTCGGATGGACGGCCTGTCGATTCTGCGCCAGCAGGTGACTTTGCAGATCTTCATGCCAGTTGGCCGCGCGATCCTCGAAGCCTATGAAAGCTTCGACCCGTTAGACACCAGCGCCGAAATCGAAACGCGCTTCAGCGATCTGCTCGAGCAGTTGCCGACACAAAAAGTCCGCGACCACATTAATAGCGAAGTGCAGCGCGAACTGCGCAACGACGCCGCGCCGTTCGACATTCTACAGGTGCCGTTAATCCTCAATCTGCGCAAACTGCACGCCGAGTTCTTGTCGCCGCGCATGCACATCACCCAGCAGCTGCGCTCGCTGTGCGAAGTGGTGGCGCTTTACTCGTGCGACGTGCTGCTGCTTACCGGCCGCCCTTCCCGCTTCCCGGGCATTCAGGCGCTGTTCCGCCTGCTGCAGCCATTGCCGGCCAACCGCATTTTGTCTCTTGATGGCTACCACACCAGCGATTGGTATCCGTTTAACAAGTTAGGCCGCATTGAGAACCCGAAATCCACCGCCGCGGTGGGCGCGATGCTCTGTCTGCTGTCGCTGGACCTGCGCCTCAACAGCTTCTATTTCAAAGCCGGGGATTTCCAGCCGTACTCGACCATTCGCTATCTCGGCATGCTCGACAGCAATAACGCGCTGACCGGGGAGAACGTCTATTACAGCGATATCGACCTCGACCAGCCTGATTTCCAGCTCAGCCAAGAGGTGAGCTTCCAGATGCGCGGCCCGCTGTGCCTAGGTTTCCGCCAGTTGGATAATGACCGCTGGCCCGCCTCGCCGCTCTATACCTTGTCGATTAACGACCATAAGCTGGCGCGACGCATTGCCGGGGATAACGTGCTGACGCTGAAGCTTAAAGTCAGCAAACAGGGCGATGGCGACAGCCCGGAGCAGGTGGAAATTGCCCAAGCGGCGCTTCAGGACGGCACGCCGGTGCCAACCGACCATCTGCGACTGAAATTGAACACGCTGGCGGCCAGTGGCTCAGGTGCCACTCATTACTGGATCGACAGCGGGAGCGTATTTAAGAAATGACTTCTACCCATTCCGAACTTCTCAGCAGCCAGCTGACCCATGTCGCCAGCGGCGTGACGCAGGCCATGCAGTGGATTGAGAGCAACCGCTCACAGTCGCCGCGCCTGAATATGGAAGCCGACCGCCTGAAGCTGAAGCTGCGCCGCCAGCGCCACAAGGCAGAGAATCTTGCAATCTCAGCATCACAGAATCCTGGGATTGGGCTTTATGGTTACTCGCAGGCGGGGAAATCTTACCTGCTGAATGCGCTGGCCGCCGGTGAAAACGGCAGGCTGGAAACCCTGCTGGGCGACCGCGTTCTCGACTACTTCAGCCACATCAACCCGAGCAGTCAGGCTAGCACGCTGGTCACTCGCTTTAGCCGCGAGTCCGAAAGCGTGGACTCGCAGTGGCCGGTGCAACTGGCGCTGCTTAACGAAGCCGAGCTAATAAAAATTGCCGCGCTGGATGCCGCCACCCAAGGCCCGCGCGCCGAGTGGGATCAGCAGCAGATCCTCTCTCACCTGCACAGCCTCTCTTTGCATCGCCAGCCGGAAGCCATTGACGGCCTGACTGGCGACGACGTGGTGGCAATCTGGGACATGCTGGCGCGCATGGATGCCAAAGCCGACCGGCTGCGCGCCCTGCACTTCTGGCCAGCGGCGGTAGAGCTGGCTCCTTATCTGGGCATTGACGACCGCGCGCGCCTGTTCTCCATCCTGTGGAACGAAGCCAGCCACGCCACGGCGTTTTATCGCCATTTTGCTCATGTCCTGCAACAGCTGGAAGGCGCGACGCAGCTTCTGGCGCCTCTTAGCGTGCTGGTGGATGACCACCTGCTGCCCGCCGATGGGATAATGAGCCCGATCACCCTAACCGCCGACTATGAGATGGAATCACGCGGCCAGAGCCTGTCGGTTCGCCCGCTGCATCAGGGCGTAGCCGGGCAACCGGTTGAGATTTCACTGGTGGAGTTGACGGTGCTGACCGCCGAGCTGCTGCTGCCGTTAATGTCCGCGCCGCAGGAAGCGCTGTTTGAGCAGGTTGACCTGCTGCTGTTCCCAACGCAGGCCGACGCCCGCGAGCTGGGCACCACCCACAGCCTGCTGTCGCCGGGCCTGTTGCACGCCAAAAACGCCGGGCTGTTGGAGCGCTATACTGAAAATCAGCAAGTCAATTCGCTGTTAGTTTGCACCGCCGCGGGCAACCGCGACGCGGTGAAAAGCGTCAGCAAAGCGCTGGATAACTGGGTGAAACAGACTCAAGGTGAAAACGCACAGATCCGCAGCCAGCGTAAGCCGGGCCTGATTTGGGCGCTGACGCCGTTCGACCAGCGCATCACCCACAGCGAGCATTTCGATGAAACCGTGCAGCGCCACGTCGGCACCCCCGGCGATGCTTGGGGCACCATGCTGGCGATGGACAAACGCGGCATTGAGCGCATGGCGAGTTGGCTCACCGCCGAGGTGACTCCCGCCAACAAGCTGGCGCGCCTTAGCGAGCAGCGCGACGAGTTGCGCCGCGTGCTGGCCGACAACCTGCTGGGAAGCTGGCTGCCTTCTTCAAGCGAGCAAGAGCTTGTGCAGAAGCAGAAAATTGCCGAAAGCTTGCTAAAAGCACTGCAAACCCGCGCGGGGGTTCATGGCGAACTGCTCGAGCGCCTGCTGCCCGCCCGCGAAGATCTGCGACGCCTCTACTTGCAGCAGTTCGAGGTTCAGCCCACGGCCAGCGTCACCAGCAGCGGCGCGACTACCCCGGCTCTGACCGAGACTTTTGGTATTGGGATCAGCATTGACCTGTTCAGCGATGAGCCGCTGGATGCGCCAGTCGAGGAGCAGCACGCCAGCCAGCAGCCTGCCGCCGAAACCGACTTTGCGCGCCAAACCCAGCACTACTGGATCAACCACCTGCGCAGCCTGCCGGACAATGCGCCGCTGGTGGATTTGCTTGGCATCGGCAAGCCGGGAGTCGAAATGCTGGTGGAAGAGGTGATCACTGCCGGGGTGCGGATGGATGTCGCGGGTATGCTGTCTGGCGTGCTGGAAGAGACTCAGCAATCCGTGGCGGCCAGCGAAAGTCAGGCCGACCGGCAAGTGTCACGCGTGCTGACGGTGATGGGTGACTTTGTGGCTTGGCTCGGCTTCTTGCAGATTGAAGAGTCGCAGCGCCCGGACAGCCGCATTAACCGTGGCCACAAAATCTTCGCCAAGCCGCCGAAAAACTGGAGCAGCTCCCAACGTTTAACCAAGCTGACGCTGACCCCGGCCAATAACACCGCGTTCTATATTTATGACTGGTTAGTGGCGCTCAATGACGTGATTATCCAAAACGCCGGATATTCCGCCGGGCGCGAGATCCCGCTGGCGCAACGCGAGAAGCTGGGAGAGATTTTGCAGCAGATACGCGGCGACTAGCCGGACCCCAGAGTGACAAAAGGCCTGCTTTTATCAAGCAGGCCTTTTTCATTATTAACGCTGGCGATGTGGTCATCTGTTGGCGCTGACGTTAAGGTCCTAACCTTGAAGATAGGCAATGAGTGGTATAAGTAACAATAAAATCTTGCAGGGCAATTAATGAGTGCTATAAGTGACAAAAATTGAGTTTCCGTAAGTTAACGAGTATTCTACTACTCATAAGACTTTCTGGGGATCCTTATGGAATATTTAACGCTACAAGCTTTCCTGCAAAATCAATGGGTGGATATGGCGCACATCACCTTCCCCGAAAGCGAAAACAACGCCTTTCGAGTCACTGAACTCCATTATGATTCGGACTATGCCGTTGAAAATCTCGGCCGCGATGATAATCACGCGGTGTCACTGAATCACCCTGTTTCTCTGTTCTTTGAGAACGACGGGCCACGCGGCTGGCTGAAATTCCTTGATGATATTATTCCAAGCGGTGCCAGCAGGCGCTATTGGGCAAACTATCTGGATCTTGAAGGCATGGCGGCCGACCAGCAGGATTTCGTATTGCTGCGCCACGGCACCATGTCGCCGGTCGGCAATTTGAGGATTAAAGAGTCCCTCCCCGAATATCATCCTCAGGCTGAACAGCTCTTTTTCACCCTCGATGATGTGAAAAATAGAGCCTCGGATTTTCTGGATTACGCCCAGCACCGCGGAGCTGCCGCCGGGGGGGCGACAGGCGCGGGCGGCGAAGCACCAAAACTGTTACTAAGATGCAGCCAGCATGGCCAAATCTGGATTGATACCTACCAGAACGATTCACTTAATCGAGATACACACTATTTGGTGAAATTCCCGCGCGGCAGCCGTAGTGAGGTTGACTGCAATATTCTGCGAGCTGAGTTCCATTTCTACCACGAACTTGCGGCAATGGGTTTTGATACCATTCCAACTCAGCATATGCGTCTTGAGGAGGGTCTGAACTACCCTTCTTTATGGCTACCTAGATTTGATATTTGCTTTGCAGATGATAGCCACATCAAGCGCTTTGGCATGGAGTCAGTCTATTCGGCATTAAGAAAAGCGCCCGGCACGACGCTGTATCATGAGGAAGCCATCAGGGCGCTTATCAATAAAATCACCCACAGCGACACCGTGATTGAACAGGGTTTTGACTTTGATGTTCCCGCCTTTGTGATTGAATGGGTGCGCCGCGATTTGCTCAATATTATCTTTGGCAATAGTGATAACCATGGGCGTAACACGTCGCTGCTCAAGGATGAACACAGCATTGGTCTGGCGCCGATATACGATTTCGCCCCGATGAAAGCTGACCCCGAAGGAATAGCCCGAACCACTAAATGGACCGCCCCATTAGAAATCGGTGGTGAGTATGATTTTGCAGGTATTGCGGCAGCGCTTGATGACCTTGTTCCGGCAGAAACCCTATTAGATGCTTTGAGGGAAACGGCTCAACAGCTCCTCGGCCTTAAAGCAAGATTGGCGGAAAGAGGCGTGCCCGAACAGATTATTAACATGCCGGGGATCGGCTTTGACTTTATCGCTGAAAAATTGCGTCGTTGGGGGCTGCTATGAAAGGTCATGAATCGGCCCCGGTCTCGGCGAAAGAGACCATTCGCAAAATTCGGGAAAGGCAGAAGCTGTTGCAAAATGCCTCAGATTCTCCGGTCGAAAAGCCAGCAACGATGGCAGAGAGTTCCTCGCGAACGCCTTCTCGGCAAAGAGTATCTAAAAGCTCAACAGCTGTAAGCACTCAGGACCGGCAAGCCGTGATGCATGGCATCATTAAACAGCTGCTATTGGGCGAGTTAACACAGGGCGGTGCGTTGAAAAAGTTGCGGATCGAGGTGCTGAACCTGAAGCAGGATGCTTATGCAAAATTGGTTGCTGTCTCAAGGAAAACCTTGTCAGACGTCGAGAACGACAAAGGGAATTATACTTCGGACATCATCAACAAATTGTTCAAGCCGTTTGGCCTGCAAGTTGGGTTGGTGCCGGTATCCAAACAGCTGTTAAGCACGCTGTTGAAGTGACGTTCAACCATGCTTCAAAATAAAAAATCTGATATTGGGTTTAGTCAAAGACCTTCCCGCTGATCGTATGCCTGCTGAGCTTTGGTCACTTCTGCAAGACTATTTTGTGTCCACTCAAACAGAGCAAAAAAGGGTTTCTCCAGCGTGCGGCCCAACGGAGTGACGCTGTAGATCACCGCCACGGGCGAAACCGGTAACACTTCGCGAACCAAGATCCCACTGCGCTCAAGCTTTCTCAGGCATTGAGTGAGGGTTTTCTGCGTGATCCCATCAAGACGACGTTTTATCTCATTGAAACGCAATGGTCCTTTGGATAATGCGCACAGCACAACGATGGACCATTTATCCGTGATCTGTTCTAACAACAGGCGCGTAGTACAAGCCCTTTGGATTTCATCATCGTTCATTTTGGTCATCGTGGTTCCTTTTTGGGTACCTAATACCTTTAAAGTGCCTAATTGATATTAAGTATACATTCGATACTATCAAGCTCCAACCTACCCGGAGTTCGCATCATGTCTTCATCAAAGTTAGACGCGCTTTTCCAGCCATTAACCATAAAATCACTGCATTTAAACAACCGCATCGTGATGGCTCCCATGACCCGTAAATTTTCTCCACAGGGTGTGCCGGGTGAGGATGTCGCGCAATATTATCGTCGACGCGCGGAGAATGACGTTGGGCTGATTATTTCGGAAGGCACGGCGATTAATCGTCCCGCAGCAAGAAATGAACAGGGAGTGCCTTTTTTCTATGGTGATGCCCCATTAACGGGATGGAAAAATGTGATAGAAGAGGTTCACGCTGCAGGTGGGAAAATGGGCCCGCAGCTGTGGCACGTGGGGGCAATGGCCGGCGTCGACAGCGATGCAACGGCGGATAATCCGGCAGAAAGTCCGTCTGGCCTGCTTGCTCCCAAAATATCTCACGGCGTAACCATGTCCGAAGAGGATATTGCCGATACCATTGCCGCATTTAGTCAGGGGATGGTTGACGCCAAGCGGCTAGGCTTCGACACCGTTGAGATCCATGGCGCGAGCGGCTATCTATTGGATCAGTTCTTTTGGGCGGAGACTAACCTGCGCACCGACGCCTATGGTGGAGCCACCCTCAAACAACGCACCCGCTTTGCTGCCGAAGTGGTCGAGAGTATGCGTAAAGCCGTCGGTCCCGATTTCCCCATTATTTTGCGTCTCAGTCAGTGGAAAATTAACTACTACGATGTCCGTATGGCCGATACACCGGATGCTATGTCTAAATGGTTGATGCCGCTGGTCGAGGCGGGTGTGGATATTCTCCACTGTTCCCAGCGTCGCTTCTGGGAACCTGAATTCCCGCAGATTGATGGCAAAGAGGGGCTGAATTTTGCTGGCTGGGCGAAGAAACTGACCGGTGCCACAACCATCAGCGTGGGTTCTGTCGGCTTATCCGGTGAATTTACCTCTTCCTTTGCTGGCGAAAGTGTTCGCCCTGCCAGTCTGGACAATTTGGTACAGCGACTTGAGAAGGATGAGTTTGATCTTATCGCGGTAGGCCGTGCCCTGTTGGGTGATCCGCAGTGGGTGCGCAAAGTGCGTGAGGGTAATACCGAAGGCCTAAAAGATTTCAACGTGTCAGAACTGTCGACACTTTTCTAGAAATTAACACGCCCGGTCATTGATGGCCGGGCGTCGTTACGCGGAGTCTTAATCTAGGCTTTTATCTACGTAGAGAACTTAGCTACACAAGCAGCCGCTGCGTTCTGGCTGGCTGTGCAGTGTTTTGCGCCAGTCACCCGGCGTTTGGCCGAATTGACGTTTAAAACTGCGATTAAAGGACTGCTGGGAATCGAAGCCCAGAGAGATAGCCACATTGACGATGGGCTCGCCGCTGTTCGCCAGTCGCTCGGCAGAAATATTTAATTTTTTCGCACGAATATATTCGCCTAACGCCGAGCCGGTATGCTCTTTAAACATCCGTTGCAGATACCATTTTGAGTACCCTGCTCGCTCGGCGACGGTGTTGATATCCAGTCGCTCTTCCAGATTCTTGTCGATCCAGTCAGTTAAATCGTGAATAAAATCAGCCGTTTTCATGTTATTTCTCCCGTCTCTCTGACGAAATGTAGTTTCTGGTCTGTTTTTAGACTGACGGGATTTGCGGATAAATGCAAGTATTATTGTTGCATTAAATCTTCGCTTTTCATCCGTGACCGACTTCACAGATATCCGCTTTTGAAAACAGCACATAAAGTGCAACAGTAATTCTTGCTCTTTGTTAGGGACCTCCCTACAATCCCCCCGACTTAATGTATCTTTCATTGATACTTTAAATTTAGCAACACCTCTTTTCTCGCTGCAAAATTGTGTCATTGAACGACGCAAATCGGACAAAAGCCCGCTCAGGCAAAGGACGTTACCCGGATGACAGGATCCGGTTGTATTGCCTGACTGAGCTTACTCACTGGAAATAAAAATAATGGCAAGTCTGCAAAACCCAATGGTTAAACGGGGCCGCTCACTTCGCGCGCCTCTGCTCGCACTGCAACTCTCTTTGGTTGCGATCTTGGTCACGGTTCTCACTGCTTGCGACAACAGCACAGCAAAAAATGGCCCGCCTCCCCCTCCGGGCGTTAGCGTGGCGGATGTCGTCGTCAAAAAGATTAACCAATGGGATGATTTTAACGGCCGTATTGAAGCCGTACAGAGTGTGCAACTGCGCCCGCGCGTATCGGGTTATATCGATAAAGTGAATTACACCGAAGGTCAGGAAGTTAAAAAAGGCCAGGTTCTGTTCACCATCGATGACCGCACCTATCGCGCCGCCCGCGAACAGGCTCAGGCCGAGCTGGTTCACGCGCGCAATCAGGCGAATCTGACCCGCAGCGAGTCAGGCCGTACTGAGAAATTGATTGGCACTCAGGCCGTCTCTACCGAGATCTGGGAGCAGCGTAAAGCCGCCGCATCGCAAGCGCAGTCCGACGTTCTTGCCGCGCAGGCCCAGTTGGATGTTGCTCAGTTAAATCTCGACTTCACGCAGGTCACCGCGCCAATCGATGGCCGCGCCAGCCGCGCCATGATAACCGTGGGTAACCTGGTGACTGCCGGTGACAGCGCGAGCGTGCTCACCACGTTGGTGTCACTGGACAAAGTCTACGTTTACTTTGATGTAGATGAAGCCACTTTCCTGCGTTATCAGTCACTTGCCCGCGATGGTCAGCACATTGCCGCGCCGGGAACCCAGTTGCAGGTCAACGTTGGTCTGGCGGGTGAACAGGGTTATCCGCACACCGGCTATGTCGATTTTACCGACAACCAGCTGAACTCAGGTACCGGGACTATTCGTATGCGCGCCGTGCTCGATAACAGCGAACGCCGCTTCACGCCGGGGCTGTTTGCTCGCGTGCAAATGCCGGGCAGCCCGCAGTTTGACGCGGTGCTGATCAACGATAAAGCCGTGCTGACCGACCAAGACCGCAAGTTTGTCTATGTGCTTGATAAAGATGGCAAGGCGCAGCGTCGCGATGTCGAATTGGGCCGTCAGTATTCAGGTCTGCGTATTGTGCAAAAAGGTTTAGTCAGCGGTGACAAAGTCATCGTCGATGGTGTGCAAAAGGTGTTTATGCCGGGCATGCCGGTGAATGCCAAGACGATTGATATGGCTTCAACTGTCGCTTCTAACTAAGCCCTGAAAGAGAATCCTGAATTATGGACTTTTCCCGCTTTTTCATCGACAGACCGATTTTTGCCGCGGTTCTGTCGATCCTGATTTTTGTTGGTGGCTTAATCTCCATCCCGCTTCTGCCGATCAGCGAATACCCGGACGTGGTACCGCCGAGCGTGCAGGTGCGCGCCGTGTATCCGGGTGCTAACCCGAAAGTGATCGCCGACACCGTGGCTACGCCACTGGAAGAGTCGATCAACGGCGTTGAGAACATGATGTACATGAAATCTGTGGCTGGTTCTGACGGCGTGCTGGTCACCACCGTGACTTTCCGTCCGGGTACAGACCCGGATCAGGCGCAGGTTCAGGTGCAAAACCGCGTGTCTCAGGCGCAGGCCAGATTGCCGCAGGACGTTATTCGCCAAGGGATCACCACCCAGAAGCAGTCACCAACGCTGACGCTGGTGGTGCATCTGTTCTCCCCTTCCGGCAAGTACGACTCGCTGTATCTGAGTAACTACGCCACGCTGAAAGTAAAAGATGAGCTGGCGCGTTTGCCGGGCGTCGGTCAGGTGCAAATTTTCGGTGCCGGTGAGTACGCGATGCGCGTCTGGCTTGACCCGAACAAAGTCGCGTCGCGTGGCTTAACGGCGTCTGACGTGGTCAATGCAATGCGCGAGCAGAACGTTCAGGTCTCTGCCGGTCAGCTTGGCGCAGAGCCGATGCCGACCAAAAGCGACTATCTGCTGTCGATTAACGCCCAAGGCCGTCTGCAAAACGAAGAAGAGTTCGGCAATATCATCCTGAAGACCAGCGATGACGGCACCGTGGTGCGCCTGCGCGACGTGGCTCGCATTGAGATGGGCTCGGGCAACTATGCGCTGCGTTCGCAGTTGAACAACAAAGACGCGGTGGGGATTGGTATCTTCCAGGCACCGGGCGCCAACGCCATTAACCTGTCTGACGCCGTGCGCGACAAAATGGCCGAGCTGGCGACGCGTTTCCCAGAAGGCATGACTTGGAAAGCGCCTTATGACCCAACGGTGTTTGTGCGTGACTCCATCAGCGCCGTCGTCCATACGCTGCTGGAAGCCGTGCTGCTGGTCGTGCTGGTAGTTATACTGTTCTTGCAAACCTGGCGTGCGTCGATCATCCCTCTGCTGGCGGTGCCTATTTCGGTGGTTGGTACCTTTAGCGTGCTCTATTTACTCGGTTTCTCGCTCAACACGCTAAGCCTATTCGGGCTGGTGTTGGCGATAGGGATCGTGGTGGATGATGCCATTGTGGTGGTGGAAAACGTCGAGAGGAACATAGAGGAAGGACTCTCGCCGCTGGCGGCTGCTCATCAGGCGATGCGCGAAGTGTCTGGGCCGATTATCGCCATTGCCTTGGTGCTCTGCGCAGTATTCGTGCCGATGGCCTTCTTGTCCGGCGTGACCGGCCAGTTCTATAAGCAGTTTGCGGTCACCATTGCCATTTCAACCGTGATTTCGGCTATCAACTCCCTGACGCTCTCCCCGGCGTTGGCGGCACTGTTGCTCAAACCTCACGGCGCGAAGAAAGATGTTCCGACGCGAATCATCGATCGCCTGTTCGGCTGGCTGTTCCGTCCGTTCAACCGTTTCTTCCATAAAAGTTCTGAACGCTATCAGGGCGCGGTTTCCCGTACGCTTCACCGTCGTGGCTCAGTGTTCGTGGTTTACCTGCTGCTGCTGTGCGGCGCGGCCTTTATGTTCAAACTGGTGCCGGGTGGTTTTATTCCGACCCAAGACAAGATGTACCTGATTGGCGGCGTGAAGATGCCAGAAGGTGCCTCCCTTGAGCGTACGGATGCGATGATCCGCAAGATGAGCGAGATTGGGTTGAGCGTGGACGGCGTGAGTGATTCTGTCGCCTTCCCCGGCCTGAATGCGCTGCAATTCACCAATACGCCGAATACCGGGACGGTGTTCTTTGCCTTGAAACCGCTGAATGAGCGCACCCGCACCGCGGCGGCGATCAATGCGGAAATCAATGCCAAGATTTCGCAGCTTCAGGAAGGTTTTGCCTTCTCTATTATGCCACCGCCAATTCTTGGTTTAGGTCAGGGTTCCGGCTATTCACTGTATATTCAGGACCGCGCGGGTCTGGGCTATGGTGCGTTGCAAACCGCGATCAATACCATGTCCGGCGGCATCATGCAGACCCACGGCATGGGCTTCCCGATTTCGTCTTATCAGGCCAACGTTCCACAGCTGGATGCCAAGATTGATCGTGATAAAGCCAAGGCTCAGGGCGTGTCGCTGGATGATTTGTTCAGCACGCTGCAAACCTACCTCGGTTCGACCTATGTTAACGACTTCAACCGTTACGGCCGTACTTATAAAGTGATGGCGCAGGCCGATGGTCCATATCGTCAAACGATTGAAGATATCTCCAACCTGCGCACCCGCAACGACAAAGGCGAAATGGTGCCGATTGGCAGCATGGTGAACATCACCACCACTTATGGCCCAGACCCGGTCATTCGCTATAACGGCTTCCCGGCGGCGGACATTATTGGTGATGCCGATCCACGCGTGTTGTCTTCGACCGAAGCCATGACCAAGGTGAGCGAACTGGCGGATAAAGTCTTGCCGAATGGCATGAATATCCAATGGACTGACCTGAGCTATCAGCAATCAACGCAGGGCCACGCGGCGCTGATCGTCTTCCCGGTAGCCATCCTGTTGGCGTTCCTGGTGCTGGCGGCGCTGTATGAAAGCTGGACATTGCCACTGGCGGTCATTCTGATCGTGCCGATGACCATGCTCTCCGCATTGTTTGGGGTATGGCTCACCGGCGGGGACAATAACGTCTTCGTGCAGGTTGGGCTGGTGGTGTTGATGGGGCTGGCATGTAAGAACGCCATTCTTATCGTCGAGTTTGCCCGTGAGCTGGAAATGCAAGGCAGAGGGATTGTCGAAGCGGCGCTTGAGGCATGTCGCCTGCGTCTGCGCCCTATCGTCATGACGTCGATTGCCTTTATCGCGGGGACTATTCCGCTGATTCTCGGCCACGGCGCGGGTGCGGAAGTGCGCGGAGTCACGGGTATTACCGTGTTCTCCGGCATGCTGGGGGTAACCCTGTTCGGCCTGTTCCTGACCCCTGTGTTCTACGTGGCCTTGCGCCGACTGGTAACACGTAAAGAGCGTGAAGAAACCGTGACTGCCTGAGGGTAAATAGCAGAAAGCAAAAAGGCCGGGTTAATCACCCGGCCTTTTTTATGGCTCAGTTTCAAACAACACTGAGCACTGATTCTCAATGAAAGCTGCCTTAGCTTATTTCTCGGCGGAAGCTTCTTCATCCTGTTCCGTGCAAGCGTTTTTCTTATCGCTGCACCAGCTGCGAGTGTCATTGCACTCAAACTCACTCAGTGCGTCGGCCACGGTGTGGCGAGCCAGCACGGCCAGAGAAGCTTCTTCAGCTTCGCTAACAACCGATTTGAAGTACCAGCAGGCGTTGGCGCTCACCAAGCACTTAGCCTCCACCGCAGGGCGGGAAGCCCAAATGCGTTTATCATCAATCACGGCGGTGTAAATGTCACGCAGGGTGATTTGATCCGTCGGGCGGCCGAGAGTGATGCAGCCGGTACGGCCAAGCGTCGAGACAATAATGCCGTTACGCGTTAGCGGAACCATCAACTTGCGAATAAAACTGGGGTTAGCTTCCAGAACCTTAGCCAAAACCGCACTGGTTGCACGTACGCCGGTTTTTTCGGCTACGGCGACGCTGAGTACCATTTGCATTGCAGTCGGAAAGCGAAAATCTAACATGTCATTGTCCTGAGCGACGAAGTTCTAAAAGTATATTGGCTTTAGTCAAATACGCCAAAATGCTGAACGTCAATTGGACAATAATATAACAAACACTGCTGCAATATTGAAGTTTAGCGCCCTCGGAGCGCACAGATAGACTATGTTTCAGACGTTTTCACCCTCGCCACGCGCATAAGTTCTATACAGTAGTCATTGTTAATTCAGGCTAAAGGATGACAACTTAGCACTTTAGGGCCTTCGCGTGATAAACGCACAAATGGCTTACTGCGGCTAGGGTTGTTGCGGGGGTTGGGATTCGCTGAGTTACATTTTCTGTGCCGACCAAGTTGTCAGCGGCGATAAGTTAGATAGCAATAAATGCGCTTTTCACAAAAGCAGGAGTGAAAATCAGAAAATGGTTGTTCTAAATTTTTAGCCGACTGATAAAATGAGACATCCATCACACTTATGACGCCCCAATGTACAAAACTATAATCTTCGTTTGCTCCGCCTGCTTGCTGTTAAAATTAGTCATGGATTGGCAGGTTATTCTGCAAGTCGCTGATAACTAATCATTGCATCAATCAATCCCATAATCCAAGCATCTTAAAATCTCAGGATTATGGGATATTTGAATCCCACAATCACCTAATCATAAAATCTCAAGATTCAATGATTCGTCGCCTGATAAATCGCCGTCACGGCCTGTTGGTTAGCATTTAACACCTCATCCAGCGACATCTTCCCTTCCAGAAGTGCCGAGATATTCTTACCCACTGCATCCCCCATCTGATCAAAGCCCGGAATACTGACATATTGCACGCCCTGATAAGGTACCGGGAACAGCGTCGGCTGCTCGGGGGTGGCAGTTTCTAAGGCCTGTTTCACCCTTGCCGCGTAAGGAGCCAGCTTTAGATAATGTGGTTCGGCATAAGTCGAGTAACGGCTGCCGGGAGGAATTGCGCCCCAACCTACCGTCTGCGCCACTTGTTGAATATAAGCGGGTGACGTCGCCCACGTAATGAATGCCTGCGCCTGTGCTTTTTGGTTGCTGCTTTGCGGCACGGCCAGCGACCAAGCCCAAAGCCAGTGCGAACCGTTAGCGGAAATCGCCACCGGTGCTGGCGCAAAGTCGACTTTGTCCGCCACCATCGAGATTTGCGGATTGGTCACCATGCCCGCCGCCACCGTGCTATCGACCCACATAGCACATTTACCCTGTGAAAATAGCTTCAGGTTCTGCCCAAAGCTGTTCAACTTAGCGTTCGGCGGGCCATAGTTTTGCAGCATAAACACATAATCTTTTAAGACGTTACGCCATTCATCGCTATCCAGATGGGGTTTCCAGTCAGCGTCGAACCACTCCGCCCCATAGGCATTGGCCATGGTAGTCAGCAACGCGACGTTGTCACCCCAACCCGCCAGCCCGCGCAGGCAAAGTCCGTAAACGCCTTGTGATTTATCCGTCAGTTGAGCAGCCAGATTTTTAATTTCATCCCAGCTTGGGTTGTCTGGCATGGTCAGATGTTTGGTCACGAACAGGTCTTTGCGGTAATAAGTCATGCTGCTTTCACCATAGAAAGGCAAGGCGTAGAGCCTGTCCTGCCATGATAAAGCGCTGCGAATGGGCTTGAGTAAGTCGTCAACGTGGTAATCAGCGGGCAAGTTATCCAGCGGCGTTAGCCAGCCTTTTTGCCCCCACAGCGGGACTTCATAAGTGCCCACTGTTATCACATCAAAGTTGGCCTTGCCGCTGCTCATGTCGCTCAGCACCTGCTTGCGCAGTTCGCCGTCATCCATCACGTGCCACTCAAGCTTGATATCAGGATGAGCCTGCTCATAACTGCTTGAAAGCTGCTGCATGATGGTCATGTCACCATTGGCGATGGTGGCGATTTTCAAGGTGGTCACAGCATGAGCATTCAGGCTAAACGCCGCTAACACCCATTTTAACCATTTGAAATCAAGCATTAACCGGCTCCAGCGTTACAGAGGTCGCAGTCTTGATGGTTTCAGTCACCGGTTGCTGACTCTCTTCAATTTGCGCGGTGGTCGGCGCTTTCTTTAAATGGAAGAAAGCCATTTTCTCCACCAATTTGCTGGCATGGGCATTTACCGTCTGACTAGCGGCAGTAGCCTCTTCAACCAGCGCCTCGTTTTGCTGGACGGCACTTTCCATCTGCACAATGGCGACATTTACCTGCGTAATACCACTCGACTGTTGGTTGCTGGCTACGGCAATTTCAGCCACAAAATCCACGACTTTCACTAAACCCTCGTTGATTTCATTCAGGGTTTCACCTGAGCGCAGCACCAGTTTGCTGCCGACATCCACTTTGCTGACGCTGGCCTGAATCAGGGTTTTTATCTCCTGCGCCGCTTTTGCCGATCGCTGCGCCAGTTGGCGGACCTCAGAGGCTACCACGGCAAAGCCCCTGCCCTGCTCACCGGCGCGGGCAGCTTCAACCGCCGCATTGAGCGCCAGCAGGTTAGTTTGGAAAGCAATTTCATCAATAACGCGGTTGATATCGCCAATTTTCTTGCTCGACTGCTCAATCTCTTGCATTGCCGTGACAGCGTCACTTAATACCGCACTGCCCTTTTGAGCATGTTGGCGCACGTTTTGGACTAACTGGCTGGCCTGAGAAGCATTGTCAGCATTGAATTTCACCGTCGCCGTCATCTGCTCCATGCTGGCTGCGGTTTGTTCTAGAGAGCTTGCCTGCGAATGCGTGCGGGCCGACAAATCATGATTTCCCTCGGCCATCAGCTCTGCCGCCTGACTTAGTGCCTGAGCGCTCTCTCCCACGTCGCGCACTATTGATGACAGCCGGGCGTCCATCTGCGCCAGCGCCTGCATCAATCCGCCCATCTCATCCCGTGGGATATCGCCGATATGGTGATTCAAACCACCTGCCGATATCGATTCGGCAAGGCGTTTAGCCCGGCGGATAGCCGCTGTCAGTGAGCGAATCAGCAGGCCTCCTGCAATTAAGGGAATCATTATCCCAGCGGCGAGAATGCCTAACATACTGTTGCGCATAGTATTAAAGGCATCAGAGCTTGCGCTGTAGTTGGCTTCGGCCTGCTGGCGCATCAGGTTATCCAGCGCATCGATGTCTTTTTGCAGCGCAAGGCTGCCCGAACGCAGGCGGGTTTCAATAATTACTAAAGCACCAGAGGGGTTGCCGGAGGACAACAGAGAGCCTGCGTCACTCAGCGCGACCTGATAATTTGATAGGTCTTTGAGGAAGGTTTGGCGCAAAGAAGCACTACCAGAAACCGTCGGCGTTGCCTGATAAGCCTTCTGCTCGGTGACGATTTGTTTGCGGTAGGTGTCGATTTGCTGCATCTGCTGGCTTACTTCATCGCTATCGGTCCAGTAGCGCAGCGTTTCAAACAGAGTGGCGGACTGAAGCTGTGTTAGTCGGTAAAGCTTGGCGGAGTGTTGCAGAGGAAGTAGTTCGGTACGGTAAGTGGATATGGCTCTCTGGTCGGCTGCGCGTAATCCGATGATCCCCCACCCTGTGGTGATTGCTAGCAAAATACACAGCAAACTGACGATGCCAATCAGTCGCGTGCGAATGGTGAATCGCATAACTCACTCCATAACCTAAGATAAAAGCGATTAATCAGCGGGCTGTCGACACTCCAAACCCAACGTGATGTCACCACCCAGAGAACAACTTATCGGCAGTTAATGGATAAACTTTATGCAGTGGTATAAATATTTGGCATGCTCATTAGACTGCAAATCTCATAATCCAAGCATCACATAATCACAGAATCCTATGATTTACCGAAGTTCCAGATTTAGAAATCCCTGAATCATGAGATGTTAAGATTCAAAAATCTCACAATCCTTACATCCCAGAACCACCAAATTACAGGCAGCAGAATTTAGCTCATTCCTGCCACCCCCTCCCCCGCCATAAATATACGGCAAAATAACATTTAACTTATTGATTTAATATCAATGATTACAGGATTATGAAATCATTAGATTCCAACATCCCAAGATTAGCCTTACAACTCTCAACCTCACATGATTCTAAAATCCCATATTCCTAGCATCCAAGGATTATGTAATCACTGGCCATGAACTTAAAGGATTTAAGGATTTAAGGATTTAAGGATTTAAGGATTTAAGGATTCTAAAATCATAGGATGCAGTAATTCCATTTGGAATAGTGAACCCTAAATCTAAGGTCCAGCTCGCCATAGTATTGGAATCTTATGATTATAGGATTGAGGGATTCCAAGATTACATCACGATAGCAGCTCAAGATTGTGGAATCATATAATCTCATAAGGCTGGGATTTAGATAATTCTGGAATCCTGCAATTCTATAATCCTAACGACCAGGGATTGTAGGATGACATAATCACAAGATTGTATAATCGTAAGATATCGCGAACCATAAATCATGCAATCTTAGAATCCTAGGATTATGTAATCGTGAGATTTCAAAATCCGGAGATATTGAAATCCTCTCCGTCGAACATTATAGTATCCCGTACTCATGAGATTCATGGATTTCATAATCACAGAATCCTGAGATTATATGATTGAGAAAGTTTGCAATCTTATAATCCCAAGATTCAAAGATGCTGAAATCTCATGATTCCATCATCCATCATCAAGAGGTTGCAATGGCAGCGAAAATAATTTCCTTCCTGAACGGGAAGGGCGGGGTAGGGAAGACCACAACGTCCATTAACATCGCAACCTGTCTCGCCAGACAAGGACACAAAGTTGTGATGGTCGATACTGACCCACAAGGCAGCATCAGTAACTGGTACGACGAAAGCAAGTGCCAGTTCGACCTTGCAGAGGCAGCGTCGGAGAAAGAGGTCTATACCGTCAGAAAACAGCTGAAGGAGTATGACTACGTAGTGATCGACGGCGCAGCAGCCATTTCGGCAATTTCGTCCGCAGCGGTCATGGTAAGCGATTTGGTGTTAATTCCGGTTACTCCCTCACCTTTAGACTTTGCAGCCTGTGGCGCTATCCTGGCGGTCGTAGAAGCACGTGAAAACCTGCAACCCGTGATTGCGCGTTTTCTGATCACCAAGAAGGTGGCTTCGGCTAAAATGTTAGAAGTGTTGAAAGAGTCGATTGCCGACACTGGCGTGCCAGCACTCAGAACAGGCACTTCTCAGCGTCAGGTTTATGTCCGCACCATGATGGATGGCGGCACGGTATTCGATACCACTGACGGCAATGCGAAAGGGGAGATTGAAATTATGACTAAAGAGATAATGGAGTTGCTGAAATGAAAATGAAATTAGGCCAGCATCGGCAACTCAATACGGCGCTAGAAGCCGTATCTAAACCACCATCCAGTGTCAAAAAGCTGCAAACCAATATCGATGAAGATCTACATAAGCGCTTCAAGACCAGCTGCTTTTTGCAGGATCGCGAAATGAAAGATGTTCTGACCGAGCTGATCGAAGGCTGGTTGATCCACAACGAACGCGTTTAATCCCCGCTCTGCATGCTGATCAGCGATGGTCAGCATGATCTTCTCACTTCCTCGCAAACCTTCTTCAGACACCTGTTTTAGTGGAAGGATCCAAAGATCTAATAACTCTTTTGTTTCTTTTTAACTTTAAACCTTTCTCTTTATAGCACCTTTTTTACTTTTATTATCATGAAGTTACACGCCTATATGTGGAGTGATTTCATGTCTCATGTGGAGATCATTCCTGTTGAATGTGGATCCTTTTCCTGTTCCAAGTGGAGTAATTTCCTGTGGATAACTTTCGGGAAATCATGATCTTACATATGTGGAGCAATTTCCTGTTGATAACTCAGGGCCGTTTCGGACTTTTAGTATTTTAGCAGGATCCTCGCCACTAAACGTTATGAGTAAAGGGTTTAACTCCTCAGCAAGCAGGGGAGAGTGCCAAAGGTGGAGAAATTTCCTGTTGGTCTGCCCGCTCTTATGTGGAGACTTTTCCTGTTACCACGTCACGGATGAGTCACTTACTTGAACAGCTGTAGTAATGGCTAAAGGTGGAGAGATTTCCTGTTACGGTTCTGGTTGCCTAATGTGGACACTTTTCCTGTTCGCGCTGCAAAACTCGGTCTTAAACCTCCGCCTTATACTTTTCACTAAATCATCCACTTATGGCCGTTGTGACAGCGTCACATTGTTATATGTGGAAAGATTATCTGATCATTTAACATCTCTGCATACGTGGAGAGATTTCCTGTTAACAGGCGCGGATCCCTTATCAATAGGCCTTTCCAAAAGGGGGCAGGGCGTTATGTGGAGAAATTTCCTGTTGCCGCAAACTCGGTTATATGTGGAAACTTTTCCTGCTACTTGGTGAAGGCTAATGTGGAAAGATTTCCTGTGATGGGCATCGGCACAGCTAGAAACCAGTAAATAGCGGGATGAGAGCTGGATCACACAACCCAATAACCCTGCCGAAAGTTCATATGTGGAGAGATTTCCTGATCCAAACCGAAAGAAATCTCACATTGGGTTGCACGGCGAAGTGCGATCCTTATCGCTTAATGTGGAGGAATTTCCTGTTCGCTCTGCGTCACAAATCGCCAAGGATCTCATCTTGCGAGACATCTCGAAAAATCTTATGTGGAGAAATTTCCTGATCGCACTTTTTTGGAACCCACATAACATAATGATATTAAAGAGTTAATTAGTTAGTATTTTTGCTTTACGTAAGCAATTTATATGTGGAATAATTTGTCTACATTCCACCTATGGATCCTGCGACATGGAACTCAATAAACTAACCGTTGTTCAGGGAAATGATCTTCTTGAGGGCGCTTATAGCGTTACGCTTGATGAGATGCGGTTACTCAATTTGGCTTTAGCCCAAATCGATAGCAGGAAACCACAGCCAGACACTCTTTACCGACTTTTCCCTCAGGATTATCAGCGGATCTATGGCGTGAATCCCACCAGCAGCCACAGACAGCTGCGCGAAGCCGCTGAAAGCTTGATGAAAAAGCCGGTTACTATCTACAAGCCGGATGCTAAAACCGGCAAGATCCGAACGGTTCAGCTCTCTTGGTTCTCGCGACTTGAGTATGTCAGTAGCGACGATCACAGCGCCGTCGTGCTGCGTTTCGGCCAAGACGTTGCCCCTTATCTCTATGAATTAAAAGAGTCTTTTACCAAACTTAATTTTGCCAACATTGCCAAGCTGGATACGCCGTTCTCGGTGCGATTGTATGGCTGGTTGATCAAAGCCAAGAACCTTTACGGCCGTCGCCCCGGCAAAGCCATTGAGGTGACACTGGATCTTAATTGGATGCGCGAGAAGGCCGGTTTGGCGGGCAAATACGAGGATTACCGCGACTTCCGCCAGAAGCTGCTGGAGCCGACGATCAATCGGATCAACGCCAATACCGATATCTCCGTGGTATGGGAGCCGGTGAAGAGTGGCAGAACCGTGGTATCGATTAAATTCGCCTACATGGACGAGTCCACACCAGAGGCCACCAAGCCTATGCGACCACGCCTACCGCGTCGCCCACGCGCTGTAGCAGGCTCACAGCTAGAGGGGGAGTGGGCACGTCGCTGTATCGCCATATTCGAAGATTATCGAATTAAATTAGCTAATTACGATGCTGATGAAAAATCAGCGGTGCCGGATCTTCGCAAGCTGGCGGGCTGGTATAAGATTATTGGCGATAAGAACAAACAGAAAGAAGTGATGGCCGAAGTCGGTTCCCGCAGCAAAAAAACCGTCGCAAAGTGATGCCGCAGCAAACACAAAATCCGCTTTAATCTTCACGTAATTACGCGTAATTAACTTCTGAAGAACACCTTATTTTGGCGCTCTCCCTTAGGGAAGGGCGCTTTTAATATGGCTTACATGGTTAGTAAGTGCTTACTGGGTGAGAGCAGGAAATCATTCCACCTTTAGCACATCTGGGTGCTTTTCGGTGGCCGCTTCGTGGAAGATGTCGCCGAGGTAAGTGGCTATCTCATGCTCTTCTATAAAGTCTGGAATAGCGACCTGATGATTGAGCGAGTACTTCCGTTCGGGCAGCGCCACGTTAAAAACCTGCCAGCGGCCATCGACCTGCTTTACGCCCAACAGGCGGCCGAACACGTTGTAAATCATCATCTGCACACCCCTTGGTTACATTCTTCATTAATGGCTATTTTAGACGTGAGTATAAGCTGCTGTATGGTTCAGCCTTACCAGCATAGTGCCAGTACAAATTTGCTATAAGCCATACTTTTTCGTTGTTAGACAAGCTTAAAACCCGACCTTACTCTTTGTCACGTTTTGTAAAAATTAATGCAAATACCTTGATGAGGAACGTCTTTTGGCAAAGTCTCTGCACGATTCTAAGACCCGCGGCCTGCCGCGTTTTACGCCACTGAAGTTGGCAGTGCTCTGTGGCTCTCTTTTATTCTCCTCTCTGTCTATTGCTGACGAGCAGTTAAAAGAAGGCATTACGCCTGCCACCGATGCCAGCCAAATTCCCGCTGCGGCTAAGTTACGCAAAGATACCGTGATCGCGGGTATCTCTGAACCTCAGGGTATTTTCAACCCCTACTTCTTCGTCAACGGTTGGGATGAAAACGTCACTAATGTGATTTTCGCCCGACTGATCGATTTAGACAGCCACGGCGAATCGGTTCCCGGCTTAGCCGAAAGCTGGACCGTATCCCCCGATGGCAAAACCTACACCATCAAGCTGCACCCCAATCTGACCTTCAGCGACGGATCGCCGTTAACCGCTGAAGACGTGGCGTTCACGCTGACCGTGCTTTATGACCCGAAATATGACGGTGACACCGACATTTCATTAGCCCATATCGTCGGCGGGGATGACTATAAAGCCGGTAAAGCAGATAGCGTTTCTGGCCTGAAAGTGATCGACCCGCAAACCCTGCAAGTCACCACCACGGAAGCGGGTGCGACGACGCTGCAAAAAATCGGCGGCCCGGTGCTGTCGAAAGCCTATTACGGCAAAGGCTACTCGCGCGGCAATCTCGACTATTTAAGAACCCTTCACGGTAAGCCGTTGGGCAATGGCCCTTATATCTACGAGAAATACATTCCGGGGCAAGAGATCCGTTTCCACGCCAACACCCATTACTATAAAGGTGTGCCGCCAACGCCGCGCTTTATCTACCGCGTGACCAACCCGTCGACTAACTTCCAGCTGTTCCAGACCGGTGACACTGACTACGACGCCTTTACCTCGCGGCCTGATGACATCGAACAACTCAAGCTGCTGGGCTTCGCCAACATCAACCTTTATGGTTCGAGCGATTACAGCAAAATTGAGTTCAACTTCCGCCGCCCGGCGCTGCAAGACGTCAAAGTCCGTCAAGCACTGATCTACGGTCTTGACCGCCAGAAATTGGTCGACGTGGTCTATCAGGGTTACGGCACCGTCGCCAACGAGCCTATCTCGCCAATCTCTTGGGCGTTTAACGCTGAAGGCGTGAATCAGTACAAATACGACGCTGCTCAGGCCAAAAAACTACTGGATGAAGCGGGTTGGAAAGTCGGCTCTGACGGCATTCGCGAGAAAGACGGTAAGCGCCTTGAGCTGACGCTGTTGGTCAGCAAGAAAGTGCTGAACGACGCGCTGATCCCAATTGCCAAAGAAAACTATCGCCAGATTGGCGTGCTACTCAAACCTCAGGTGTTGGACTTCAACGCACTGATGTCCCAACGCAAAGCGGGCAACTACGATTTGGCCTCCTTTAGCACCAGCACGCTAAACGATCCGCACGACGGCGTGTGGGATTTCTACAGCAAAGAAGCCGCCACTCAGGGTGGATACAACAAACCGCAGGTGGATGAGCTGATACATCAGGCCAATGCCGAATTGGACATTGAAAAACGTAAGCCGATTTACCACAAGTTATATCAGGTGCTGGCGAACGATCCGCCGGTGATCTTGTTGGCAAACCGTAAAATTCTCTCGGCCAGTAGCGCACGGGTCACAGGCTTCAAACCGGATATCTACAACGGTCTGACAGGAAGCCTGCCGGATGTGAAAGTAGTTAAATAATCAGAAATAACGCCACTGCCGGTCTTTGCCGGCAGTGGCAATGAGAACGTCATGAGAAATTTTATCCTGCGGCGATTGCTGCAAACCATCCCGATGCTGTTCCTCGCCTCGCTGTTGATCTTCATGCTATTTGCGTTCACTCCGGGCGACTTTATTGATGGCAACGTAACGCTCACGGCACAGCGTGCCGCCGAACTCAAAGCGCTTTACGGCCTTGACCAACCCATGCTTACCCGCTATTTCCGCTGGCTGGGCCAGCTGCTGCAAGGCAATCTCGGCTTTTCGCTGCAATACCAAATCCCCGTCAGTCAGCTGCTCAACCAATATATCTGGAACTCTTTCCTGCTGGCCGCGATCTCCATGGTGCTCTATTGGGGTATCGCGCTGGCGGTGGGCATTGTCTCGGCGTTGAAACCTTATTCGCTGTTTGATCACGTGGTCAGCGTGGTGATTTTCGCCGCCATGTCTTTCCCCACCTTCTTCCTCTGCCTGCTGCTGATCAAATGGTTTGCGGTGGACTTACACTGGCTGCCGGTTGGCGGTATGACCAATACCGGCAGCGATGCCACCGGCTGGGCTTGGGTGATGCAGGTTGCTGCACATTTGATCCTGCCGGTGCTGGCCTTGGTGATGTTGCAGGCGGGAAGCCTGACGCGCTACTTCCGCGCCAGCATGCTGGACGTTATCCGCATGGACTTCATCCGTACCGCCCGCGCCAAAGGGCTGCGCGAGAGAACGGTTATCTTCAAGCACGCGCTGCGCAACGCGCTGTTGCCACTGATCACTCTGATGGGCTTTGAGCTGCCGGGGCTATTTTCTGGTGCGATTATCACCGAGAAGGTCTTTAACTGGCCGGGAGCCGGGCACATCAATATTGACTCACTGGCCGCCCGCGATTACCCGGTATTGATGGGTTTCACGCTGTTTTTGGCGGTGCTCACCATCCTTGGCAATCTGATCGCTGACGTGCTTTATGCCTGGGCTGATCCACGAATTCGGGTGAAGTCATAATGTTAAGTTCTCTGTTCTCCAGCCAGCGCCGCCTGCGAAAAGCACAGATCCCCGCGCTGGCGCAGGCCACGCCTTCGCCCCTTCATCAGGCGTGGAAAGCATTGCGCAGCAACCCGCTGGCGATGTTCTGTCTGATTCTGCTGGTGGTCATGGCGCTGTGGTGCGTGTTTGGCCCGATGTTCTCCCCTTGGCGCGATGAAGCCACCGACGCCCTGATGATCAACAAAGCCCCCAATGCCCAGCATTGGCTGGGTACTGACTTTTTGGGCCGTGATATCTACACCCGCCTGCTGCTGGCCGGGCGCATTTCACTGGTGATCGGCTTGCTGACCATGCTGCTTTCGGTGACGCTGGGCTATCTGCTCGGGGCGCTTTCAGGCTATGTCGGTGGCCTGACGGACAAAATCGTCATGCGCCTTGCCGACCTGATGATGACCATTCCCACTTTGCCTTTGCTGCTGGTGATGGGCGCGATGCTGTCCGAGCTGGATTTCTCGCCGGACTCGCGCATCTATATGGTCATCGTGATGCTTAGCCTGATCGAATGCCCGAAGCTGGCGCGTCTGGTGCGCGGGCAGATCCTCTCACTGCGCGAGCGCGAATTTATGCTGGCGACGCAGGTACTGGGGCTCTCTTCTCGCCGCCGCGTGTTCCGCCACTTATTGCCAAACACCGTGCCTATTCTGGTGGTGATGGCGACCATGGCGGTGGCCAACGCCATTCTGATGGAGTCGGCGCTGAGCTACCTTGGTTTGGGCGTCGTGCCGCCGATGGCCTCTTGGGGCAACATGATGGACGCCGCCAACAGCCTGATCGACTTCCAGCGCCGCCCGTGGTTGTGGATGCCACCGGGGATTGCCATCTTCCTCATCGTGATTGCGATTAACGTGCTGGGCGACGGGCTGCGTGACGCCTTAGACCCAAAAATGAAGCGGGGTTAACGCCATGACGCAACCTTTAGTCAGTTTTAACAACCTCTCGCTTTCATTTTCCAGTGAGCAGGGCCGAGTACGCGCGGTGCAAGGCGTGAGTTTCGACGTGATGCCCGGCCAGACGGTCGGCGTGGTCGGCGAGTCCGGCTGCGGTAAAAGCGTCACCGCCATGTCCTTGATGGGCTTACTGCCGCCGCAGTCGGCGCGCATCGACTCCGGCGAGATCCTATTCGAAGGCACCAATCTGCTGACGCTGCGGCCCTCCCGCATGGCGGATCTGCGCGGTAATCAGTTGGCGATGATTTTCCAAGAACCAATGAGCGCGTTAAACCCGGTGCTAACCATCGGCGAGCAGCTGGTGGAACCGTTGATTCGCCATCTTGGTGAGAAACCAAAAGCCGCGTGGGCCAAGGCCGCGGCTCTGCTGACCGAAGTCGGCTTAGCCCGCGCGGAAAGCCTGATGGAGAGCTACCCGCACCAACTTTCCGGCGGCATGCTGCAACGCGTGATGATAGCCATGGCGCTGAGCTGCAAGCCTAAATTGCTGATTGCCGACGAGCCGACCACCGCGCTGGACGTCACGGTGCAGGCGCAGATCCTCACCTTGCTGCGCGAGCAGGCCCAGCGCCAGCACATGGCGCTGATGCTTATCACCCACGACTTGGGCGTGATAGCCCAGATGGCCGACCACGTGGTGGTGATGTATGCCGGGAAAATCGTCGAGCAGGGGCCGACCGCCGACGTGCTGCGCAACCCGCTGCACCCTTACACCCAGGGGCTGATTGCCTCAAGGCCGGTACCCGGCGAACGCCGCCGCCGCTTGTATTCCATCCCCGGTCAGGTGCCTAGCCTTACCGCGCTGCCGCCGTACTGCGCATTTACCGAGCGCTGCGCCCAAGCCACCGAACGCTGCCGTCAGGGGATCCCGCCATTGGTCGGGGATACCCGACAGGCCGCCTGCTTCTACAGTGGTTTGCCAGCCAGCGGGCTTGCCACCGCGACGCCGTTAGAGGTACAGCCGTGAACACAGAATATCTGGTCGAAGTACAAGACCTTAAAAAGCATTTTCCGATTCAAAATGGCCTATTCGGGCAGGTGACCGGCCAGCTTCGTGCGGTGGACGGCGTAAGTTTCAACATCCGTAAAGGCTCTATTTTCGGGCTGGTGGGGGAGTCGGGGAGTGGCAAAACCACCGTCGGCAGAACCCTGCTCGGCTTATATGAGAAGACGGCGGGCAGCGTGAAGTTTCGCGGCGAAGACCTTTCGGCGTTGAAGCCCAAACAGCTAAAAGCCCTGCGGCCGAAAATCCAGCTGGTATTTCAGGACCCCTATAGCTCGCTGAATCCGCGAATTCGGGTGGGTGATGCCATTGGCGAAGCGATGCTGGAGCACAAGCTGTGCGCGCCGAGCGAACTGCGCGGCAAAGTGCTGGAAGTGATGAAGATTTGCGGCTTATCCGAGCTGCATTACAACCGTTTTCCGCATGAGTTCTCCGGCGGCCAGCGCCAGCGTATTGGCATTGCTCGGGCACTTATCCTGCAACCTGACTTTATCATTGCCGACGAACCGATTTCGGCGTTGGACGTGTCGATTCAGGCGCAGATCATCAACCTGTTTTCGGATTTGCGCGATGACCACGGCGTCACTTTCCTGTTCATCTCCCACGACCTTGGGGTAGTGGAGCATCTGTGCGATGACGTGGCGGTGATGTACCTTGGGCAGATTGTCGAAACGGCCGACCGCGATACTCTGTTCCGCCAGCCGCTGCATCCTTACACTCAGGCACTGCTGGCTGCGGTACCGACCTTGGACCCCGGAAGCGTCCCGGTGGCGATGGCCAAAGGTGAGATCCCCGACCCGTCGCAGCCGCCGTCAGGCTGTCGCTTCAACACGCGCTGCCCGTTAGCTACCGAGCGCTGCCGTAAAGAAGTGCCCCAACTGCGCGCTATTGGCGAAGCGGGGCATCGAGTGGCCTGTCACTTAGTGTGAATCTTGGGATGCGATAATCTCAGGATTTTGTGATTCTGAGATTTTATCGCCTCTCACCACCAGCATATAGGTCAGGGTAAATGAAAGCACCAGCGCGATGGTCACCCCCATCAGGATGTAGATAAAGTAAGGCCCGATGTAGGCCGGCAGGCTGAAAATGCTCGACAAAATATAGCCATACAGGCGCACGCCGAAGAAAGCGATGAAGGCCGAGGCAATCGAACTGCTGATGGTGGTGGCGATAAAGGCTTTCTTATAGCGGGTCAGCACGCCAAATAGCGCTGGCTCGGTAATTCCCAGCAAGCCAGAGACAGCGGTGGAAACCACCAGCGTTTTCTCCTCGCGAGTTTTCACGTGGAAGTAGATGGCAAAGGTCGAACCGGCAATCGCCATGTTGGCCATGAACATCATTGGCATCAACATATCCCAGCCCTGATCGGTGAAGTTCTGCAAGGCAATCGGCGTCATGGCGTGGTGCATGCCGGTCAAAATTGCCACAGGCCGGATGGCACCGACAATAAAGCCCGCAAACACCGACGAGACGTCAAACAGCCCCTGAATGAAGAACGCCAGCAGCTTGCCGAGGTAAATGCCCGCCGGGCCAATCACAGACAGCGACACCAGCGCGGCGATAAACAGCGTCAGCGTTGGGGTGAAAACGGTCTTCAGCACGTCCGGCATAAACCTGTCTACCCAGCGGTGAATATAGCTGAGCGCCAGAACCGAGAAAATCACCGGGATCACGCTTGCTGAGTAGTTGAACACCGAGACCGGGATGACATCCATAAAGTAAATCGCGCTGGCGGCGCCGGGCGTGTGGCTGGCCAGCGCCTTGGCGGCGTCGATAAGCGTCGGGTACATCAAGCAGGCTGCTACCGCCGCGGCTAAATACTCATTGGTTTTAAAGATTTTCGCCGCAGACACCGCGAGGAAGAAGGGCAGGAAGTAAAACACGCCGCTGGCGATCAGGTCGATAACCATCACCGTGTCGCTCTTGGCTGAAATCACTTTCAGCGCGATCAGCCCGGCCAGCAGGCCTTTGATCATCCCGGCACCCGCGATGGCCGGAACGATAGGGCCAAAAACGCCGGAGACGGTATCCATAAACAGCGACACCAGCCCTTTACGCGCTTTCGGTTTATCGGTTTTTTTCAGTGTTACCGGTTTGAGATGGCTGACTATCTCTTCATACCACTCATTCACCTTCGGGCCGATGATGATCTGCACCTGCTCACTTTGGCTTTGCGCGCCTAATACGCCGGGCAGGGCTTTTATTTGCTGCCACGCCACTTTATTTTCATCAATCAGATCAAAACGCAGCCGAGTCATGCAGTGCCAGACTTTATTAATATTTTCCGGCCCACCCACAAGTTGGATAATTTTCTGCATTGCTTCTGTTTTTGCCATAAAAGCCTCACTGCGAACAGTTATTATTATGAAGTCAAAAATAATGTGGTGAATAGCATGGGATACTAATGTTCCCATTCTATAAAAACAAACCAATAAAACATGACTCAACTCACAAAACCACCGTTAAAGGCTGGGTTTGATAGAGTTTTAAGTCAATTGGTATGGTTTTTATGGGTCTTTAATGTGGAATGCCAAACCACTTAAAATGAATTAAATTTAAGGTTTACAACAGGGCTTAAAATAGGGTGAAATCAATTAAATCAGATTATTTCAATCCACCATGGTCACTCGAAAATAGCTTTTACCGGCAATTTTATTCGAGCCGCCGAGGAATACATTATGCAACCCACCCTTATTACCAATATTGAATGTCAGATAACTCGCCCCGACCGCCATAATCTGGTGGTGGTGACCATTGAGACAGATAAAGGCATTCGCGGATTGGGTTGCGCGACTTTCCAGCAGCGCCCGCTGGCGGTAAAACTGATGGTGGATGAGTACCTTAAGCCGCTGCTGATAGGCCGTGACGCCAACCATATTGAAGACCTGTGGCAGATGATGATGGTCAACGCTTACTGGCGCAACGGCCCGGTGATGAACAACGCCGTGGCGGGAATTGATATGGCGCTGTGGGACATTAAAGGCCAACTGGCGGATATGCCGCTTTACCAGCTGTTCGGTGGCAAATCCAAAGACGCCATCACTGCCTACAGCCACGCGGCCAGTGACACGCTGGAAGGATTGTATGCCGAAGTGGATCGCCTGCTGGCGGAAGGCTATCGCCATATTCGCTGCCAGCTGGGGTTTTACGGCGGCAACGCGCAGGATTTCCACAGTACCAAAAATCCGACCGAGGGTGCCTACTACGACCAAGATCAGTACATGGACAACACGCTGGCGATGTTCAAAGCGCTGCGCGAAAAGTACGGCAATCGCTTCCATATCCTGCACGACGTCCACGAGCGCCTGTTCCCGCAGCAGGCTTTGCAGTTCGCCAAACAGGTGGAAGCCTACCGTCCGTACTTCATCGAAGATATCCTGCCGCCGCACCAAAACGAGTGGCTGGAGCAGATCCGCAATCAAACCGCCGTGCCGCTGGCGACCGGTGAGCTGTTTAACAATCCGGCCGAGTGGAAAGATTTGGTGATCAATCGCCGCATTGATTTTATCCGCTGCCACGTTTCGCAGATTGGCGGCATTACCCCGGCCCTCAAACTGGGCAGCTTCTGCCAAAGCTTCGGCGTGCGTCTCGCTTGGCACTGCCCACCGGACATGACGCCCATCGGCGCGGCGGTCAATACTCATCTGAACATTCACCTGCACAACGCGGCGATTCAGGAGTTTGTGGCCTATCCGGCCAACACCCAACGCGTGTTCCCAGATGCCGTGAAACCCGAAGGTGGATACTTCTACCCAATTGAAAAGGCAGGGATCGGCGTCGGTTTTGATGCTAAAGCCGCGGAGGAATTCCCGGTGGTCTATCGCCCGCACGAATGGACCCAGAGCCGTTTGCCGAATGGCGCGATCCATACGCCGTAAAGCAGGGCGGTTAAAGGCGAGGGTGAGGGTCAAAAGGCGGGAGGTTCAAGCCTGATGACTCTTCCTGCTGAAGCTATGGTTGATGGGCGGTGAGCAATAATGATTCGGGTAATGTGCAGTGCAGAGATTGCCGCGTTAATACAGGCTTCGTTATCAAGATCGAGATGGCTGGTGGCCTCGTCCATAAAGAGGATGCTCGGGCGGCGATACAAAGCTCGGGCAATCAGTAATCTCTGCTTCTGGCCACCTGATAAACTGCCCCCCAACTCGCCAATTAAGGTTTCATAACCCATCGGCATGGCAATGATCTCTTCGTGAATATTGGCGTGCTGCGCGCACTCTTCAATCCACTGTTTATCAGCAGACGAGGTAAATCCGGCGATATTTTCCGCAATTGAACCGGCCAAAAGTTTATCGTCTTGCAACACACAGGCGATGCATTTGCGATAATTATTAATACCTATGGCATGTATATCTACGCCATCAACCCGCAGCGTTCCTGATGTCGGTACTAATAATCCGCACATCAATTTCATTAATGTTGTCTTGCCAATGCCCGACGGACCGATTATTGCCACGCTTTCGCCGGAATGAATATGAAAACTCATCTCTCTAATTAAGGGCTTTGAAATATCGTCATATTGGTAAGACAGCTGGTGGACATCAAAAGAGAGTGCTTTTCCGGCATGAAAGATGTTCTGGCTGGGCATCTGTTTTTCTTTATCAGAGAGCACGATGTCTGAGACCCTTTCGTTATGCAGGCTGAGCATACGCAGTGCCAGCAACATATCAATGAGGCTTGAGGCGCGCTCAGAGAACTGACCTCGATAGGCGTTGAACGCCACAAACATGCCTAATGTCATCTGATTTTCAATCACCAGAGAGGCCCCTAGCCACAGAATAACCACCTGATCGAGAGTGGCTATCAGTGAGCTTATGCCGCCAAACAGCATATTCATTTTGGTGAGTTTAATATCGGCATTCACCGTATCGGCGTTCAGATTCATCCAAAATTTAGAGCGCGAACCCGCCAGATCCAGAGATTTAATGGTGCTGATGCTATATAAGGTTTCCATAAAATGAGAGTCAGTCTTGGCTCCTTTGACTAACTGCTCCTCAGAGAGTTGGCGATAATAGCTATAGGTTGATAAACGTAAAATGATATAGATGGTCGTGAAACCCAGTACCACCCAAACTAACCAGCCGCCATAAAACAGCATCATGATAAATACGCCAACGGTCATGATGGTATCGATAATGCTATTTACTATGCTGGTGGTGAAAGTGGTTCTAATAATTTCCAAAGAGCCAAACCGAGAATGAATATCCCCAAGTTTGCGTTTCTCGAAATAGGAGAGGGGAAGCTTGATCAAATGGTCAAAAACACCGGCTACCCATTGGATGTCAATAACCGCATCCATCACTATTGATGTCCACGACCTCAGCATGGAGATAGCCGTTCGGAACAAAATAAAAAATAGCAGTCCGATGCAAATCAGAGACAGCAGGTTGTGGTCACTCGCCAGAATCACGTGATCCATAATGAGCTGAGTGCCCACCGGCATGAGCAGATTAATACTTTCAATCACCACCGACAGCGCGAAAATCTTGATCAAGGCGCCTTTCAAGCCGCCAATATTGGATAACAGGAGGCGAAAACTCAATTTGCTACGCTTGGTAACCGGAGTGAATTCGCTATCTGGCCACAGCTCTAACGCCATGCCGGTGAAGTGTTTCGACACCTCCGCAATACCCAAGACTCTGCGACCAAACGCCGGGTCATGAATGACCACTCGCCCGCGACGCACTGCGATAAGCACCACAAAATGGTTCATATCCCAATGTAAAATGCAGGGGGTTTTCAGGGCATTAAGCTCTTCAAGATCAAGAGATAAAGCCCGGCTTTTCATTTTTAAGCTGCTGGCCGCGTCTATCAGCATCGACATCGTGGCGCCGCGAGAGGAGAGTCCAAACTGCTGGCGAAGATTAAAGAGGTCGATCCGCGCGCCGTAGTAGTGGCACACCATTGCCAGACTCGCTAACCCGCACTCCGCCGCCTCGGTCTGCAATATCTGTGGCACTCTGCGCCGCCAGGATAGATTCAGTTTTGCACTGAGATGGTTAAAAAAGCGTTTATCCATTTACCGGCCCAGCGACGCTTTTTCTAATGCCGTAAAAGGGCGAAAACATCCATTGATAGAGCGGCCTTTTTTCCAGAAACAGGGTGGATTCGGCTTTCATGCCGCTCGAAAGTGCCAAGGTTTTATTCTGATGGCGAAAGTGAGTTTCCGTTAAAGCCACCATCACTTTGTAGTAAGCCTCGCCCTGTCGATTGGGCTGGCCGATAGGGGAGTTGCTATAGGTCGCCATCTCTTGGGCTGAGGCAGGCACGTAGGCAATGCTCTCAATCTGGCCATGAAACTGACCAAATTTCTCAAACGGGAAGGCTTCATAGCGAATATTTACGCTCTCCCCCCGCGAAATATAAGGCACGCTAGAGTTTGGCAGCCACAGCACTAAGTAGTAGGTCGAGTGGGTGCTGGGTATAAGCTGCGCCAGACTGTCGCCCAGATTGACCATCTGCCCGCGCGTTACGCTCAGTGACTCAATGCGGCCATCCGCCGGGGCCTCAATGATCCGCGTGCTGTTGGCGTCAGATTCGGCGAGCTGGCGTTGCAGGCTACTGTGTTCAAGCTGGTACTGAGATATTTGGTTGTCGAAATCTGCCGCGCGCGTGACGATTTCCGTATCAAGGTTGGTTATCTGTAATGACTCTTGAATTCGCTGATTGGAGAGGATCTGGACGCTGTTCTGTTGCTGATAATAGGTATAGGTTTGCGCGTTCAGTTGGTCTTTAGTGGTAAGCCCTTTCAGATGGTAGTCCGAGTAGTTCTTCATGCTCTCTTTGGCGAATTGCGCGCCTTTGCGGGCATCTATAAGGAAGGATAAGGATTGGCTATGCGCCAATTCATACTGCTGTTTCTGCGTTCGTAAGTTATCAACGGTCAGCTGCTTATTTTTTTGCAGTTTGTCGATAATTTTCTCTATTTGAGCCAGCTGTGACTCTATGGCATCGCGGGTCTTAATGCTGAAATTTCCGCCGTGGGTGACTCTGCTAAAATCAATCTGATAGAGACGATCCCCCTTTTTCACCACATCACCGACCTTCACAAAACGGTCTGAAATAAACCCTTGCTGAGTCGCGAAAATGTTCACTGAGCGAGGTTCGCTGGTTATCTCACCAAAGACGTTTATACGGCGGGTGTAGTTGCCGAGGGTTAAAATTGAAATAAATGTGGTTATGAATACTAAGGTTGATATACAGGTTAACCATGCGGGAGCACTGGATATTAATAAAGCCTTACCTGTCCATTTTGTTTGTTGATGTGCAACCGATTCCTTACGGAAGATAGGATTCATGATAACGTAATCATCTTATTTAATATTATTTTCGATTTGAAAGCCACCCCCTACCAAAGATCAATAGGGGGGCTTGCATTTAATTGCAATGTAAATGGCTATTTGAGCACTATTTTATGTTTCTCTCTATAGTTTCTATAAATGTAGCTAAGTACCTTGAAAATGTTTTTAGTGATAAAAAGGCAACAAGATAATGAAACTAAAAATATAGAAATCTCTTTTGGCGCAGGATTCCAAGACCAATATCCTACGCTGGCGCCGCTTAGTAAAGACGCCGAAAGAAACATACCAGCTAGGACTGATAACATGACGATAATGCTCTTCATAATGGGTTGTATAGCCTTTGTTTTTAACTAAAATCCAATTACCATGAACATGTTCCGCGAGAGTCGTCACAACTATTGCTACTCCCTCCCTTACCTATATTACCGCCACCTTCATTTCTGCTATCGAAACATTTACCTGTAAGTGCTCCACCTAACGTACCGACAGCAACTCCTAGTAAACCCCCGAATGCTCCTGTGGCTGCTCCAACCATCATGCCGTTAATGCATCCGCTAGAAGTGTTCCTTGAATAATAACCTCTATTGTCATTACCTCTTCCCTGATTTCTTCTGTTGCTACTCCTCTCAGAACGATAATCACCGGTATTGCCGCCGCGGCCACCAGATATGTATTCCACTAATGAATTATCAATAACTTTCATAAACAGCTCCTTGTTTTGGGAAGTTGCATATTTAAATAATAATATATTGTTTATCGTGAGCTAGATCTCATTGTTAAATCTATTATTTAATTTTTCATTGCTTTCTTAGTTAATTGAATTAGCTGTCCTACTATAAAAATCACTTTTCAATATGCTGTGTTGTTTTTTTTGATCTTATTTTATTTGAAGTTTTTAGAATAAAGCTTATGAGCACCTATATTTTTTGTGAATTCATCAAGCTTCCTGCCAAACAATAATATATAAATTTCTGTTTTACAAAACAGCCTTATTATCATTAAATTCCTACCTAACACCTTCAATCAAATCTAAGGAACCCTGCGCGATGATGACACTAAAACGAAAAGAAAGTATCAATGAGGTGGATTGGCAGGCCTTGGTCGAGCTGATTGATACTGCCGGTCTCGGTTTGCGGGAACTGGGCGATTTAGAAAATGCGTTTCGCCACAGCGCTTTTTGCTGGTTTGGCTATGAACAGGGGAAGCTTATTGCGGTGGCGAGAGCCATCAGTGACATGACCTGGTGCAGCTATCTTTCCGACGTGGCCGTAGCGCCTCAGCAACAAGGCAAAGGTTATGGTCGCCAATTGATGGAAGCCGTGCGGGAAGAGTTGCTGCCCTACGGCAAGATCTTCATCTATGCCGCGCCGGGTAAAACAGACTTTTACAAGAGCCTCGATTTCGAATTCCTCTCGACCGGCATGGTGTGCGCCAACGGCGAGACATTAGAGAAAATGCAAAATCAGGGCTATCTCAGGTCTGCCTAAAGGCCAAATTATCCTGATTGAAGGGGATGACATAGGTGCAGGAATAATCGATATCAATGATATCGCTGAACGCGTAAACCCGGCCATCGCGCAGAATTCCGCGATTGAGAATGTGCATCGCCGGTGCGCCTTTCTTACAGCCAAGCAGCTCGGCCTGCGCCTTATTGACGATGACGGCGTCATAGTGGGTGAGGGAGTGAGAAATCTGGCACCCCTTGCCGAGCACATACTGTTGAATCGAGCTCTCAATCACCTTCTGATTTAAATCGGTAAACAGGCTAAAGGGCATTCTGGCCTGTTCTATCTGCACGTTGTGCTGATTCACCGCCCGCAGCCGGGTAAAAGCCCAGATAAAATCCTCCGCCGTCAGGCCAAAAATCTGCTGCTCTTCCTTATCGGGGCGGCGTTTATGCAGATTAAGCATGCGAAAGCTGATTTCAGCGAATTTCTTCTCAGTAATCGAGTTATAAACCAGCGGATTATTGCTGATGCCGGGGTTAATAAAGATGCCGGAACCCTGCACCACCCGCACCGCGCCAATATCCACCAGCTTCTCCAGCGCCTTGCGGATGGTGAAGCGTGAAGCTCCGTACTCCTCGGCCAACTGGCGTTCGGGGGGAAGCTTGGTCGGGCGCTGATCTTCCGGCAGGGCGCTTCGCTGATAAATTTTACTCAGCAGATCCTGAGCAATAAATTCCTTCTTTTTCATCAACCAACCTCCCGTTCAATCATTTCGCATCGCATTATTCAGAGACTACTGCTGGTGCTGCGCAAACAGAGCCAACAGGCTGTGCGGCGCGTCTTCACCAAAGCACAGCTGCACGTTTCGCGTGGCTTCTTCCGCTGCTGCTTTGCTGCGCGGGAAGAGATCTTTCTCATAGGCGGCCAGTGCTACTTCAACATCGGCGGGGTGCTCGACAATGGCGCGCGCCAGTTCAGCGCCGTCGAACATTGCCAGATTTGCGCCTTCTCCGGCGAAGGGCGACATCAGGTGTGCCGCGTCGCCGAGCAGCGTCACGCCCGCAACGCGTTGCCACTGATGGTCCGCAGGCAGCACGTACATGGCGCGAACCACGGCGTCTTTTTCGCCGTCGGTGATAAGCGCAGTAAGCTCCGGTGCCCAATCGGCGAACTCGGCGGCCACCTGTGCCTTGGCTTTCTGCGGGTCAGCAAAATCAATGGTTGCGAGCCACGTTTCAGGCTGGGTTAACGCCGTATAAGCGTGCAACGTGCCATTGCCCTCGCAGTGCGCCAAAATGCCTCGGCCGGGTTCGAGGGCAAACAGCGAGCCATCGCCCACTGCCGCCGCGCTGGCCGGGTGATCCACATTGGCATTGTGCAGGTAGGTTTCTATAAAGGTGACGCCGGCATAGCTTGGCTTGGCCGCAGAGAGGAGAGGGCGGACCTTCGACCATGCGCCGTCGGCTCCCACTAAGATATCCGTTACCAACGTCGAGCCATTGGCAAAGGTCAACTGATGCTGCCCAGAGCCAAGGGGCGCGGCTGACGTAACTTTATGCCCCCAGCGGATCATGCCTTCAGGCAGAGAATCCAAAAGGATCTGACGCAAATCGCCGCGATGCACTTCCGGCCTGCCGCCATCGCCTTCGTCGGGTTCATCAAGCAGCACCTTGCCATGTTTATCCAGTACCCGCGATGCCTGAGCGCCGCACTGGATAATCGCCTGAAACTGCTCGAAAAGCCCGGCGGCCTGCAGCGCAGGCTGGCCATTATAGTCGTGAATATCCAGCATACCGCCCTGTGAACGCGCATCGGCGGAGGCTTCGGCCTCATAAATAGTGGCGGTAATGCCGTGCAGAAGCAGAACTCTGGCCAGCGTTAAGCCACCCAAACCTGCACCCACGATGGCGATTGATTGGTTCATTCTGGTTCCTTTAACACTTTAAAAAGCCAAAATAATGTCAGATTCACAGCTAAAGATGCCAGAAGGGTTCCCAAGAACTCAAATAAAAAGTTCTCTCGTCGATAAGGCGGGCCGTTCAGTAGATCCGAGGTGAGTGGGTGGAAGATACAGACGAAGCAGGTTATCAAACAAAGCATCATTAATACTTTGAGTTTACTGTGCAATTTCCCCCGTGTTTTTAAGTAGATAACGTAACTTATGACAGAAATAGAGAAAGAAGCAGAATTGAATCCAAGTTCATCCATGATAGTGATCCTTGTTGATTTTCCGTAAGAGGTATCCTTAACCGGTACAGCTTCTTAAACCATGCAGCTTGTCGTCACTAAGATTTAATCGCTGGTGGTTTTAACGCGTCTTTGTTGCTGCGCAAAGTAACGCATCCCAATCGTCAGGCGGCTCCCCGGCATTGAGCATGCTCTCGAACACCTTATAGGCGTCAGTCTTGGAGTCATAGGCGCGTTTTGTTTTTTCATCGTTCACCCACGCAATAACAATCGTTTTGTGTTTATCACTGCAACGAAAAAACAGACGATATTGCTGAAGAAACTTAGCGCGAAACCAATGTTTATTTTCAGGCCCTAAAGTGTTTCCCAGCCTGAACTGCGCGCCCAGTGGGTCTGAAGCCACGCGCTCGATGACTTGCATAATCGCCGCCAGCAGTTTCGTCGGGCGCTTGTTAAGATAATCATGCGGATTAGACGTTTTGAGCGCGTTGACTTCCTGTCGGAGCTTTAAAAGCTGCTCGGTAAAGCACCCATGAAAATAAATTTTCCAACCATTAATTTCTAAAGATTCCACTGCTTTCTCCCACTATTCGTCCGTAAGTGGCGCGTCCAAATCAATCTCAACGCCAGCAGTAAGTTCCTTCATATCAGACCACAATGCCTTCGGCACAGCATGGATATGCTGTGGATTTTGCGTCATGTCCTTCTCAAGGAATGCCAGGAATTGAGCCACGACCGGATCGTCCTGATTGTCGTCCTTTTTTGACAAAATAACTTGCCCGCCGGGCAGCAGGGAATACTCGATGTGTTCGCCGGGTTTCAGATTCAATGCATCACGAATCGACGCGGGGATCGTGGTCTGGCTTCGTTCGGTAAGTCGAGACTCGGCACGCAGAGACACGTCAGCCATTTTCAAAGTCACCATGTTTCGTTCTCCAGCTCTCGAAGATCAAAGATCCACAAGCTTGTTGGTTAAAGCACGGTCAAAGTGTAATGCACATGCATTGTACAATGCAAACGCATTACTTCGAATCTGCTTAGTTACAACATACTCATACGTGGAAGGATTTCCTGTAAGTGCAACCTGTAGGTTGTGAGGGTGAAATCGCGTCCGCGCGCCTCTGTGGCTGGGTTTAGCAACAGAAGGTTGTCGGCATTGGGCATCAAGCCACTTAGCAATAAAAGGTCTAAATAATAACGTAACGATCATTACGAAATATCTTGACGATTTTGCGTGAATCTCGTTTTATAGCGGCGTAAATGAGCTTTCCTCCACTTATTAATCTTCGGGATCTTTTATGACTGAGTGCACTTCCCTTGACGCCCAGCCGAACGCCTCTGCTTTTAAACGATGGTTGAGTGTCATTTCACTCGCCTTTGGAACCTTTGTTCTGATTAACACTGAATTCTTGCCCATAGGCTTACTGACGCCGATTGCTCATTCGCTGAATGTCAGCGAGGGGCGGGCAGGGCTGGCGGTGATGCTACCGGGGCTGGCAGCCGCTGCCTCTGCGATCCTGTTGCTGCTGTTTTCCCGCCAGCTGAATCGCCGCACTCTGCTGCTGTTCTTATCCGCGATGGTGATTCTTTCCAATGCAGCGGCGATGCTCGCGCCCTCTTTTGGGGTTTTGCTGATCGGTCGTATCATTTTGGGCGTTGCCGTGGGCGGCTTTTGGTCATTCGCCATTCCGGCGGGGCGTCGCTTAGTAGCCGAAGAGCAGGGGGCGAGGGCTACGTCGCTGATTTCAGCGGGCGTGGCGGTGGGGACTGTCGCAGGCGTTCCCGCCGGGGCATTTATCGGTGAACTTTTTGGCTGGCGGATGGCGTTCACCCTGAACACCGCGCTGGCCGTTGGGGTGTTTCTGCTGCAATGGGCGACGCTGCCCTCGCTGCCAGCCAAGCAGTCGATCAAAGTCAGCACGATGTTTAGCGTGGCGAAAATCGCCGGTGTGCGTTATGGCTTGATCATCGCCTTATTCATGGCCGCCGCGCAGTTCTCCGCCTATACCTACCTCGAGCCGTGGCTGCGTTTTCAGGTCGGGCTCTCGGCCTCAAATCTCTCCCTGTTGCTGATGGCTTATGGTATCGCGGGGTTGGTCGGGACTTTTCTGACGGAAGTGATGGTGAAGGGCGTTGGCGTCAAGCACACGCTTCTGGCCTGTTTACTGATTATGGGCGTGGCGGTGGTCGGCGCTTCTCAGCTCAGCAACAGCGCGCTGACCGCGTCAACCCTGATCGTCCTCTGGGGGCTGGCGTTTGGTGCTCTGCCGATATGTTTGAATATCTGGGTTTATCAGGCCGCGCCAGAGCAGTTTGAAACCGGATCCTCATTGATCGTGTTTATCTTCCAGATTTCGCTGGCGAGCGGCGCGTTCTTCGGCGGCGTGCTGGCTGACAGTATCGGCACCAGCAGTGCCTTTATGCTTGGCGGGATCCTCGCCTTGCTGGCCTCGGTTATTGTGCTCTTTACCCGGCCACGGCCCGCCGTGCGCTAAGTTATCCCAGCAGAGGCCGCCGCTTGCTGGGTCTGGCGGCATCTTTTAGAATTGAGGCTATGAACACAGAAAAATCCTCCACATTAAAGAAACGCGGCAGACCTAAGTCCTTCGACCGCGAAGCCGTGCTGGAGCAGGCCATGCGCCTGTTCTGGCTGCATGGCTACGAAACCACGTCGATGGCCGAACTGCTCGAGGCGATGCAAATCACCACGCCGAGCGTCTACAGCACCTTTGGTGACAAAGAGCGGCTGTTTCTGGAGTCGGTGGATCGCTATATCAAAGGGCCGGGCCATTATCAGGTGGAAGCCTGTAAAGAAGTCACCGCCAAGGCCGCCATTGAGCGTATTTTGCGAGAAGCCGCCGAGCGATATGTCAGCCCAGAAAACCCGCCGGGCTGTATGCTGGTTGTCTCGACGGTGAACTCCTGCCCGTCCACTTCGCCCGCCCAAAAGGCGGTGAAAGCCGCCCGCTATGAGACCGAATGTGCGCTTAGAGGCCGCATTGAGCTGGGCATGGTCGACGGCGATGTGCCGAAAACCGCCGACCCGGCTGCCTTAGCCAGCTTCTTCAGCACCCTGCTAAATGGCATGTCGATCAAAGCCAAAGAGGGCGTGTCGAAAGAGACCATGCTGGCGCTGGTGGACAACGCTATGCGCGTCTGGCCCGAGTAAACTGCTGCTCGGTGATAGTGCTTCCCCACTGGTCGCCTTGCCACTCTTTCGCCAGTTCAAAGCCAAAGGACTCATACAAACGCCGCGCGGCGGTGAGTTTATTGAAGGTCCACAGCTGGACCGCCGGGAAGGCTTGCTCATCACAAAATTGCATCGCAGCGGCAATTAGCTTTCTGCCCGCGCCGCTGCCTCGGCAGCCATCGTCGAGGATAAACCAGCGCAGATGCCCATCACCGTTCCCCAGATCTTCGCCGTCAATTGCTACCGAGCCAACAATGCGGCCATTCAACATCGCCAGCCAAATCTGATTACCGGGCTTATCCAGACGCCCGGCAAACTCGGCAAGCCCTGCCGCCACTTTGGCTTCAAAAAAGCTGCCAAAATCGTGCTCTCTGGCGTAATAGCTGCCGTGCATTTCAGTGATGCGGCCAATCATTCCGGGGAGGTAGCCACAAACAATCTCTAGCTGACGTTGAGTGTCCGGCTCGCTCTCCTTGCGGCAGGCTTTCAGCGCCTCGGCATAGAACCTCAGCCCCTGTGAGACAGTCTGCTGCTGGAGGGGATTCATCTTTTGCAGGGCACCGGTCACCTGCTGACTGCCGTAATTGTTGATTATTTTTACGGTTTTCTTGCCCTGCGCCGTAAGGCTAAGCTGCTTGATCCGCGCGTCGTCGGCCGACGGCGTTTCTTGCAATTCCCCGGCGCTCACCAGCTTAGTCAGCATGCGGCTGACGCTCGACTTCTCAAGCCCGAGGATTTGCACCAGCTGCGCCGCCGTCATGGAGCCATGGTTTTCCACTTCGAGCAGGGTGTGGACCACCGACGGGGAGTATTGGGTGGCGGCCAGCGTGTTATTCATAAAACCCAACTCTCGCACCATTTTGCGCGATGCCACGCGGATTTCTTCGACTATTTGGGTTTCTGAACTCATGGTTAAACGGCCTCGAAAATAAAGTTGTATAATACAACCATATCATCGCCTAAGCCGTCAATATGGCGTGGAAGGGAAGGAGGAAATAAATGCTTTCAAATCGCCGCTACTGGAAAAAATCGCCCTCTTATATTGTCGTGGTGGATTGAAACTCCGCGCAAAGAATCTACAAATTTTGAGGTTTCACGCTTTCGCATTGGGTTTGGCATCCCGCCATTTTTAGCTGTACCTCCACTCATCAGGTGAAGAAATGATTAACGCTCAACTTATCAATAATAATGCAGACTGGCTGGATGTTCTCGGGCCAAAAATAAAAGTCCTAACCCCAACCGATAGCCAAGATGATGATTACTCAGTGTTATTAGCAACCATTGGGCCGGGTGTTGCTATCCCGCTGCACAGCCACCAAGACCGGGAAACTTTTTATATTCTGGCTGGCGTGGTGCAAGGGTTTGTGGACGGTGAGTGGCAGGAACTGAATCAAGGCGGGGTTTTAGATATTAAAAATGGCAAAGATCACGCGTGGCGAAACGTATCTGACCAAGAGGCCAGCATCCTGATTGTGACCACCAATAAGATGAAGGATTTCTTCTTGGAAATTGGCAAACCGCCGTCGGACACCTTCGCGCCCCCAGCCCCGGAAGATATGGCAAATCTGTTTGCCGCCGCCCAACGCTATGGCTATCAGTTGGCCTCCCCAGAGCAGAATGCCGCGATCGGTTTGGTTTTGCCTTTTTAACTGCTGGTAGGTCTGGTTTATCAATATGCAGTAAAAACAATGCCGCACAAAGTGCGGCATTATGAGTGACAAAATCTTCAGTATCGAATTACCCGGCATGCCGAGTTACCCTGACCGGTACAGATTTATAAGACGGCGTGCCACTCTGCTTGTCTATATAGTCCAATGGGATGAGTATGTTTGCCTCTGGATAATAAGCCCCAACGGAGCCTGGAGCGATGTTATAGGCAATGACCGTCATATTTTCCAAACGCAGACTGCTGCCCGCTACCATGGTTTCAATATCCACTAAATCACCGTGTTCGAGACCGCGCTTATCAAGATCGGCATCGCTCATAAACAAGATATCCCGGCGGCCAAATACGCCACGATAGCGGTCATCCAACGCATAAATCGTCGTATTATATTGGTCGTGACTGCGCAACGTTATCATGCGCAACACATCATCACCTTCAACCAGCGTGTCCTCATTAACTCCCTCAAATACCGAGAACATGGCTTTACCTGAGGCCGTAGTCCATTTGCGCTCCGTTGGCGGCAGGGGCATACGGAATCCACCGGGGGTGGCAATTCGTTCGTTGTAATTATCAAAACCTGGTACGGTTTTTTCGATGAGATCACGCACAATACTGTAGTTGGCGACCAACTCCATCCACGGGACTTTACTGTCAGGCAGGGTGGCCTTGGCCATGCCGGCAACAATAGCGGGCTCGGAAAGCAGCAGATCGGAAGCAGGTTTGAGCTTGCCGGACGACGCGTGCACCATCGACATTGAGTCCTCAACAGTAACCGATTGTCTTCCGCTGGCCTGCAAATCAAGTTCGGTCCGCCCCAGACAGGGCAAAATATACGTTTCTTTTGCAACTAGCAGGTGCGAACGATTTAACTTGGTGCCGACATGCACACTTAAATCGAGGGTTTTCATAGCCGGAAAGCATTTTTCAGGATCGGGGAGCGCGACCGCCAGATTACCACCGAGGCAGATGAGCACCTTGGCCGTACCTTCAACCATCGCCTGCATGGCTTTAACCGCATCGTGGCCGTGCTTTTTAGGCGGAGTAAAACCAAAAACTTGCTCAATCTTTTCTAAAAATGCCGCCGATGGTTTCTCTGTGATCCCAACAGTTCTATTACCCTGAACGTTTGAGTGACCGCGTAAAGGGCAAATACCCGCACCGGGCTTGCCCATATTGCCGCGCATCAGCAGCAGGTCGGCGATTAAGCGAACGTTGGCAGTGCCCTTATTATGCTGGGTAATTCCCATCCCGTAGGTCACGATAGTGGCCTTAGATTTGGCATAAAGTTCAGCAATTTGTTCGAGATTCTGACGAACCAGGCCACTCTCTTTTTCTATTTCAGCCCAGTCTGTGGCGTCTATATCAGTGCTTAATGCTTCAAAACCCTGTGTATGAGCGGCAATAAAGTCTTTATCTAGCACCTCACCTTTGAGCTGCTCAAGCTGTAGCAGTGCCTTGATTATCCCTTTCAGCGCGGCGGCGTCACCACCGGCTTTAACCTGAAAATAGTTTGAGGCGATGTCGGTGGAGCTATAGGTCGCCATTTCTATCACATTTTGCGGGTCGGCAAATCGTTCAAGTGCGCGCTCACGCAGGGGATTAAGAACCACGATTGGCACATTTTTTTTCGCCAACTCGTGCAGCGTCCCCATCATGCGTGGATGGTTAGTGCCGGGATTATGTCCCATCGAGATAACCAGTTCGGTTTCATCAAAGTCGTCAAGGGAGACGGTGCCTTTACCAATGCCGATAGAGAAGGGCAAGCCGACACTGGTGGCCTCGTGGCACATATTGGAGCAGTCGGGGAAGTTATTGGTGCCGTATTCGCGAGCAAAGAGTTGAAACATATAGGCGGCTTCGTTTGAGGCTCGCCCGGAAGTATAAAACTCTGCTTCATCGGGTGACTGGAGTCCTTGCAACACCTCTGCGATGCGGTTAAAGGCAGTTTCCCACTCAACGGGGCGCAGCGTGTCTGTTTCACTGTCGTAAACCAATGGATGGGTCAAACGACCAAAATTTTCTAACTCGTAGTCCGATTTTTGCAGAAGTGAGGTAACCGTGTTCTGCGCCAAAAACTCCGGCTTAACGCGTTTACTGGTTGCTTCCCACGTGACGGCCTTGGCGCCATTTTCACAAAACTGGAACGTCGAGTGTTGCTCTTTATCTGGCCATGCGCAGCCCGGACAATCAAAACCATCGGGCTGATTGGTGCGAAGCAGCGTGGCCGGCGCGGTCAAATTGTCCATTTGTGTACGCACTGCAATAGCCGTCGCTTTCAACGCTCCCCAGCCACCTGCAGGCCCGTCGTAAGGATGTATGCCGGGAACTGCGCGTCTTTTCTTAGCCATAAAAACTCCTTTAAATAGAGGTGAAACACACTCTTTGTACGGATAAGTGTAATCATTGCTCGGGAGCTTGAAGCTGAAGGGGCAACAAATATTGTAAGAGTTTGAGTGTGGGCAGAGGTTAAAACTAATCCGACCTTCTTTTATATGAGGGAGCGCTGGCTTAATCGATAAAGGGGATATCGTGGATTGGATTCAGGCAGAACCATAGGATGCGATTGAACCCGCGGAGATCCATGCAGCATATTACCTCATGCCTAGTAAGGGGGCTTCTGAAGGGGATAATAGGGTTTCTGCTAGTCAAAAACCTCAGGTAACTTGTTGAAGTTATTTTCAATGAAAAAATGGGGCGCTTGGTTAAAGCACCCCGTTAATTTACCTTCTAAAAGTTTCGTTCTTTTAGGATGAGAATTAAAGATTCAGCTCCCATTCTACGGTACCGTTTATCCCCGTCACACCGTAGCCGTCAGCCTCAAGTTTCCAGACTCCTGCTTTTGAAATTCCAGTTGCATCAACGTCATATGTCTTATCAGCAATATCTATCACTCCATCCCCTATTAGTTTCAGGTCAAATCTCTTCCCATCAGGGGCAATAAGTGAATAAGTCAATTCATTAGGTCTAGAGTAAGTTGCTTTTACTCGAACTTGAATGTTCCCTTTTATTTTTCCGGTTCTTCCACTAATCGTTACTGATGATGTTTTTGGCGCATCGGTCGTTGTAAAAGTCATCTTCGGTCCGGTATAGGTTGACGGAGGAAGAACAAGGGTTAAAACCGGCGCACTCACTGCTGCCGAAGCACTAAGGTTAACGAGCACATTCGCATGGCTGTCAGGACTGGTAGGCCCTGCCGGTAAGCTAGCGGTTAATGTGGCAGTTATCAGACCATTCGGATCAGTATTGCTTGCGTTGGCTACTATATCACCGACATCGGTGGCAAAAGATACCGCGACACTCGGAACTGGGTTGTTATAAGCATCAACAACTTTGACCGTATAGAGTGCGGTTTCAACCCCATCTGCGTTTATCTGCGTCTTATCAAGCGTGATATTGCTGGCATCAATTTTTGCCGTAGTCACATCCGCAATTAAGATCACGGTATCCGCTGGCGTCGCCGCAGCGTTGACGGTGGCGTTAACCGTCGCCAGCCCAGTGACGGTTCCTTTCAGAGTCACGATGGCTTTGCCGTCTGCACCTGTATTGCTGCTGGTGCCCGACAATGTGCCGTGGTCCGTAGACCAGCTCACATTGTGGTTCGGCACCGGGTTGCCGTTGGCGTCTTTCACCAGCGCCGTATAGGTCGCTACTTCGGTGTTGTTAGCCACGATAGTGGTTTTATCCACCGTCAGGCCACCCGCACCGATTGATGCAGAGCTGCCGTCCGCCGTAAAGGTCACCACGTTAGCATTCACCGGCGCAGTACCGTTCACTGAACCACTTACCTGCGCAGGGCCCGCCAGCGTGCTTTTCAGCTTCACCGCCGCTTTACCCGTGGCATCCGTGTCGGTGGTTGTGGCCGACAACGTCCCATTATTGGTAGCCCAGGTCACGGTCAGGTTTGGTACTGGGTTGCCGCCCGCGTCTTTCACCAGCGCCGTATAGGTCGCCTCTTCAATGTTGTTCGCTACCGCAGTGGTTTTATCAACCGTCAGGTCGCCGCTGCCGATGTTGGCGCTGGCGCTGTCCGGGGTAAAGGTCACCGATGGCGCGTTAACGTTGCCGGAAACCCCTGCGTTTACGACCACCTGAGCCGGGCCTGCAACGGTGCCCTTCAGGGTGATGGTCGCCACGCCGTTAGCGTCCGTGCTGCTGCTGCTGCCGGAGAGCGTCCCCTTGTCAGTGGTCCAGTTCACCGTGAAGTTAGGCACCACGTTGCCGTTGGCGTCTTTCACGATGGCGCTGTAGGTCGCCAGCTCGGTGTTGTTGGCGATAAGCGTAGCTTTATCGACGGTGATATCACCGCTGCCGACGGTGGCCGACCCCGTGCTGGCCGTCAGGCTGACAGCTGGGCCGTTGGTTGGCGTAGCGCCGTTAACAGATGCGGTAACCTGAGCATTACCTGCAACCGTGCCTTTCAGTGAGGTCGTGGCTTTACCCGCGCTGTCCGTGGTTGAGGTCGTTGGCGTGACCGCGCCTAAGTTAGTGCCCCAGGTGACGACGATATTCGGCACCAGGTTGCCGTTGGCATCCTTAACGATGGCGGTGAAGGTCGCCATGTCGGCGTCATCCGCCACAATCGAGGCTTTATCCACCGTCAGGTCACCGCTGGCAATGCCGCCGGTCGCGCTGTTGGCCGTGAAGTTGACGTCAGGCGCGCTGATAGTCGCCGAGACGCCGGACTGCGCCGTCACCTGCGCAATGCCGACCAGCGTGTCTTTTAACGTTACCGTGGCAATACCGCTGGCATCGGTCATTGTGGTGCCGCCAGACAGCGTGCCTTTGTTGGTTGCCCAGTTGACGACGAAGTTGGGAACCGGGTTGCCGTTGGCATCTTTGACCAAGGCGCTGTAGGTGGCGAACTCCACGTTATCAGCCACCAAAGTGGTTTTATCCACCGTCACGTCGCCGCTGCCCATAGTGGCGCTGTTATTGTCGGCGATAAAGGTGACCGATGGCGCGTTGATATTGCCGGAACTGCCTGTCTGGGCATTGACCTGTGCGTCACCGATAAGGGTGTCTTTCAGGGTGATTGTCGCAATACCGTTGCTGCCCGTGGTGCTTTGGGTGCCTGACAGGGTGCCCTTGTTGGTAACCCAGTTGACCGTCGCGTTCTCGACCGGGTTGCCGTTGGCGTCTTTCACCAGCGCGCTGAAGGTGGCGATGCTCGCTCCGTCGGCGATAAGGATAGTTTTATCGACGCTCACGTCGCCGCTGCCAATGGTGGCGCTGCTGCCGTCGGCGGTAAAGGTGACCTTGCTGGCATTGATTGGGGTTGAACCGTTAACCGAGGCGTTAACCTGCGCGTCGCCCGCCTGCGTGCTTTTTAGGGTGATGGTGGCGTTGCCGTTTGCATCGGTCATGCTGGTGTCACCGGAGAGGGTGCCACGGTTGGTAGTCCAAGCTACTGCGATATTCGGTACCGGATTCCCGCCCGCGTCTTTCACCAGCGCGGTATAGGTCGCGACTTCAACGTTGTTCGCAACCAGCGTGGTTTTGTCAACGCTCAGGTTGCCGCTGCCAATGGTGGCGCTGCCGCTGTCGGCGCTGAAGTTCACCACAGGCGCATTAATATTGCCCGACGAGCCCGCTGATGCAATCACCCGCGCGGCTTCTGCCACGGTGTGTTTTAACGTGACCGTCGCTTCACCGTTTTCATTGGTGTTGCTGCTGCCAGCGGACAGATTGCCCTTGTCGTTGCTCCAGTTAACCGCAAAGTTCGGCACCGGGTTGCCGTTGGCATCTTTCACCACGGCTTTGAAGGTGGCGAAGTCGATATTGTTGGCGACCACCACGTTTTTATCGACGCCCACGTCGCCGCCGCTCATGCTGGCGGTGCTGCTATCGGCGATAAAGCGCGTATCAACGCTGCCCTTATTACCATTTTCCAACGTGGCGGTGACGGTGACGGTTTCAGCGACGCGGTCAACCAAGTTAATGCTAACCATGCCCTTATCGTCGGTCATTGCAGTCAGTGAGGAACCGGCTGCTGCTATTGCCGAGCCGCTCAGCGTAAAGGTCACTTTGGTATTGGTCAGAGGGTTGCCGTTGGCGTCGGTGATGGTGGCATTAACCTGATTCATCGCCGCGTTGTTGGCCACGCTGTTATCCACGGTCGCCAGAATGGCACCGGCGGCAATATGTCCTGTCACGGCATCGGCTGATTCAGTAATAGTGACATCCGGCAATGCGATACCGTTGAACTGTGAAGACACTGTTGCCGTGCCTACGCGAGTCCCTGCGGTAATAATCGCCTGATAAACGCCCGGAGACGCTTCTTCCAAGGGCCCGACGGTGGCGGCCTGTGCTGCCAGTCTTGAGGAAGGCTGATTAGCCGCGACTGCTGCCTGAATCGAGGTGGCGAGTGACTTCACCATGCCCGGAACGGCGTTGCCCTGATCGTCAAACAGCTCGATGCTTAGCGTCGAGGTGCTTTTACCGTCTGCAGGAAGCGTGGTGGGGTTGGCGCTAACCTTGGTCGCGCCCGGCAGAACATCGCCAACGCCCACTTGGATTTCTGCCGTGGCGCTGCCGCTGTTGCCTTTCACGTCATAGGCGACGCCCGCGAAGCGGTAGACGTTGCTGCCCGCGGCCTGATACGGCGGCAGGGTAACGCTCAGTTGATTGCTGCCGACCTGCGTCAGTGAGCCGCCTGCTGCAACTAATGTGGAGGCGTCCCAGTCGATGCGTTGCAGTGGATGTTTGGTTTGCACCTCAAAGGTGACAGGGACGGTGGTGCGGCTCTTGCCCGAGGTTTTCTCCGGCAGGACCAGCTTGACGGTTTCCTGCTTGCGGTAGTCGAGCACAATGCTGTTGTTACGCTCGACCAGATCGTAGCGAGTGCCGTTAAGGGTGCGCGACGCGCCCACCAGATTCGGATCCACCTGCTTGCTCCACGACTCGCCGAGGCGATAGTTCATCTGCAAGGAAAGCTGGGAATCGCTCTGGCCGTCTTTACCCGCGCGGTGCTGCGCGCCGAGGGTCAGCAGAGGAATTGGCGTGTAGTTGACGCCGCCGGTGAAGGCCCACGGGTCTTTCTGGCGATTGTCTTTGCCGAACAGAGCGACTTCGTCCCCCTGATACTGCTCATACATCACTTTGGCACCGAGCTGCGGGAAGCTTGGCAGCCAGCCTTCGGCGCGGACGTCATAACCGTTAGCCGGGCGCTCGTCGTAGTCTTCAAAATCGCGGGACTGATGCCAGTCGCTGAGGCGAATGTAGCTGTTGGCAGACAGTTTTAGGTAGTCGCGCCATGCCTCGACGCCGACGCCCATACGGCGGTTTTCACCGGTAAAATCGTTATCAAAGAAGGTGTTAGCGCCGAGCATCCAGTCGCCGGTGAAGTGACGCACGCCGAGGCCGAGGTTACCGGTGTTGCGTTCGTCCTTGTGGCGGAAACCAAGCTGGGTGAACAGAATATTGTCTTTATTTTCATACAGCGGCACCAGCAGGTCAGCTTCGCTGCCCTCGGTTTTAAACTTGTCGTCTAGATTGAGCTGGACGCGGGCGGTGCCGAACTGGCCCAGCCACTCTTCGACCGAGCTGTTGACCGCGCCAGTTGCCGCGGAGCGCGCCATGCTTGCGGCATTGCCGGAAGTGCTGCTCTGGGAAAGAGGGGTAGTGGCATTGTCATCATCAAAGAATGACTTATTGCCCTGAGTGCCGGACTGATACCATTTTGGCGCATTCGCGTCCTCTGACTGGGCAGAGGAAATAGCCGGAGTAAATGCCAGACTCAGAGGCAGGGCGGCCTGGGTGAAAATCGTCAACCAGCCCACCACGGCCGTTCGCCGTGATAAATAACGCGCAGATGAAACCTTCATAATAAGTGCTCTTATAAAGTGGAGTGTTATTAAAAGGAATGGCTGCTTATTTATGTAAATGAAAACGGCTATTCCTTTTCCCCCGTTAATTGAGGTAGGTAAAATGATAAGTCGAGAAAAACGCGCCCTTATTTGAGGGGCGTCTTACATAGACAGGGTTTCATTAAACATTATTAGGAATAATCGCAGAATAAGAAGACTCATCGGGGCTTGTAGGTGGAGGACTACAAGGTGCGGGGAACTTGATGTTTCAATTGTTTTTTCCTTGCTGGAGGGTTTAGTCATTAGATTAGATGTGTCATTAAAATAACTTTATTTAGCGGACTAATTTTATTGTTCGTAAGTAAATTCAAAATAAAGATGAAAATGATCTTATTGTATTAAATAACATATTTCTAATTCTTAGTCCTCGGCGTGAAAATTTAATTAATTTGCCAGTCCCGTCGTCGTGGCTCGCAATAAATGGCGCAGTCGCGGGCCAAAATCAAGCTGTCAGCATCCCACGTGATCGCCCCGTGCAATTTTTTACAATCCAGCCCCTTTTACCCGCGCCATACTCAGGTTTGCAGTTAAAAAAATCACCAATAAAAACCAGAGGAACATCGCATGACGCGCATTTTAAGCCGGACTCAACCTGAACTTATCACCTGTGAAAGCCCAATTTTACACACCGGTGAAGATGAAAAAGGGCGCTATTTTGTGGCCGAGCAGACGGTGTTTTACCCGCAGGGCGGCGGGCAGATGTCCGATCACGGCTGCGTCACTCAGCACGGGCAAAGCCACTTGGTGCGGCAGGCGCTCAATCATGGCGGGGAAGTTCGCCATTACTTGGCTGCCCCCCAAGTCACTCTGGAGATCGGCCAAGCCGCGACTTTGCAGATTGACGCCGAGTTTCGCCGCAGAGCGTCGCTGGCCCATACGGCGGGGCATTTGATTGCCCACGTGGTGGAAACCCTGATGCCTTCCTTGGTGCCGGCCAAGGGCCACCACTTTTTGCCCGGAGCCTATGTTGAATTCACCGGAAACAGCAGCCTAGCCGCCGACCAGCTGTTGGAGCTGGTATGCAGCAAGGTGGCACAGGCGATTGAGCAAGATTTTCCGGTCACTGTCGAAAGCCTCTCATTTGATGAAATCGCCCGCCTGCGGCCTGAGCTGGCGGGGTCTATTCCGCAAAACGAAGAGATACGCATTGTGCGCATTGGCGACTATGTGCCGGTGGCCTGTGGCGGCACCCATGCCACTACCACCTCGGCGTTGAAAGGCTTGGAACTGCGTAAAATCAAAGCCAAAGAGCGGGTGAAAATCAGCTACGAATTGGCCTGACAGCCCTGAGGCTTGGCTTCTACGCTTCCTTTTGTGGCTGGTGGTGAGTGTTTCTGATGCGGCTTAGGCTGACAACAATGGCTAGAGCCGTGGCTATCACCGCCACCCACAGACTTAAATGAATCGCCTGAGCCTCGTGCGCCGCGTCGCTGAGGGATATAGACAAGATAACCCCGACCAAGGCGGTCCCCAGACACTGCCCGAAGGTGCGCATAATCGCCAACACGCCAGAGGCATAACCGCTGTTTTCACGCGAGGCGTTAGCCAGCATTTCGCGGTTATTGGGGCTTTGGAAGCAGCCAAACCCGATGCCGCACACCAGACTGCGCAAGCAGATATCCCACATCGCCGCCTGTTCCGGCAGCAAAGAGAGCAGAATGAGTCCCAGCGCGAAGATCCCCAGCCCGATGGTTGAAATCACTGCGGGCGAATGGCGGTCGGCCAGCCTTCCGGCGTGCGGCGCGGCGAGGATAATGCCAATCGGCCACGGGGTGAAAAGCAGGGCCGAGGTAAAGGCGCTATAGCCATAAACGTTTTGGAACAGAAACGGCAGGGCGACGAAGGTGATCCCTTGGCTGACAAAAGAGGCCAACGAGGTCAGCGCCGCCAGCGAAAAGCGCGATGAGGCGAACATGCCGAGGGGCAGCAGCGGCTTGGGCGCACGGCGCTGACGCCAGACAAAGGCTATCCCGGCCACAATGGCGGCCACGGCGTAGGCTAAAGCGTCCAGCAAAGTTTGCGATGAGAAATGGCCATTATCCGCATGGGAAAAGCTATTCGCGGCCATGATCAGCGCGCCGAGGGTGATAGCAGACAGCGCCCCTCCGGCGACATCAAAAGGTTGGCGAACCGTGCTGGTCTTGCCGGGAACCACTCGCAAAGCCAGAAGCAGCGCCACGATGCCCAAAGGAATGTTAATCGCAAACAGCCATTGCCAGCTCAGTGCGGCGAGAATTGCGCCGCCGAGCATCGGGGCGACCGCGGTGCTGGCGGCGATCAGCAGGGCATTTACGCCCAACACTCTGCCCAGTAGCCGATTGGGGAACACGGTGCGCAGAATGGCCGGGCCGATACTCAAGGTGGCGGCGCCGCCAATCCCCTGTAGCAGCCGCATGGCAATCAACATGTCCAACGAGGTTGAGAGCACGCAGCCCACTGATGCCAGAGTGAAGAGGATCAGCCCGCCGCTAAACAGCGCGCGAAAGCCAATGTGGCTGCCGAGGGCGGCGAAGATAGCCAGCGACATCGCCGCAGACAGCAGGTAACCGTTCGACACCCAAACGGCGGCGGCGGCCGTCACCTCGAGTGACCGGGCGATTTGCGGCAGGGCGATATTGACCATCGAGCCGTCGAACACCACCATCGCCGCCATGGTCATCACGGTCAGCATGGCAAAGAAACGGTCGCGGCCGGGCAAGCCGTCGTCACCCGGTCGGTTGGAGAATAATTCCATAAATAGCCTTTACCACTCGCATTACGTTATTGATGAAAGGAATATACTCGTCGCTGAGATAAGGCGGAAGACGCAGCATTTGCACTTATAACCTGCACCAGACGCCTTCTCACTGTGACTGACTCTGGAGTAGAATGCGCGCTATGACTGAACCCGACCTCAATTTACTCATCGCCCTCGACGTGCTGCTCAATGAAGTCAGCGTCGCCGCTGCGGCACGTCGCCTGAGTCTCAGCGCCTCGGCCATGAGCCGCACCCTTAGCCGCCTGCGCGCCGTCACCGGCGACCCGCTGCTGGTGCGCGCCGGGCGTCAGATGGTGCTCACTCCCTACGCGGAAGAAATTCGTGAACGTGCGCAAAACGCCGCGTTGGAAGCCCGCGCGGTGCTGCGCCCAGCGGCCACGGCGCTCAATGTTGCTACCCTGAAGCGTACTTTTAATCTGCGCTCCAATGACGGTTTTATTACCGCGTTCGGCGCGGCGCTGATTGCCGCTGCCGCCGAACAAGCGCCGGGTGTCTGTCTGCGCTTTCTGCCTAAACCGGAGAAAAGCGCGAAACCGCTGCGCGAAGGGCGGGTAGATTTAGAAATTGGCGTGCTGGGCGAAATGGGGCCGGAGATCCGGTTGCAGACACTATTTCGCGATAAGTTTGTCGGCGTGGTGCGCAAAGGCCATCCGCTGTGCCAAGAGGGGGAGATGAGTGTCTCTCGCTATGCCTCTTTCGGCCATATTCTGGTGTCGCGTCGCGAAGGCGTGACCGGCCCGGTGGATCAGGCGTTAACCGAATTAGGCTTTACCCGCAAAATTGCCACCGTGGTGCCGGGCTTCTCCGCCGCGCTGGCGATTGCTTATGCCTCTGACCTGGTGGCCCACGTTCCGGCATCATTCCTGATTAATCAGCCAGTTAATCAAAGCGACGGCCAGCTGGCCAACCTCTATTCCTTCCCTCTGCCGGTACAAACTCGAGAGATCACCGTCTCGCAAATGTGGCACCCAAGGTCTGAAGTGGATCCCGCCCATCGCTGGCTGCGGCAGCTGGTGCTCAGCGTTTGTCGGCGGCTGGTCCCCGGCTGAAGTCCACGGCCACTGTATTTAATTTATACCCTTGAATTTACAGGCCGAAAGCCTGAAAAAAGTCTCGCATTTTTAATGCATAGGTTATGTCTTTTTCTTATTTGCCAGCGAGGACGGGGTTTGAAAAACTCACGCCACAAAACTAGCCCGGCGGGCACCTTCACTTTGGTTGTTTTTTATAGTTTAAGGAAAGACATTGTCTATGCGCACCTCTCTCAAACACGCGGTAAAAGCTTCTTTAATAACAGTTTCCTTGGCAAGCGCGCTGATCCTCAGCGGCTGTGGCCCGAAGAAAGATGACAACCACATCAAAGTCGGTATCAGTGCCGGTATCGACCAGCCGCTGTGGGACACGGTCAAAAAAGTCGCCAAAGAGAAATACAATCTCGACGTTGAAGTGGTGACTTTCACCGATTACGTGCTGCCAAACTCAGCATTGAGCAGCGGCGATATCGACGCCAACTCCTTCCAGCACGGCCCTTATCTGGAAAAACAGATCAAAGAGCGCGGCTATAAACTGGCGGCGGTCGGCAACACCTTCGTGTACCCAATCGCGGGCTACTCGCGCAAAATCAAATCGGTTTCCGAGCTGAAAGATGGTGCGCAGGTTGCCGTGCCGAATGACCCCACCAATCTGGGTCGCTCGCTGTTGCTGCTGCAAAAACAGGGCTTGATCAAGCTGAAGGATAACGTGGGCTTACTGCCGACTTCTCTGGATATTGTCGAGAACCCGAAACACCTGAAAATTGTTGAAATCGAAGCGCCGCAGCTGACCCGCGCCATCGACGACGACAAAATCGACTTGGCTATCATCAACACCAACTACTCCAGCCAAGTTGGCCTGACGCCAGCCAAGAATGGCCTGTTTGTTGAAGATAAAAACTCACCTTATGTGAACATTATCGTGGCGCGTGAGGACAACAAAGACAGCGAGAAGGTGAAGGATCTGGTTAAGGCGTATCAGACTGATGAAGTTGCCGCCGCTGCCGACAAGATCTATCACGGTGACGCGGTCAAAGGTTGGTAATGATTGTGGAATCCCGAGATTTCAGGATTCCATGATACTTATTGATTTAATTAGTGATTTATAACTAGTAGTGAGAAGGCGCGACGCCGAAAGCCCAGCGGAACGCGCGGTTGAAATGGCTTTGATCATAAAAACCCACTGCGGACGCGATGTCCGCAATGCTTCTCCCTGGTTGCCCCAGCAGGCTACAGGCCACTTCCAACCGCAGACGTTTCAGCCAGGCATAAGGCGTCATGCCGGTCTGTTTACTGAAACAGCGCAGAAACTGAAATCGATTCAACCCGCACAACCCCGCCAGTTCGCTCAGTGAGATTTTCTCCGCCAAATGCGCGTGGCAGTAAGCTTCAATCTCTCCCCATTGGCGTTTTGACAAGCCCTGTTGCGTCTCCACCGGCCTAGTGACTTTTAGCTGAATAAACAGCGGCTCGAGCGCGGCCAAATATTGCTCGTCAAACGAATGTCCTGCCGAATCGCTCTTTTGCGCCATCAGTTGATGAAGCACCGACAGGTGCTTGCTGAGATCCGGCGCTTCAATAATTCCCGCGCCGACGGCTAACGGCTGGTGGCGGCCAGAAAACTCTTCTGCCAGATTATTGAGCAAAGCAGGGGCAACGCGGAAGGTGCGCAGGGTATAGGCATTGTTGTTTTCCGGCGTGCCGGTGTGGATCTCGCCGGGCGGCATAATCGAAATACGCCCGGCGCCCAGCAGCCCGGTTTGCCCGGAAAACCGCTGACGCTGCGCGCCTTCGCTTATCAGGCCGATGTGGTAATCCAGATGGAAATGCGGTTCAAAGCTGAAATCGGTGAAGTGCGCCTCGCCCAGCACCATGCCCGGAATGTCATCCGGGCGATAGTAACGCACTTGCTCAGGCTTGCTCACCGACTGCGCCATGGGTCAGGCCGGTTTTTGTGCCAGCAGGGTGGCGAAACGCATTTTGTAGCGATTACCGTTGGCGTCGCGTTTGTGCAGTTCGCCGACGTCTTCGTTGTACTTCACCATGTTCCAACCTTGGTAGTGATTACGCAGCTCGTTGGGCTGGAAGCTGAAGGGGAAAGGCAGCGGGCAGGGGTAGTCCGGGCTGTCCATGGCGGCGACAATCAGGTTGTAGCCCCCCGGCCGGGTGCTGGCGTGCATATCGGCAATAATATTCGGGATGCTGCTGCGCTCTAAGAACATCATCACCACGGTGGAGAGGATAAAGTCATACTCGCCGCTAAAGCGATGCGCATTCAGGTTAACTTCTGCTGTTTCAATCCCTTGCAGGGCTTCTGCTTGGATAATGTCATTGAGTTTAGCAATGCTCAGCGAGTTGAAATCCCACGCGGTGACCGTCGAGCCTTTGAGATTGAGATACAGCGAGTTGCGACCACTGCCGCAGCCTAAATCAAGCACCTTGCCCGGCGGGACCTGCTGGGCGGCAAAAATAACTTCGGAGTGGGTGCGGGTCAGGCCATATTTTTCGGCGTAGTAATCTTCTGCTGCTGGCTGGTTGGACATCATACTTTCCTTTGTCTCTGGATCCTCAGAATGCCGCCATTATCCTCCGAAAGCCGCGCATTTCCCCGTAGTTTTTGTCCCGAGTTTTTAACTCAGCGCATGGCGCGATGCTTTTCGGCGACAATGGTGTATACGGCGCTGCCGATTTTATGCCCCTCTTCGGCAAGAGAACCCACCTGATGCATGCCGACTTTTTCCAGCACCCGTCGCGACGCGAGATGGTTCTCTCTTACCGTCGCAGAAATCTCCGGCAACTTAAGTTGCTCAAAACCATAATCAAGTGCAGCTAAGGCCAGCTCGGTCGCCAACCCCTGCCCCCAAACCGCCGTTGAAAACCGATAGCCGAGATTGATATTGCGCGTTTCATCTATCTGTCGGCGACTAAGGCCACCGCAGCCAATCACCTTAGCGGGCGTGCTGCGCAGAGAAATTGCCCAGTTACCAAAGCCATTGCGAGACCATTCGGCTAGCCAGTTGGTCAGTTTTGCTTGGGTATAGGCGATATCAGGGTAAGGACCCGCCGGATTGAAAAGGTGAGTCTGCGGATCGCCATAAATTGCCCAAATTGATTCTAAATCTGTCTGGGCGATAGGCCTAAGGTATAAGCGTTTTGTTTCGATAATCATTTAATCATACCCCATAAAATTCCATCACTTAGCTTAGCCAGACTTCTTCAGCCTGCCACCCGGCGCTGTAAAAAGTCGATAAAAGCCCGCACTTTTTCCGGCACGTGGCGGGTATTGGGGTAGAGGGCATAAATCCCCTGCGGCGGAAAACGGTGATCGGGCAGCAGATGGGTCAGCTTTTTAGTGACAATGTCACTTTCTACCAGCCATGCGGGCAGCAGCGCAATGCCCGCGCCGTTAAGGGCAAAGGCCAGCAAAGAGGAGGCGCTGTCGGCCATTAGCATCGGGCTTTGACCGGCGTTAAACAGCACGCTTTCTCCGGCTGGGGTCAGCACTTGCCAGGTTAATGGGGTGTTTAGGCGGCTGTGGGCAATCCACCGTGCCTGCTCCAGCTGGGTTAAATCCGTGATATCGCCACCCCATTGCTGCAAATAATCCGGGGATGCGACGGGCAAAATATCAAATCGGTCAATCAGCGCCGCGTGGTGGCTGGAGTCTGCCAACTGCCCGAGGCGAATGGCCACGTCGAAACGGCCAGAAATCAAATCGTCGTGATTGGATGAAGAAACGTGCTGAACCCTAAGCTGCGGGTGAAGCAGGGAGAAAGCCGCCAGCGCCGGAACTACCACCCGCGCGCCATATTCCGGCGTGGTGGTGATGCGCAGCAAACCTTGCAGGCCGGAGTGGTCGCGGCGCACGTCGTCGAGCACGCTTTCGGCGTCTTGCAACAGTTGCAGACAGCGCAGGTAAAATCGCTCTCCGGCGTCGGTCATGGCAATGCGTCGGGTGCTGCGGGTTAGCAGGGCGACGCCCAGCTCATTCTCCAACTGCTTAATGTTGAAACTGACCACGGCTTTAGTCAGGCCGAGGGTATTGGCCGCGGCGGTAAAACTGTCCGCCGCCACCACCGCAACATACATTTCTAGTCGCTGTAAATTCAGCATGATTTCTCGCTTCGCTGACATTATTGTCAAAGTTATTTTGACAGTGTAACGCCAGTAAGCCGATTTATCTCGCACAGTTAAGGCTCTAGACTGCTCGCTTTACTGCTTTATATTCTGAGAACTCCATGACTTACCGGATGCGCGTCGCCAGCGTCTACCTGCTGGGCTTTTTTGTCGATCTGATCAATATGTTTATCGCTAACGTGGCCTACCCGGACATCGGCCGCCACTTTGCCGCGCCGGTCAGCCTGCTGGCTTGGGTCAGCAATGGCTACATTCTTGGCCTGACGTTGATTATTCCGCTCAGCCGCTGGCTGGCCCAGCGCATTGGCGCTAAGCGGCTGTTTATTATCTCATTATTGATATTTATCCTCGGTTCCTGCGGCGCGGGGCTGTCGAATTCTATGGCGCAGCTGATTGGCTGGCGGGTGGTGCAAGGGTTGGGCGGCGGCCTGCTGATCCCGCTCGGCCAGACGCTGACTTACGCGCTTTACCCCAGTCACCAGCGAGCCGAGCTTTCATCAGTGATCATGCTGGTGGGGCTCATGGCGCCAGCACTCTCTCCGGCCGTCGGCGGCATGATTGTCGACAGCCTGAGCTGGCGCTGGGTGTTTTTTGCCTCCTTGCCACTGGCTTTTGTGGCGTTGATTCTGGCGGCCTGCTGGTTAAAACCTGAAACCGAAAAAGTCCCCGCCGGGCATTTCGATGGGCGAGGCTTGGTGATGCTGTGCGGGGCGTTGACCCTGATTTTACTCGGCCTGACCTATCTGGGGGATGGCCAACAGATGCTGTTCGGCGGCGGGCTGCTATTAGCGGGAGCCTTGCTAATGGCGGCTTATGTGCTTTACTCGCTGCGTTTACCTCAACCGCTGCTCAATTTGCGACTGGTGCAGGATCCGCTGCTGCGCATTTCGATGATTATCTATCAGTTCATTCCCGGGCTGTTTACCGGCGTCAGTCTGGTTGCCATGCTCTATTTGCAAGACCAGCTCAAAATGCACGCGGCGCAGGTGGGGATTTTGATGCTGCCATGGTCGCTGGCTTCTTTTATTGCCATTAGCCTGACGGGGAAAACCTTCAATAAGTTGGGGCCGCAGCCGCTGTTTATTGCTGGCTGTTTGGTGCAGGGGATGGGCATTGCGACTCTGACCCAGATCAGCGGCGCGGCGGATATCAGCCTGCAAGTCACCGCTTTCGCGCTGATGGGTTTCGGCAGCAGTTTGTGCAGCAGCACGGCGCAAAGTACGGCGTTTATTCAGATTGAAGACCGCCAGTTGGCCGACGCCAGCGCGCTGTGGAACATCAACCGCCAGCTGAGTTTTTGTCTCGGCGTAACCCTGCTCAGCCTGCTACTCAACCTCTTGCTCAGTTATTCCGGTCTGAGTGCCGAACGCGCCTTCCAACTCTGCTTCTTACTGGCCGCCCTGAGCGTCTTTATTCCCATTGCGCTGTGTTGCCGAATTGCCAATCGCAGCCTAGTTAACACCTTAAATCAGGAGACTACGTGAACCGTTATTTTCAGGAAGTGATTGATGCACATGTCTTAATCGCCAGTTGGCTGGGTGATGCCAACTCTTCGCAAACCACCTGCGACCAGCTGCTGAGCCGCTTCAGCCCGCATTATTCGATGGTGACGCTGAGTGGACATGGGTTGGATTTTGAGAAGTTGTGCGGTTTTTTTCAATCGCAGCACGGCGCAAAAAACGGCCTTCAGATAGAAATCGAAGACATGAAACTGGTGGCAGAAAGCGCCGACGGCGCGGTGGTCAGCTATCAGGAACGCCAACAGCTTCCCGGCCAGAACGCCACGCTGCGCTACTCGACCGTGGTGTTTTCAGTGGATGCGGAGGGCAAAGTGATCTGGCGACATTTACACGAAACCGCCGCCGCAATCTAACAAGCGGACTATGATTAAACAGCCAAGGGCCTGCATTGCGGGCCCTTATTGTTTGTCCACCAGACGCAGATTGCGCTGGTTAATGATGCGGTGCAGGTTGGTTTCCACCCAGTCCGTTAGCCCGGCGAGCTGTGTTTGCACCTCGACGCCAAGTGGGGTCAGGCTGTATTCCACATGGGGTGGCACTACGGGGTAGGAGATGCGATCAACAAAGCCGTCGGTTTCCAGCGTTTGTAAGGTTTGGGCCAGCATCTTCTCACTTACTCCGTTGATTTTACGGCGTAATTCGCTGAATCGCTGGGTGCCGTCGCTCAGAGCAATCAGCACTAAAACGCCCCAGCGGCTGGTGACGTGGCTGAGGATCTCCCGCGATGGGCAGTCGGCGCTCATCACTTCACCCCGGCGAAGACGCTCTCCAAGAATATTCTCTGTGACTTGTTCTTCGCCCGTTTCGATCGGCAATGATGTTAATTTCATACTAACCTTTTTGTACGTACTTACGAAAAGTTAGTATATCGCATAGGATGTATTTCACGGACGCGATATTCAGACTGTTTCGTCATAAGACGACCGTCCAATCGAACTTAATTCACTTTCGGAGAAACATCATGATCGCTATTACCGGTGCTACCGGCCAACTGGGCCGCCTTGTTATCGCAGCGTTGTTGAAGAAAGTGCCTGCGAACCAGATTGTCGCGGCAGTGCGCAGCCCTGCAAAAGCCAAAGAGCTGTCTGACCTTGGCGTCGATGTGCGTCAGGCGGATTACACCCAGCCCGCCACGCTGGACAGCGCCTTCAAAGGCGTGGAAAAAGTGCTGCTGATCTCCTCAAACGAAATCGGCCAGCGTGAAGCACAACACCAGGCGGTGATTGACGCGGCGAAACGCGCCGGGGTGAAATTGATCGCCTATACCAGCTTGTTGCACGCTGATACTACCAAACTGGGATTGGGTACCGAGCACCGCGCGACCGAGGCGGCGCTGAAGGCATCCGGCGTGCCGGCGGTGATTTTGCGCAATGGCTGGTACACCGAAAACTACGCGGCGAGCATTGCTCCGGCACTGGCTCACAATGCGTTTATCGGCGCAGTGGGTGAAGGCCGCATCTCATCGGCAACCCGTGAAGATTATGCCGAAGCGGCAGCGGCGGTATTGCAGCTGGAAAATCAGGGCGGGAAAATTTACGAGCTGGCTGGAGATGAAAGCTACACCTTGGCTGAGTTCTCCGCCGAGATTGCGCGCCAGTCTGGCAAAAAAGTGGACTACGTTAACCTGTCGCAAGATGAGTTCGCCAAGGCACTGCTTGGCGCGGGCTTGCCGGAAGGTTTCGCCAATCTGCTGGCGGATTCAGACGCCGGTGCGGCGCAGGGCGGCCTGTTTGACGACAGCAAAACCCTGAGCAAACTGATTGGGCGTAAAACCACGCCTTATCAAGAGGTTATTGAGGCGACCTTAAAATCTCTTTAAGTTTTGGGCAGCTTAAAACCGGCGCTATGGTTGCATAGCGCCGGTTTTTTATTGGCGTTTTAATAGGATTGCCAAGACAAAAATGCCGCCTAATCCGGCGGTGATTATGCCAATCGGTAGCTCTTGGGGGGCAATCAGTAACCTACTCAGCAGGTCGCCGCCTGACATTAATATGGCGCCGAACAGTGCCACCACTGGCAGCAATAATCGGTGGCGAACCCCGCACAGCGGCCGTGCCAGATGGGGCACCATCAGCCCAACAAAGCCAATCACCCCGGTTAAAGAGACCAATAAAGAGGTCGCCAGCGCGCAGCCGAGGAAGATTTCAATCCGCAGGCGAGTGAGGTTTATTCCCAGCGAAATCGCGGTTTGTTCTCCTGCCAGCAGGGCATCCAGCCAGCGCCAGCGCAGCGCGACCAAGGCAAACAGCAGCGCAACGGCCGCCACGGCAAAGCCAATGTTGTCCCATCGCGCCAGCCCTAATCCCCCCAGCGACCAAAATAGCACCGAGCTTGCCGCGCGCTGATCGCCTGAAAACACCAGATAGTTAGTCAGTGCGCCAAACAGGAAAGAGATCGCCAGCCCGCTAATCACCAGCTTTTCTGCCCCTTTGGCGCGTTGCAGCATAAACAGCAGCATCACCGAAACCGCAGAAAGAATGCCGCCCGCGAAGGCCGAAATTGGCAAACCCCACGCGCCGAGCCGATCGCCATAGCGGGTGATCACCGCCACGGCTCCGGCGGAGGCCCCGGAAGATAGCCCGAACAAAAAAGGGTCGGCCAGCTCATTGCGGGTAGTGGTTTGCAGCAAGGCTCCCACCATCGCCAGACCCGCTCCGGTCAGCGCCGCCAGCAAACTTCGCGGCAGGCGCAGCTCGAACACGATACGATGGATCATGTCAGGAACCGGGGCCTGATAAAGCCCCAGCGAGGACAACACCTGCGAAATCGGCAGAGAAACGCTCCCCGCCGCGACACCAAACAACATCAGTAATATCAGCGTGAACAGGCTCAGCGCAATAATCAGAAAGTAACGATAACGACTCATTTTCAATGAGTTGCATCCGGATAAAGCACTTTGGCCAGTTTTTCTACTGCGTCAATATTCGCCGGGCCCGGCGTCAATTCGCTGTACTGCAACTTCACATAGCGATGATGTTTAACCGCAGGTGTCTCTTTCATTAATGGGTGAGATTCGAGGAAATGCTGCAAGGCCGCCGCGCCGCCGCCGGTCTGGTAATCCAGCAATACAATCACATCCGGCTCTTGAGTTGCCACGCTCTCCCATGAGGTGGTGGTCCAACTGGCGTCCAGATTATCCATGATGTTTTTGCCTCCGGCGGCTTCAATAATGGCCGTAGGCATGGCGTATTTTCCACTGGTAAAAGGTTTGTCTTCGCCTGAGTCATACACGAACACTTTTGGCGGTTGGTGTTTGCCGATTTTTTGCTGCACCGTCGCGACGCGGGCTTTCCAGCTATCGACCAATTTTTGTGCCTCTTCGCGTTTGCCAAAAATTGCGCCCAGCTTCAACTCGTCGCCATAGAGTAAATCCATGCTGGCGCGCGGGCGGTGTTTATCGACAAAAATACAGCTTTCGCTCAGCACCAGCGTTTTCACCCCGTAGTGGGCGAGCGACTGTGGCGTGACGTCACCACCGAGTTTCATGCCGTAGTTCCAGCCAGCGAAAAACAGATCGGGCGCGACGGCGACCAAGGTTTCTAAAGAGGGATATTTAGCCGCCAGTTCGGGGATATTTCCCTGCTGAATCTTGAATTCTGGTGTCACTTTGTACCAGCCGCTGATCCCCGTCACGCCGACAATGTGGTTTTGCAAACCCAAAGCAAAAGCCATTTCCGACATATTCAAATCATTGATCACGGCGCGCTGCGGTGCCTGAGTAAAGGTCAGCGGCTGGCCGCAACTGTCCACCGTGACCGGGAAGTCGCTGGCAAAGGCCAAACTGGAGAACAGTAAGCTGGGCAATATAAAGGCAAGATTTTTCATGACGTTGTCCTGGAGAAAAGTAAAACACTAGGCGCACAGAGGCGCTTCAAAAATACGCAAAGGGTTGCCGGTAATAGGGTGGGTGACAGTGTAACTTTCCATGCCAAACACGCGGTTTATTATTTGAGCAGATAGCGCGATTTCGGGGTAACCCCATATCACCAGTCGGCCTTTTTGCATCACCAGAATGCGATCGGCGAAAGGCTCGACCAGAGGCAAATCATGCAACACGGCAATGGTCGAAATTCCTTTACTGCGCACCAGCGCCAAAAGGGTGGCGCGGCTTAAAGGGTCGAGATGATTGGTTGGCTCATCGAGCAATAAAAGCTGTGGCGTTTGGGCAAAAGCCCGAGCCAGCGCGGCGCGCTGTTTTTCACCGCCGGACAGTGAACCGATAAGTCGGTGACGTAAATGTTCAAGTTTGGTATCGACCAGTGCTTGCTCAATACAGCGCCGATGATGAATCGGCGTGCAGCAGTGGTGATGAGGAATACGGCCGAGGGCGACATAGTCTTCAACCAACAATCGCGGATCAGGCGGATCGTCCTGCGCCACAATCGCAATATGCTTGGCGCGCTCTTGCCGCGAGAAGTTGGACAATGGCTGCCCATTGAGCAGAATGCTGCCTTCACTTGGCGCGAGTTCGCTGGTTAGGGCACGCAGTAAGCTGGATTTGCCGCTGCCGTTTGGGCCGATCACCGCCAAACACTCCCCGGACGAAAGTTGGAAATTCACTCCGCTAACCAACAAATTATTGCGCTGAGTGCGGATACTCAGGTGTTCAATGCTAAGAACGTCAGGGATGAGCATAGCGAAAGATTCAATGTAGATAGATATTGTTATGTTATAACATATCAAAAAGAAGTGAAATCAAATAAATTGGCTTTTTTATGAGCATAAACCCCGCATATCCTTGGCTAAATTGACGCTGCCGGGGTGACTAGAATTCACCATTCGCACTCTTTGTGACTCCAGACTTAATAGGTCTGGAGTCACAAACGCTTTGCCTCGGTTTGCTGAAGTTGTTATAACTGCGCACCGGACTTTTGCCTGTAGAAATTGCCTGAATGAACCAAGCCGTGACCGAACCCGACATCGCCGCCGAACAAGTTGGCCGCCATGTGATCCTTTTTCTTAACCAGATCAAGAATGCGCCCTTGGCCGAGCTGGATAATATGGAAGAAGAGGGCAACGCGACCGTCGAGCAGGTGATGAAGGTGTGGATCAGGCTGTCGTTGATGATCACGCGGCGTCGCCCGGAAATTGCGATTTCTTCTCTGCTCAAACACGTGCTGCCGATGATTGGCTCGCTGCCGCTCAATAAAGTGACGCGATTGCGACTCAACCGGCTATTTAACGTGCTGCTAGCCGACGGAAAAATTGCCGAAGCCAAGCGCGTTTTTGCTCTGTGCAAACAGTTTATGAGCTGGGCGGAAACCCAAGGTTATATCGAACATTCGCCGATTGGCTCGATGAAACGGCGAGACGTTGGCGGTCGAAATACGCCGCCAAGAGAGCGATCGCTGACCGACGCGGAAATCTGGATTTTCTGGCATGGCCTTGATTTATGGGATATTTCAGAGCAGTGCCGCTGGGCTTTGCGTCTCTGTTTGCTCACTGCCAGACGCCCGGATGAAGTGGTGCGGGCGCGCAAAGACGAGTTTCATTTAACCATTGGTTTGTGGCGTCAGGGGCAGAGAAATAAGTCCCGCCGTGACCACAGTTTGCCGCTCACCGCGATGATGACCCGCTGCGTTGATGCACTTTTCGCAGCCAGTCCGCCTGAAAGTCCGTGGCTGGTGCCTTCGCCTTCGGACTCGCAAAAACCTTTATCACGCGGGGCGATCACGCAGGCTTTGCGCAGAATGGTTCGCGCTGAAAGAGGGCTGGGCATCGGGGCTTTCACCACCCGAGATTTGCGCCGAACCGCGCGATCTAAACTCGCATCACTGAATATCGCCAACGACGTGGCGCGTAAAATCATGAACCACTCGCTGGAAGGCATCGACCGCGTCTACGACACCCACGACTATTTACCGCAGATGAAACAGGCGCTAGAAGCCCTGTCAGCAGACATCGAGCGGATAATTTCCAGCGACTCCTACCAAAGCCTTCACCATCGTTATCAAGGAGAATCGCTGCAAATTAGCGAACGATCGCTGCTTTTTATGGTGGGTTGATGTGAAGTTAGACCGAATTTAAACTGTGACAGAATTTCTCATGAAACCGGTATGAAATGAATTAATGCTAGACTTTGCTCTGTACTTTGCATGGTCAGAGAACGGAGAAAATAATAATGAATTTAGCAAAAACGACGACCGTCGGGTTGCCTGCACCGACCCAGACTCTCTATCTAAGTGGCCGCAGTTCAGAGGAAAAACGACAGGAGATCCTCAACTATTTCCAGCAGACTTGGGCGCTGTATGAGCGTCTTTTCGACTGTTTGGGCGACGAGCGTGCCTACTTCAACAAGGCGATATCCCTGCGCCACCCGCTGATTTTCTATTTCGGCCATACCGCCACTTTTTACATTAACAAGCTGATGGCCGCGGGGCTGATTAAGCAGCGCGTTGATGATGAAATTGAAGCCATGCTGGCAATCGGCGTGGATGAAATGAGTTGGGACGACCTTGATAACAGTCACTACAGCTGGCCGAGCGTGGCGCAGTTGCGCGACTATCGCGGCAAGGTTCACTGGTTAATTACTCAGTTTATCAAAGAGATGCCGCTGGAATTGCCTTTAGACTGGGACAGTCCGGCGTGGGTGATTCTGATGGGTATCGAGCATGAACGTATCCACCTCGAAACCTCTAGCGTGCTGATCCGCCAGTTGCCGATTGAGTGGGTGAAGCCGCAGGCGCACTGGCCTGTCTGCCCTCAATCGAGAACCGAGCGTAGCGCTGTCCCTGCTAACTCACTGATTTCGCAGAAAGGTGGTGAGATTACCTTGGGCAAAACGGATGATACTTACGGCTGGGATAACGAATATGGTTCATTCAAGGCTGAGGTAAAACCTTTTAAAGCCAGCAAAATGCTGGTCAGCAATGCTGAGTTTTTCGAGTTTATTCAGGCCGGTGGTTATCAAAATAACGACTGGTGGGATGAAGAAGGGCAAGGCTGGCGCGACTTTGCGCAGGCGGCGTGCCCGACATTCTGGGTGGGGGATATCGCTTCACCGGACTCCCTGAAGCTGCGTCTGATGGCAGAAGAGGTCACCATGCCGTGGGACTGGCCTGCCGAGGTGAACCAACTGGAAGCCGCCGCGTTCTGTCGCTGGAAGGCGGATGAAACCGGTAAATCTATTCAGTTGCCGACCGAGGCCGAATGGTACGTTTTGCGCGATCAGGTTGAGGGTGACCAGCCAGACTGGCAGCAGGCGCCGGGCAATATTAACTTGGCGTGGTGGGCCTCTTCCTGCCCGGTAGACCAGTTCCCACAAGGGGATTTTTACGACGTGGTGGGCAATGTCTGGCAGTGGACCACCACGCCAATCAGCGGTTTTTCGGGCTTCCGCGTCCACCCGCTGTATGACGATTTTTCCACGCCAACCTTTGATGGCAAGCACTCCATCATCAAGGGCGGCAGCTGGATTTCTACCGGCAATGAAGCGTTGCGCTCCTCGCGCTATGCCTTCCGTCGGCACTTCTTCCAACACGCGGGCTTCCGCTACGTGGTGTCTACTCATCAGGAAAAACAGATTGTGAATCCGTACGAAACTGACACCTTGGTGTCGCAATACCTTGATTTCCAATACGGTAAGTCCTATTTCGGCGTGGATAACTACGCCTGTGCTTTGGTCGCCATCGCTGAAAAACTCTGTGATAAACGCCAGCGCGCTTTAGATATCGGCTGTGCCACCGGCCGTGCCAGCTTTGAGTTGGCCCGCTCGTTTGAGCAGGTCACCGGTCTGGACTACTCGGCGCGTTTCATTGACGTGGCGCTGTCACTGGCCGCCGGAGAAGAGTTACGCTATCTGATTCAGGAGGAGGGCGAGCTGATGGAGTACTGCCACGCTCGCCTGTCGGATGTGGGGCTGAGTGCCGAACTGGCGGCGAAAGTGCATTTCTCGCAGGGCGACGCCTGTAACCTCAAGCCGCAGAAAGAGCCTTACGATCTGGTGTTGGCGTCCAATTTGATTGACCGTCTGCGCGAGCCGAAGCGTTTCTTACGTGACGTTGTCACTATGATTCGCCCCGGCGGCATTCTGATGCTCTCTTCGCCATACACTTGGCTTGAAGAGTTCACGCCGAAGGAGAACTGGCTGGGCGGCGTGCGTGAAAACGGCGAGGCCCTGACCACTCATCAATCCTTGCAGCGCCTGCTGTCGAGTGATTTTGAGGAAGTGCAGCCGCCGATGGATGTGCCTTTTGTTATCCGCGAGACGGCGCGCAAATACCAGCACACCGTGGCGCAGTTGACGGTGTGGCGCAAGAAGTAACTCTGCAGTAAAAAAAACGCAGCCCGGAGTCAGTCGGCTGCGTTTCCTCTTATTACTCTCCTTATCTCACGGCTTTTTCGGCCGCCGGAATGGGCAGTTTCGCCAGCTTAGTTTTGCCATAAATAATGGTCAGAATGGCAGGGACGGTAAAGGCGACGGCGATAGCGGCGACCTCATAAATCATCTTCGAATCAGGCCCGCTGAACAGGCCGAGCTCAAACACGTTCAGCACCGGCAAGAAACTGTAGGTTTTCACCCCCAGCAGGCCGGTTATCCCACCGCCCAGCGCCGCGCCGATGCAGCCAAACACGAATAGCATGCGGTACTTGAGATTCACCCCGTACAGCGCCGGTTCGGTAATGCCAAAGAAGGCGGAAATCGAGGCTGAAATGGCAATCTGTTTGTCTTTTACGTTGCGGGCAATAAAGATTGCGCCAAAGGCCGCGCCGAATTGCCCCATCACCGCCGACATAAACATCGGCATAATAGTGTCGAAGCCAGACACCTGAATGTTGATCAGCGCAATCGGGATAATGCCCCAATGGACGCCGAACACCACGAACAGCTGGCCAATGCCCGCCAGCAGCGCGCCGGAAATCACCGGGCTGAGCTGGTACAGCCAGAAGTAGCCTTTGGCGATGCCGATGCCCACATAGTCAGCAATCGGGCCGATAAAGGTGAAGACCACGAAGCCGGTGATAATCAGCGACAGGCAGGGGACGAACACCAGCGCGGCGACTTCCGGAATGACTTTCTTCAGATAGCGTTCGACATAGCTGAGGAAAAGTACCGCGAAAATCGCCGGGATCACCGCGCCGCCGTAGATTTTCATACTCAGTGACAGGCCAAAGACGCTGATCGCAGCGGGAATATCCGTGGTGGTTAGCGGGTACACCATGGCCGCCGTCAAAGCTAACGCAATGTATTTATTGGTTTTAAACTTCTCGGCGGCGGTGACCGCAATAAACAGCGGCAGGAAGGTGAACACGCCGCTGGCCAGTGCGTTAAACACGGTAAAGACATAGGCATCGGTATGGACCAGATTCATGGTTTGCAGTAAGACCACGATACCTTTAAGCATGCCGACGCCCGCTAACACCCCGATATACGGGGTGAAAATGGCCGAGATATTGGACAGTAGGCGGTTAAACAGTGAAGTTTTTTCCACCGGTTCGGCGACCGTCTGGCTCGTAGGCTCGGCGACCCGAGCCTGCTCAATCGCACGGTAGACGTGCTCGACGCGCGGACCAATGACGATTTGGAACTGGCTATTGTTATTGATGACTTTAATGATATCCGGCATGTCATTAAGCGCAGATTCATTAACTTTGGTGAGATCTTTGAGATTAAAACGTAACCGCGTGGCGCAATGCGTGAGATATTCAATATTGTTATCACCACTAATATTAGAAATAATCTGACTTGCCATCATTTTATAATCAATAGCCATGTTATTTCCTTCATTAAACCTTAGTTATAATCACCGGGTTTGGTTTTACTTTTCACCGACACACCAAAATCGGTAAAAATACGCTGGCCGAGGTTATTGCCTTTATCTTCAGCAATATGATGAGCCAATATCTGGAACGGGATCACCGCAATCAGTGGCGCAATATATTCACTGACCTTGGTATCAATCGATAGGGTTCGCGGCTCGTCGCTTTTACCGATTTTCAGGCTGTAAATAAAAGGCGTGCATTTCTTCTCATATTCTCTGAGCAGCAATAAACGCTCTTTGGCGACGCTTTCCACCTCGATAAAGAAGATGCGATGCTGCGGATTCACCTCGAAATAAGGGCCGTGCATAAAGGTTTCCATCTCAATACCTTGAGAGGGGACGCGCACGGTTTCGGCAAATTTAGTCGCCATCTCCTGACAGACGCCCACCGCCGGACCATAGCCAATGCTGGTGAAGCGCGGCGAGGCGACCAGCTCTTCCTTCCAGGTTTGGTAGAAGGTTTCGGTGTCATCGATGATGGTGGGAATGGCGTCAATGGCGGCTTTAAACATTGCCAGCTCGGCGTGTTCTTGCTGTTCGCTAATCGCGCCGTCGGCTCTGGCACTGCGTAAACCTAGTAACATCAGGGTGAGGATCGTCGCGGTATAACCTTTGGTGACGTAGCCTACACGTTCTTCGCCGTTTTGAATATCAATTGCGATATCAACGCTTTTCGCCAGTTCGCTGTCCATCTTGCTGGTCACGCCGTAGGTCTGCGCGTCGCTGTACTGCTTAATGTGGCGCATGGCGTTGAGGGTGGAGGTGCTTTCGCCACTTTGTGAAACCCCCATCACTAAATCAATCGCCGGGTTTGGCTTCTCAAAGAACTGATAATTGAACGGTTCTTCGATAGTAATTCTGGAGCGGGTTAATTTCTCAATATAATACTTCGCGCTTTTCGCCGCATTAATACTGGAGCCGGTAGCGAGTATTAACCACTCTTTCTTATCTTGAATAACAGGGATTGTCTTAGGATATCCATTAAGGATATTTAACAATACTTCATGCTGCTGATGAATATAGGTCATCATGGTCGGCTTCACGGTCTTCTCCCTTATTTACGGTGTTTGTTAGGTTTTAAATTGAAAAACCTGAAAACGTTTTCAGTAAAATAGGAGTCGGCAATAGGAAGATCAATACGAGGAGAGTGAAACTGTGAGCGAAGTGGCAAAAGGCAGGATTAAAACACCTTTGTGAAGGGAGAGTGGGCTGCTCGTTTTGGGCTTTAACGGGGGGGAGATTTGTGGCTTGAGTAAGCACTCAAGCCGGGACAACCTTAGCAAGACTCGCCTTCAATCAGCACAGAAACAATTTCTGGGTATTCACTCGCCTGCTCACGCGGCTCGATGATGTCCAGAATAGTGGTGGTAACCGCTTGACCTATCTGTGCATTTTGATGGTCAACCGTGGTAATGCGTGGAACGTAGTATTCGCTGCCGGGGAAGTACTCGCAGCTGGCGACCGCGATATCTAGCGGCACGCTGATGTTGTTATCTTTTAACGCGCGGATAGCGCCGATGGCTACCTGATCGTTAATCGCCAAAATGGCTTCAGGTAAGCCGCCTTTTTGACTCTGCTGGATCAGGCGTTCTGCGGCCTGATAGCCGTGCTGCAGGTAAAAGTTGGTTTCAATAATCAGGCTATCGTCGGCCGTTAATCCGCCTTTCGCTAACTGATCTTTGAAGGCTTTTATCCGCTGTTTGGTGATGTAGACCTTCTCCGAACCGCCGATAAAAGCGATTTTCCGATAACCTTTATCAATCAAATGTTGGGTTACCAGCTCAACGCTGTGGGTCTGGTCGCGGATGATGCACGGGTAGTCGAGCTGCGCAATGTTACGCCCGACCACCACGGTAGGGATGGTTTCGGTGAGTTTTTTCAGTGCCTCGAGATAGCTCTCTGGCACCACAAGGTAGTCAATTTCGCCGCCAAGAATAATCACCCCGTCGAGCTGGCTGCTGATCACCGAGGTAAAGATATTCTCGTCGATATGCTGCGCAGAGCCGGTTGGGCCTTTATTGGCGGACTGAGTGTCGAACAGCATGACTTTATAGCCAGCTTGTAAGCAGACCTTTTCAATCTGTTCGACCAGCATCACGAAGTAGGGGTTAGTGATATCAGAAACCACCACCGCGAGCATGTGGGTCTTCTTCGAAATCATGCCGCGCGCCACCAAGTTCGGGCTGAAATTATGCTCCTTGATCACCTTATCAACTTTGGCTTTGGTTTTATCCGCCACCCATTGGTTGTTATTCAGTACGCGAGAAACCGTGGTGATCGACACCCCGGCCATCTCGGCAATATCTTTTATGGTGATGCTTTTCTTCATTATGCGTCTCTTTCCTTCAAATCCTGTCGTCGCAATCCTTGGCTGGCAGGGGCTAAAACGGCCTATAACGTCGCATAAAGCGGGAGATTTTTGAAGGTTTACCTGAATCTCCCTTGATAACCATCCCAATTCCGAGCAGTGAAACCGCCATTCCGGCCAGCATGGTCCATGAAAGTGGCTCGTCAAACATCGCCCATGCCCAGAGCAGGGTGACCGGCGGGCTGAGGAACAGGACGCTGGTGACGCGCACCGCCGAAGTGCGTTGCAGGCAGAACCAGTACAGCCCGTAGCCGCCGAAAGTTGAAAACAGCCCTGTCCACAGCACGCTAATCGCGAATCCGCGTGAAATATCCGGCAGCAGGGGTCCCTGACTCCGGGCCACGACGGCAAATGCTACTGACGACGCGGCGCTTTGCAGCCACAACGTGGTGGTGAGATTCAGCGGAGTCGAGGGCTGAAATTTCTTTTGCAGTAGGGTAGCACCGGCTAGTGATAGCATCCCAAGCAGCGGTAGGGCATAGGCCCACAGCGGAACCGCCTTCAACGACAGGCTGCCCCAGCTGACCATCAGCACCCCGGCGACGCCCAATAACAAGCCGAGCCAGACCACGTTGGCCGGCTTTTGACGCATAAATATCAGCCCCAGCAGGGCAGTGCCGATGGGCAGAAGGTCGGCCATCAATGCCGCAAGCCCGGCGGAGACGCCCAGCTCAATGCCTTTCACCACTCCCGCCAAATACCCCGCCATAGCCAGCAGGCCAACGCCGGCGTTGAGGGCTAGGGTGGCAAGCGAGGTGCGGCGTAACTGGCGCATAACAAAGGGAAATAAGATGACCGTGACCAGCACGCAGCGCCAGAAAACCACCACCAAAGCCGAGGTGTAATCAATGGAGAATCTTGCGCCCACGAACCCCGAGCTCCAAGCGACGACTAATAGTGCTTCGCAGGCCAGAAGTGAAAGGGTGCCAATGGCGGCCTTTTTGTCAGTTTTTCTAGGAAGAATGTCTGTCGTATTGTCATTTAGCATGTTTTTTCGCCTCTCTTTGACTTGATCTTAGAGAAACGATGTAATTCAATAAAACGAAATAAATTAACCGAGTGGTTTATAAAAACGGAATGATATCGACAACCTTAGATATAGAACTGCTGCGCACCTTCCACGCCGTGGCGAAGTTAGGGCAATTTCGCGCGGCGGCCGCTCAGGTGAATAAAAGCCCGGCGGCGGTGAGCGTGCATATCCAAAGGTTGGAGGCGATTGCCGGCGGCAGGCTGTTTGACCGCGATAACCAGTCGGTGATCTTGACCCCTTTAGGCGAACGCTTGCTGGCGACCACCGGCAGCCTGTTGCGGGCTCACGACCAAATTCTCGATGAGCTGCGCGCCACGCCGCTAAAGGGCCATATCAAGCTTGGCGTGCCTGATGAATACGCGGCATATGTCATTCGCGATATCCTGCCGACCTTCAATATGAATTATCCCGAGGTGGCGCTGGAGATCACCACCGCGCCCAGCTTTACGCTGAGAAACCTGATAGGGCAGGAGCGTCTCGATATTGCCATTTCTGTGTGTGCGGCGGGGTCGCGTTCTGAAGGATTACTGCTGATGGCCACCACGCCGGTGTGGGTGGGGGGAGCGCGAATGACGCTCACGTCGGGAAGCCCGCTGCCGTTAGCGCTACACGCCAGCCATTGCCCCTACAGTGAAGCCATGACCCGTTCGCTTTCAGATGCACAATTGGACTGGCGAGTTATTCTCACCAGCCCCTCTTCCAGTGCAATTGAAGCCTGCGTGGAAACTGGATTGGGCATCAGCTTGATTGACCGCGCGCGAGTAAAATCAACCATGCGCATTCTGGAAAATTTACCCAAAGTACCGACTTACGAAGTGTATTTGCTGCGTTCGTCATCGGCCGACGCTTCTCAAGTGGTGTCGGTACTTGAGAAGCTGATTGCCGAGCAGTTTCGGTTGTGATGAGGATTTTTTAATAAGGTATTCAAACGATTCATTTAAATCTAAACTTATTTCACTGCCAGTGCCGAGTGTATCTCTGTCTACAGTGTTTAAGACAACTTTGTGAGGATTATGATCCACGAATTTCTAGAACAGCTTGCAAATCTTCTAACCTGGTGGCCCGTGAGGGATAAAAGACCTCAGGGTAAGACAGTGGGGGGTAGGCAAAAAATAGCCGATCTCCGATACAAACCCATCTGTAATATATCCGCAAGTAAGCCCGAAGATAAAAAGTGTCCCCATCCGGTTTCCCCACGAGAACAAGGGCAGGACTGAGAATTTATGCTGACTTCGGGTCAGATACCTGACTGTACTTATTCGGACATCTATCACTTAGTCAGCAAGCTACTCTGAGGAAAACAAACGGCTTTTTTCTTTGTTTTCTTTGACGAAGTCTTAAATATAAGCCGCCAAATATTAACATTATGCGTCAATGACCTTACGGCGGTCCCGGCTTAGAACATTGAAAAATATCTGACCAAGGCTGCAACGACAATCCCAAAGGTGATAGCAATCAACGGCCTTTTAGACACCAGCATCACGATAGCCGTGGTCAATAATGCCATCTGAGCGCCTTTGTCACCCGTGAGAGCAACAGGGGCTAAAATCGCCATGAGAACGGAGCCTGACATGCCCTGAATGAAGGCTTTTATTCTGTTATTAAAAGGAACAAAAGACATAATCCAGACACCGCCCCATCGGGTGGCAAGAGTGACAAGAGCCATAACGATTATAATAATCAGAGGTCCCGTCCCTACAGTCTCAATACTCATTTTTCATCTCTCAACATAGCTCCCGCGATGCCACCGGCGAGGGCTCCGGCGATCACGTGGCTGTTTTCCGGTAACCATTTATACGCTATCAGCGATGCACTGGCCGCTACCGCCCAGACAACAAACAACCTCAGATTTCTTTCCCCTTCAAACACCATGGAAAGGAGAAAACAGCCCATGACCATATCAAGGCCATAGTTTTTGGGATCTTGTATAGCATTACCAAAATAGAGCCCTGCTAGAGTGCCTGCTATCCAAAATAGCCATAACGCAAGACCGCCACCAAAGAGTAATCCCAATCCTGCTTTTCCCCTGCTGAATGCCTGAATGGACATAGCCCAGTTAGCATCGGATGCCACCATCATGATCCCGTAACGTTTGGCTGGTGTTAAACAGCGCAACCACGGGTAGAGGGTGGCCCCCATTAACAGGTGTCTGGCATTAATGGCAAAAACGGTGGCTATAAGTGTTAATACAGGGATGCGAGGCGCCCAAAGCTCCAGTACGGCAAATTGAGCGTAGCCGGCAAAAACCAGCAAACTCATCATGGTCGCCGACGTCTGATCCATCCCTTTCTGCGATGCGGCGAGCCCAAAGGCGGCACCAAAAATAGCCACAAACAGCGAAACAGGAATAAGTTGCCGAAAACCAGCCCATATCAGTGAATGATTAAGTTGAGATAAATCGGGCTCGTGATACGTCATCTGGGACCTCATGACCTTCCAAACAGTGTGAGCAAACAGGAAGTCACTATGCCAGTGTTGTGTGATCTATAAAAACGCATAATAATTGACGTTAATATTTGATAATCGAATACAAGGCTTAACTGTGCATTATCAAGACCTGCAGATGGACTGGCTCAAATGTTTTGTTGCAGTAGTCGATGCGGGATCGCTTTCGGCCGCGGCACCTGAGGTTCATCGCTCACAATCTGCAGTCAGCATGCAACTTAAAAAGCTGGAATCCGCATTAGGCTGTCAGCTTTTACTTCGCGGTCCACGTCAGCATCAACTCACGTCTGAAGGGCAAAAACTGCTGGGATATGCTCGCAGGATGCTCGACCTGCATGCTGAAACGCAGGCAGCGTTCCACGGTAAGGAGTTAACAGGGCGTATTCGTTTGGGTGTACCAGATGACTATGCAGCAAAATACCTTACTCCGGCCCTGAAGAGATTTGCGCCTAACTTTGGGTCAGTCGAGATTGAGCTGAGTTGCGAGCAATCAACGTCATTAATTCCTCGCGTTGAGGCGGGCGATCTCGATTTGGCGCTCGTCTCCCGTGAACATCCCAGCCAAGGAGCATTATTATTTTATGAGCCGATGGTGTGGGTAGGCTCTTCACAGTTTGAGGTCTGGAGACGAGACCCATTACCTATTGCGGTTTATGAAAGTACAAGCCTTGCTAAACGTAGTGCTATCAACGCATTAGCACTTCAAGGGCGGAGATATAAAGTGGTGTATAACAGTTCCAGCCTGTCCGGGCAGATCACCGCAGTGGAAAGTGGCTTGGCTGTGGCGGTTCTGACTCAGTGCAGCGTGCCGCCTCATTTGCAAGTGCTTGGCAGTGAACATCTTTTGGGACCCCTTGAACCTATGGAGGTATCACTGTTTAGAAGCCGCGCCTCTCAGGGGTCTTTTGCTGTGGATAGCTTATATGAATTGCTACTCAGGACATTAAGAGTTAGAAAAGTCGAAAGCTGAGACCATTTATTCGATGTACTTACATCAGCTTCTCAAGCGGTGTCGGCACTTGAGAAGCTGATTGCCGAGCAGTTTCGGCTGTGAGGCGGTTTATTTAACTAAGTCGCTGATGATGCCGCGAGCCTGCGTAAACAGCTGTTGGAAGTGGTCGGCGCGAACCTGCTCTTCCAGACCTAATGTATTGTAAAGAAAGTCGATTTTAGTGTCGTCCACTTCAAGATATTTCATCATGCCGATGGCGTAATCCGTCATGTTCTTTTCCCAGCCGTACTTCTCGTGGGTGGCCTGAGTGCCGCCGACCAGCGCGATAAAGCGGAACTTTTTACCTTTCAATGTGCTGCCGTCGCCATAGGCCAGCCCATTATTCCACACGCGGTCGATATAGCCTTTCATGATGGCCGGGAAGCTGAACCACCAGACGGGGAACACCATCACCACGGTGTCATTGGCTTCTACTTCGGCATACAAACGGTGAATATCGTCGGAATAATGCTTGGCCGCATTGTCCCAATCAGGCTCGTCGGCCTCGGCCAGTACTGGATCGAAATGGCTACGGTAGAGATCAAGATTGGTTACTTTGATCCCGTGTTCAGCAGCCTGACCCTGCATCTCTTCTACCACCCGCGCGGTGAGGGAAGTGGTACGCGGATGAGCCCAGATCATATATAATTTCTCAGTTTTCATTAGGTTATCTCAGTCTGTTTTGATATGGCTATTACTCTACAAACAAGGGATAATTTTGTGAAACGCAGTTATTGAGATGGGTTACTGAAGGATTTTCATCAATGCGATTAAAGCATGCCGACTTCGCCGCATTTATTGCCGTGGCGCGACACAAAAGCTTCCGAGCGGCGGGGGATGAATTAGGTTTATCCGCTTCGGCGGTGAGTCACGCGATCAAGCAGTTGGAACAACGGCTGAAAATTCAGGTGTTTAATCGCACTACGCGTAGCGTTTCGCTGACCGAAGCGGGGGAGAATCTGTATGTTCGCCTGCGACCGGCATTTGATGAAATCGACACCATGCTCGATGAAGTTAACTCTTACCGCACCACGCCGATGGGCACGCTGAAGATCAACACTTCACCGCTGTTTTCGCGCTTGGTTTTAGTGCCTTTGGTGGCCGGATTTGTCCGCCAATATCCAGACATTAAAGTGGAGATCACCACGGACGATAAACTGGTCGATATCGTGAAACAGAATTTTGACGCGGGAATTCGTCTCAGCACTGCGCTGGAAAACGATATGATTGCCGTGCCAATTGGGCCGAAAATTAAGATAGCTGTGGCCGCCACTCCGGAGTATTTCGCTCATCACGCGCCGCCGGTTGATCCTCGCGAGCTCAGCAGGCATCAATGCATCGTCTTTCGGCTACAAACCGGGCGTCCCTATCTTTGGGAATTTGAGGGGCCAGAAGGGAAGGTGGAGATCGCACCCTCGGGCAATATCGTCTTAGATGACTTGGACTCGGCGCTGGAAGCCACGCTCTGCGGGGCAGGGGTGGGCTATCTTAACTATTATCAGGCCAAACCTTATCTAGAAAGCGGCAAACTGGTTTCAGTGCTTGAGTCCTGGCTGCCGGAACGTCCTAACCTGCAACTCTACTACCCGCGCAGCCAATATATGAGCTGTAGCCTGCGCGCCTTTCTCGACTTTATAAAATCCACGTCTGCTTAGAAGCTGTTGAAACCTTTGTCGCTGATTAGCGAAGGATGATTTGCACAATGGTGCATGATACACGGTTGAAGTTAATCAAACTAATTGTATGTTGTAACTAAAAGAAGGTTTTTAAAAGCCTACGAAGGAGCAGGCTTGGCGAAAGAAGGTCAGTGTTTGATATAAAAATAGATTAGAAAGTAATGACAAAATGTCTCTTTCCTCGCTATGCCCGCACCGCAATATGCAGCCCTTCATTCACTGAATGGAGTTGAAAACCAAAGTTGCCCAACAGTTTGGTTAAAGCTGCGCGAGTAAATATAGTGATATGGCCATTTCGAGGTGAAATGTACCAGTGATTCACGCCACGTCGTGATGCGGCATTCGACAGTAGGGTAGAAAACAGCATAGCGCCGGATTCATTGATTAAAGATAAAGCCTGACAGAGACTCGCCAGCGGATCGGGCGTGTGCTCGAGCACCTCGAACGCCGTGACTAAATCGAAACTGCCCAAATGGGCGGAGAGGGGTTCTTCATTCATTGGGTCCCAGCTCTGGGCATCAATCCCCGCATCATTAAGTAGCTTGGCCAAGCGCCCGTTGCCGCCGCCGTAGTCCAAAACCTGTGGGTGCAACCCGGGTTTGATGAAACTGATGATTAACGCGGCGTTGTCGCGGGAACGAATGTCGATATAGTCCGGGTCAACTTTGACATAATCTTCATTGTAGATGTGCTGTAGATAGTCAGCTTTGCTCCAACGGTCGAAGGCTCGGGTGAAAATCAGCCCGCAGGCGTCGCAGCGGTGGTAATAGATAGGAACACCGGCAAGGGGTAAAAAGCTGCCTCGGCGCTCTTCGCACGACTTGTTTAGGTCGCAAACCCCATGCAAGGTGGCGTGGCCTGAACATACTTTGCAGGGCGTTTCCTGCGTAACCGCCATCAAAGGCGGCAAATTATTGTAGATCATTGGCTTCCCCAATCAGCCCCTGAGAGTCTTCAACAGGGGCTGTGTCGCGAATATTGTTTGATATCACTACAATGCGACACGTGTTGGGGAAAACTTTAACTCTGTATTATTGCGGGCGTGCCGGGATATTTAATCCGCGCTGAACGGCGTCGCGCGACAGCCCTCGCGCCAGCCATTCTGGAACATTTTTCAGTTTGTCGTAGCCGACCAGTTCTCCTGCGCCATAGAAAGTAGGGATCGCGCGAACCCAGCCCAACAGGGCGATATCCGCAATGCTGTATTCTTCGCCCATGATCCAATCGCGGCCTTCAAGACGCGTTTCGAGCACGTTCAGCAGGCGTTCGCTCTCTTTACGGTAACGCTCCAACGGGCGCTTATCTTCATATTCGCGACCGGCAAACTTATGGAAGAAGCCGAGCTGCCCGAACATTGGGCCGACGGCCGCCATCTGGAAGAACACCCATTGCAGGGTTTCGATGCGAGTTACTGGGTCTTTTGACAAAAACTTGCCGGTTTTCTCCGCCAGATACAGCAAAATCGCGCCAGATTCGAACAACGCCAAAGGTTTGCCGTCCGGCCCGTTCGGGTCGAGGATTGACGGGATTTTGCCGTTAGGATTTAGCGCCAAAAACTCCGGCGTCCAGGTTTCATTTTTACCAATATCAATCAGATGCACTTCATAAGGCAGGCCGATCTCTTCCAACATAATCGACACTTTCACGCCGTTAGGAGTTGGCAGTGAATAGAGTTGCAGGCGATCCGGGTGCTGCGCAGGCCAGCGGGTAGTGATGGGGAAGGCGGTAGAGTCAAACATAGCAGCTCCAAATTATAAGAATAGGTGTGAATACGGGTTTGCAACCTATTCAGAATAACTGAACCACTATGGCTGGCTTTTGATTTTGTGCTCTCCCCCATCTTTTACTTTCTGCCCAAACTGAGGCAATAATCTCTTCAGTCTGTGCCAAATCGACCTTGTTAGACAGCCTGCAACCGTCGTTCAATATTTTTCGCGAAAAAGTAGATAACGGAAGCCATCAGGATGTAGAACACCGCGGTCAGCGAATAGGTTTTGAAGAATTCGAAATTACCCGCTGCCAGCTCCTGCATCCGCGCAAACAGCTCGGGATACTGCACCAAAAACGCCAACGAGCTATCTTTAAGGTTATGGATCACCTGATTGGTCAGCGCGGGAACAGAGGTACGTAACACCTGCGGCAAGATGATATAGCTGTAGGTCTGTAACCGGCTAAAACCCTGTGCCGACGCGGCTTCCAGCTGGGTTTTGTCTAGCCCGTTGTAGGCCGTCAGCATATACGCCGCGTTGTAGGCCGCAATGTTCAACGTAAAGCCCAGCACCGTCACTTCAAACGGAGACAGCCTGAATCCCAAGGTCGGCAGCCCATAATAGAGAATGTAGATAATGCAGATCAGCGGCGTGCCGATGAAAAAGGACTTATAGGCTTCAACCCAGCGAGCGAGTCGACTATTTTTGCTCAAGCTGAGGTAGAACACCACCACACCGAGCAGGAAGCCGGTGACGGAGATCACCACGGTCAGCTTAATCGTTGCCCAAATGCCTAAATAGATCAGTGGCCACTGGTCGAGAAAGTCGTGGTAGAAGCTGAGCATGCTGTCACTCATAGTGCATTTTCCCAAAGAAGCGCTGTACTTCAGGAAGGGTGGAAGAGTTGGCCAGTTGGCTCACCGAGCCTTGCGCCATAATCTTCCCGCCGTACATAAAAGCGACGTTGTCACTTATTTCATTAGCAAAGGCAATGTCGTGGGTCACGCAAACCGTGGTGACTTTGCGGCTCTCGAGCTTCTTAATTAATTGCGCCACTTCCTGACTCATCAAAGGGTCGAGGGCCGAGGTAGGCTCATCCAAAATCACAATTTCAGGTTTCATTACCAGCGTTCGCGCCAGCGCCACGCGCTGCTTTTGCCCGCCGGACAGCTGGGCCGGAAACTTTTTCTCGTGGGCTGACATCTCAAAATAGGCCAGCTCTTCCCGTGCCAGAGCACGCGCCTGCTCTTTGCTTTTCCCCTGAATTTTACGCAAAGCCAGCGTCACGTTGTCTAACACGCTGAGATGGCGGTAGAGCGCAAAGCTCTGAAAAACAAAGCCGATTTTGCTGCGCAGCAGGCGCACATCTACCTCTTTACCTAGCAAATCTTCACCATGAAAGCTAATTTGCCCCGAGGTTGGTTGCTCCAGCAAATTCAGACAGCGAATCAGCGTGGTTTTGCCACAGCCCGAAGGCCCCATAATGACCTGAGTCGCACCGGCGGCGATAGTAAGGTTGACGCCATCTAATACCCGGTTGCCGTCGAACTGCTTCACCAAATCGGACACTTTTAAAATCGACACGCTTTCCTCCCGGTTTTTATTCAACCGCGTATTTATTTTTGGTTTTTTTCATAATGAAAACGAAGAATTGGTAAATGATGAAATACAAAATCCCGGCAATCAGGTAGATATTCATTCCCAACATGGTGGAGGCGGTTAAGGCTTTGGCCTGACCCAGAATTTCCGTTATCCCTACTGTGTAGGCAAAAGGGGTATTTTTCAGGATTGAGGTCAGTTCATTCATCACGCCGGGAATTGAAAAACGCAGCATTTGTGGGAATTCGATATACAGAATAATTTGTAAATCGCTAAAACCCATTGCTTTGGCTGCCGTAATTTCATTTTCCTCGACCGATTCCAGCGCGCCGCGAAAGACTTCTGAGATATACGCACCGCCAATAATCCCCAAACTAAGATTCATGGCGACCAAAGGCGGGCTGCTTAAGCCAAAACTCGGTAAGCCGAAATAAATTAAGAACAGCAGGACTAACACCGGCACGGCGCGAATAAGGAAAACCAGGAAATCAAGAATATAACCGACTCGGCGGCCAGTGAGTCGCCGCAACGCGGCGACTACCAGTCCCGAAATAAAGGCCGTAATAAAGCAGGTGAGCGTAATATAGAAAGTGTAAACCACGCCGTGCAATAACAGACCAGTAATATCGAAAAGTTCTTTAGCGAACATGGATTATGACTTCAACCATTTATCCATAATGGCAGCCAGCTTCTTCGGACCCAATTGCTTGAGGTAAGCGTTGAAGTCGTCGCGAATTGGCGATCCCTGCTGGAATGCGAAGCCCAAGTGGTCAACGCCTTTAAACGAGTAGCTAATCGCCAGAGGCATTTTCTGGTGGAAACGGTAGTTGTCATAAACTGGCTCTTCGATAAACGCCAAGTCCAGGTTACCGTTTTTCAGGTCAGTCACGGCTTCGTTATAAGAAGGATATAACTTCACGTCAGCAACTTTGTAATAGCCTTTTGGCTCAAGGTCGCTTTTGATTAAGTCAGTGTAAGCCATACCACGTGGGTAGCCGATGCTGTATTTTTTCAGCTGTGACAGGTCAGTGATCGTCAGTTTCTTAGATGCCAAGCTGACCAAGTTAAAGGAGTTCTCATAATAAGAGTCCGAGAAATCCATCACCTTTTTACGTTTATCAGTAATAGAAATTCCAGAGAAGGCAACATCAGCCTGCTTGCTGGCAACGGCGCCTAACATACCATCCCAGTCATACTCTTTAGTTTCAATTTTACAGCCGCGTGCTTTGCAATAATCTGTGAAGATTTCCAGATCAACGCCCTGCAATTTACCATTCTGATCTTTAAACAGCATAGGTGGCGAGTTTGGAGAAATGGCAACGGTAAGCGTTTTACCTTTAACCACATCTGCCGCATAGGTACCTGTTGTTGTAAAAGCTAACAAAGAAGCAAGAACGATCTTTTTAAGATGTTTCATATTAATCCTATAGAAGATTATTTAATGAGGGTAGCCATGAGATTTAAATAGTTAATCTCGGCGATGAGGATACTGCTCGCATTATTAAAGACCGTCAATATCGCCAAATTCAATTTCAGCCATTAATGACCTATTTAAAATGCAATAATTTGCCTTTAAATAGTGGTTTATGCCGTCAATTTGCAAGTTATGGCATAAAGAATAGGGAGGAGTGATTTTTTGCGAGAGTTATAGCTCAAGATAAGAGGCATTCTTGATGGGAATGTAATATTTTATTAATTACGCATATTTACAGGGGGTTATTATTTTCAGCACAGAGGCGTTGGAACTAAATTCGTTATTTTTCCACGCCCCAAACTTGTACTTTATTTAATACAAGCTGGAAGCTTATCCATAGCTTTAATATGGAGATCTTTTTTGGTACTAAAATGGTTATACAATAAAATCAGGCCGCGGAGCAATACTACGGAATAAGTATAGGAAGAGTGATAAATGCAATTATCGATGCTGCCTCGGCGAGCAGCCGATAACGCGTTTGAAAGCTTTACCAAAGGCGCTTTCAGATTCATAGCCAAGAGAAGTGGCAATGCGCGCAATTGAATCTGCCGAGTTTTTTAAACGATCGCAGGCAAGTAGCATCCGCCAGTGGGTCAGGTACTCAATGGGCGAGCTGCCTACGGTGTCCTTAAAATGCTTGGCGAAAGCCGAGCGAGACATGCCGACGTGCGCGGCTAGACTCTCTAAAGTCCAACGCTGCTCTGGGTTATTGTGCATACAAGCCAGTGCGGCACTTAACTGCTTGTCGGCCAAAGCGAAAAGCCAGCCGACGCCGCGGTTTTTGGCCTCGTGCAAGTGCAGCCGCAGGGCTTGGATCAGCATCATATAAGCCAACTGCTGGGCAATCAGGCTGCCGCCCGGCTGAGGTTCGCGCACCTCCTGCGCCATACGCTCCAGTGACCAGCGCATGGCCGCTTTGTCCGCCTCTTGCTGAATATGCACCACGGGCGGCAAGGAACCGAGCAGCAGACCGGCGTGATGCCCGGTCAGCACAAAGTGGCCACCCACCAGAAAACACTGCTCTTTGCCGCCACCCAGCACGCCTTGGCCAAAAAGCCGCGCCTCGCGCAGAATCATGAAGTCTACCGGCGCGGCTTGAAGGTCGGTGGCAATAACAAAAGAGGGCCCCGGCGGCAGAAGGTAACAGTCTCCCGCATTGAGCTTTATCGACCCCTCAACACCCTCAACTGACAGCCAGCAATGCCCCGATACCACGGCATAACACTTAATTCCGGCATGCTCAGGCCATTGAATGGCCATCTCGCGACCCATCGCCACGCCACCCGAGGCATAGCTCTGCGGCTTGAGCAAAGCGAGCAATTCTGACAAAGGATCCATATTGAGCCTCACTGAGTTGGACGATTGGACGAAAAATAACGACTTTCCAGCATAGATCGTGCAGCGCCCAGAATCTAGAGTAAAGGCCACGGGACGCTGAAGTCCTGACCAACCAGAGGCGAATTCACCATGCGTATTTTTCTCACCGGCGCGACCGGTTTTATTGGCACTGCCGTCACTCGCGCACTTATCGCCGCGGGCCACCAAGTGCTGGGCTTAACCCGCAGCGAGCGGGGCGCGCAGAACCTCACTGCTATGGGGGCCGACGCCCATTTCGGCGACATTAATGATTTCGAGAGTCTGCGCCGCGGTGCAAGTCAGGCTGACGGTGTGATCCACACCGCCTTCAATCACGACTTCTCGACGTTTTTAGCCAATTGTGAAAGTGACCGTCAGGTGATTGAAGCGCTGGGCCGCGAACTGGCTGGCTCATCTCGCCCGCTGATTATCACTTCTGGCGTGGCGCTTGGCGCACTTGAACCGAACACCTTAGCCTGCGAAGACAACTTCAACCCGGAACACCCTAACCCACGCAAAGCCTCCGAGCTGGGTGGCATCAAGGCCGCCGAGCACGGCGCCAGTGTCTCAGTGGTGCGTTTGTCGCAGGTTCATGACCCTATCAAGCAGGGTTTGATCACGCCGCTGGTCGAGCTGGCTTTGCAAAAAGGCGTCTCGGCTTACGTGGATGAAGGGGCGAACTGCTGGTCCGCGGTGCATATCAGCGATGCGGCGCGGCTCTATGTGCTGGCGCTGGAGAAAAACGCCGCCAATAGCCGTTACAACGCCGTGGCCGAACCTGCTATCCCGATGAAAACCATCGCCGAGACGCTGGGCAGAGTGCTGAATTTACCGGTAAAACGCCTGACGGCGCACCAAGCCGCCGAGCATTTCGGCTGGATGAATATCTTCATTACCCACGATATGTCGGCCTCCAGCGACCTCACCCAGCAGCGTTTGAGCTGGAAACCGACGGGTCCGTCACTGATTAGCGACTTGGAGCAAATGCCAATCAAATAACCTTGTCGGCGGCTCCCGCGGCGGGAGTCGCTGCTCGCGTGGCGAGGAAAATCAGCGGAACCGCAATCAGGTAAATCGCCACCACCGAAAGCCAGACAGCGCCCGGCCAGTGGTGCTGCACGGCAAAATAGAATGTTGAGAAAAAGAGTGGCGCGACAATAGACGCCAAACTCACCGCCGACATTAATACCCCCTGAAATTGCCCCTGCCGGTCGGCGTCCACTTGCCGCGTTGCTAGCGCCTGAAGGGCAGGTGTGCCCATACTGCCCAGTGCAAACAGCGGCATAATGGCGAACACCATCCAGCCTTGTTGAACAAAGGCCAACGCAACCAGTGCAAGACAGGAACAGCCAATTCCCACCAGTGTCGCGCCGCGCTCACCGAAAAACTTCGCGGCGGGACCGGGTATAAACGTCTGTACCAGCGTTTGGCACAGGCCAAAGGCACCAAGAGATAACCCTATCCACAAGCCGTTCCATTGGAAAGCGTCGTGTCCCCACAGCGCCCAGCAGATGCCGTAAGCCTCGCCGGTGGCGCTGAGAATAAAGAAAGTCATGACAATCGGCATCAGACCTTTCATCGAGAAAACCCAGCGCAGCGGCCGCAACGGGTTTATCAGCGCGAAGTTAATTTTACCCGCGCTGGCTTTGCGCGACTCTGGCAAAACCCATAGCGCCAGCAGCAAGTTCGCGCCATTAAGCGCCGCAGCGGCGATAAACGGCAGATGTACATTGATATCACCCAATACTCCGCCGAGAACCGGGCCGACAATAAAACCCAGCCCAAACATGGCGTTAAACAGCCCAAATCGTCTAGCGCGGGTTTCTGGTGGCGAGATATCCGTGATGTAGGCCATCGCCACTGAGACATTGGCACTGGTCATCCCGGCAATGGCTCGACCAATCAACAGCCAAATCAGCGAGGAGGAGAATGCCAGCAGCAGGTAGTTCAGCGCCGCACCGGCGAGGGAGAGCAGCAGTACCGGCCTGCGCCCCAGCCGATCGCTCAATGCGCCCAGCACCGGCGCGAAGACAAACTGCATCGCGGCGTAAAGCGCGGTCAGGATGCCAATATAAAAGGCAACATTGTCACTATGAGTGACCTGTTTAAGCAGCGAGGGCAGGATAGGGAAAATCAGGCCGATGCCGACGGCATCAAGCGCAATTGCAGCATAAATAACGATAAGTGATTTGTTCATAACGCGTTCCTGTCGACATTCAGATTCAGCCTGCATAAAGCTGAATCCATTGACCTGCCTGACCGGGAGTCAGACCTTTAGAACGCTGGCCGAGGAGTGCATTTGAGCACACTCGACGTATGTGTCGGCACCGAAGCACCGATTTTTCGCGAGGATGGAGTTATAGCATAGCTCGGCGCGGGTGGACAATATGTGGTTTGAGCAGGTACGCCGTTGCCCATGTGGCTATCCCATTATTCCAAGGGATGGCTTGATTGAGCTACGCCGACACCATTGAATCAGGCTTATAAACATAGTTTGCCGCAGCATCACTTCTCTTCGAGCCGCCTCTGCAAAACAATACTCACGAATTGAAATATCAGTACGCTGGAAGCGCACAGGGCGAGGAGGTATGGCAGATTTTCAATGATTGCGGAAAGCATAAAAGCGGCGGTGGTCATTAGGTAAACTAAGGCAGTCTGCAGTGAGCCGAAGCCTGCGCGATATCTGTCCTCAGGATATTCAACCGTTATGGCCGAGCAGGCCACCAGACGGGCGTAGGTAGAACTGAAAAATAATATTATAAACAGCCATGCTCCCTGATTTACAGCCAAGGGCAGGGCCAAACTGAGAACAAATAGTAGGCTCGAAACGGCCATGATTTTCACCGCTGAAAAGCGTGCCAGCAGGTTTCCAGTCAACTTGGTACTGAGAAATCCGGCCACGCCACCGATGAAAAATAGCCAAGGCAGGTCCGCATTCGCAGCGCCGAATTGATGGATCAGAATAGGAACCAAAATTGGGATTAATAGCATCGGGCTGAACTGTGCAATGCCGTTTCCTGCGGCAAAAAGTAGCAGCTCGGCGCTGAGCTTTGGCGGCTGGATTTTGCTGATTGCAGCTTCATGGTGAGGGATTCCGCCCGCCGCAAGCACGACCGCAACGCAGCAGAGCGCAAAGATCCCCCACATCGCCGTGTGCCAGCCATAGTGCGTGCAGAGATAAAGCATGGCGGGCATCCCCAAAATGCTGACCACTGAAAATGACGAGATCACTAATGCAAGCATTTTGCCGCGCAAAGGGGCGGGAGAAGCATTGATCAGCAGGCTAATCGCCACGCCCATAGTGGTCCCTCCGGCCAGCCCAGCGACAAAACGTAGCAGAAGCAGCAGATAAAATTGGTGTATTGCGATCAGAATCAGCGTCAATAACCCAAGCAGGGCCATGTTCAGCATCAGTACTCGCCTTTTATCAAACCTATCAATCCAGTAAAAAGCTGCAATACCGGAAAGCACGGCGGCGGCGGTATAGGCTCCAGTAACATATCCGGCAAAGCCAACCCCGACGCCAAAATCCTGAGCCATAAAAGTGAAAATAGGGTTAAACATCATATATTCCAGCGCGTTAGTAAACTGGATGAAGGCAGTAATAATGGCGATACGTAGCAACGTTTTATCTGTGGTGAATGACATGAACTAACTCTCAGTAATAAGGAGTCATTCAGCCTAAAGCATGTTGTTTGTGAGTATTAGATGCTAAAAATGGCATGCTTATTATCAATTTTGGGATAATCATGAACAACAAAATGGACCTCAATGGCCTGCGGATATTCGTCAGCGTGGCAAGTCATGGCAGTTTTATTGCCGCCGCCAAGGCATTGGAAATGCCTTCGTCCAACGTTAGCCGCGCCGTCTCGCAGCTGGAGCAAAAGCTTGGGCTGCGCTTACTCAAACGCAGCACTCGCCAGCTCAAACTGACCGAGGCAGGGCAGTTACTCTACTCGCGCAGCCGCCCAATGCTTGAGACCGTTGAAGAAACGCAGGCCGAACTCACCTCTCAACAGGCTTTGCTGAAAGGGCCGCTGCGGGTATGCATTCCCAATGAAATAGGACCGGCGCTGTTAGCCACTATTTTTGCCGAATTCGCACTGAAGCATCCTGAAATTGAAATGAGCTGCACCACCAATTTGCTGGGGCTGGATTCTCTGCAGGATGGCATCGATCTGGCAGTAATTGTCAGTCGCGGGCAGTTGGATGACAGCAACTATATCGCTCGGCAAGTTGCCACCATTCCCTGCTTTGTAGTGGCCTCCCCGGCGCTGATTGCACGTTGCGGCATGCCAACGAAAACCTCCCAGTTGGAAACGCTACCCTGCATCACCACGGTGAGCGCGTTGAAAGGAGCACCATGGCAATTTGCTATGCATAAGGCGAAGAACCGTTTTAAGACGGTGAATGTTAACGCTGTCTATCGCGCGAACAGCGGCGAGATGGCTTACGCCGCCGCGGTGGCAGGTGTCGGCTTTGCCATTCTGTCACGCCATCCCTGCAAGTCGGCGATAGAAGCAGGGCAATTGGTGGAAGTCGAGTTAGAGCATGCGGCGGCACCTTTGCATCTGTTCGCGCTCTACTCGAGCCGTGAATATTTACCCGCCAAAACGCGGGCGCTGGTGGAGTTTATCCAGCAAAAGATGCAAGTCTCTGCCATAGCGCCCACCCAACATTAAGATTTTTGACACCCACTCACCTGCGGGTAATTGCGGCACACCAGCATCAATTTGCCTTTTGGCTCGAAGCCTTTATCCAGCATACATTGCTGAATGCCAGCAGCCTTGCGCAGCGTTGGCACATAGGGGACTGAGCCTAAAGGGTGCGGATATCCGCATTGATACATCACGGACTCGGCCAGCTTGTCATTCTCAGCCTCCTCGGAGAAGTGCTTCGACGCCCCGGCTTTGCGCCACGTGATGAAAGAAGACTTCACCTCGGCATAATCGGGTCTCATTGGGTGGAAGCCTCTGTCAGCCACAAAAGGCAGCGCGTCGAGCTGGTTCTGGCTGAGAGGTTTTCCCTGCTCCTGCTCACGGCAGGCTTGGGTATCGTGGTAAACGCGGACACTACAAATTTTGAATTCATCCTTGCGGGTAAAGCCTTGATTTTCCATGCACTGATAATAAAGCACTGACTCATTATCGGTCTTGGGAATGTCGGAACCAGGCAGCTTGACGCCACATTGCCCCATCGCAACGCGCACGCCGTCAATATCCGTATTCGGGCGCTGCCACTGGGTCAGGTCGGGTGGCGGCGGGCATCCTGTTAGCAAGAATACGGACGCGGTCAGCAGAGGTAAGGTCAACAAAGTTGATTTACGGAACATTGAAATTCCTTATTTATTATTGTTTAAACTGCGTCCTCATACTGCCCGTATTCCCGTTCTGCAACAATCTTGTTCTCCGAATAAGTTTCTATGAAATAAAAATTTAACCTCACCCGGATTGACTGTCACCCTAAACGTAATATTATAAGTTACATGAAAAGAGACAGTAAATTATCCGGCATCCTGCACGTGTTGCTGCACATGGCCGAACAGACCACGCCCGTCACCTCTGAGTTACTGGCACAAATGATGAGCACCCATCCGGTGGTTATCCGCCGCACCATGGCGGGGATGCGCGAGCGCGGCTATGTCAGCTCGGTGAAAGGGCACGGCGGCGGCTGGACCTTAACCTGCGACCTCAACCAAATCACCTTGGCGGAAATCTGGCGCGCGGTGGGTGAGCCTGCGCTGATCGCTTTAACCCATCGCCACGAATCCCCCGGCTGTCTGGTCGAGCAGGTGGTCAATCAGGCATTAGATACCGCCAGCCGCGAGGCCGAAGCCTTATTAATCGCCCGGTTGGGTGAAGTCACGCTGGCCGAGCTTTCCAAAGATTTTCATCAGCACTTTTCTGCGCACCGGTCAGCCGCGCATCAGTCAGCCGCGCACGACTGCCTACCCGAGGACCCGCATGAACAACACCAATGACATCTTCAACAGTGAATTTTCACGCCAGTACGACGCCTACAACGAAAGCCTGAATGAGATTGCCAACAACCTGCATATGCTGATTGCCGTGTTGCTGCGCGACTTGCCGAAGCAGGCGCGAATTCTCTGCGTGGGGGTAGGGACGGGTTCTGAAATCACCCGGCTCGCCAAGCAGCATACGGATTGGCACTTCACCGGCGTCGATCCTTCTCCCGATATGCTGGCAGTCTGCCAAGAGAAGTTGCAGCGCGAGGGGCTGAGTGACAGATGCACTCTGATCGAAGGCTATCTGGGCGACGTGCCGGTGACCGGCGACTATGACGTTGCGCTGTGCCTGCTGGTGACCCACTTTATTCAGGACGCCGAGCGTTTGGGTATTTACCAGCAAATGAATAATCAACTTGCGGCGGGCGGGCGAATGATCTGCGCCGAAATCGCCGGAGACATGGCTTCCGCAGGCTTTGACGCACAGCTTATCAGCTGGGCAGCCATGCACTCTGTCGCCAGTAAAACCGAGCGCGACCCGCAGGAGATCAAAGCCATGCTTAGCCAGCGGCTGCTGTTGCTGGCCCCTGAGCAGACCGAGCGCCTTATCCAGCAATCAGGTTTTGAACTGCCGCAGCGATTCTTCCAATCCTTGCTGATCCACGGTTGGATGGCGAAGAAACCCCAGAGATAGCATTTTTCGTCAAACGCCGACTGTGAACGAACATTCTCAAAACTTGAACAGGCGTCCAGCTTTTGGCATGATGCTTGCCCCACCGAGTTTTGATACGGGTATTTCGTGGTTTATCTCTGTAAACAGGACAGGCAGGCCGCCATATTGCAGGCCGCCGCTCGCATTGCATTAGATGAAGGGTTATCTGCCACCACCGTCAGGCGCGTTGCCTGTGAAGCGCGCACGGCTGTGGGCCAGGTTCATCACCACTTCTCCAGCGCGGCTTCACTGCGGGCCAAAGCCTACGCGTTGGTGATGCGCGAGCTGCAATGGGATCTGGAAGCCACCAGCTGTCACCTGCCTGCGCTGGAGCGGCTTCAGCTCTATCTGATTGATGCCAAACATGAAAGGTATTTGCAGGCCATTCGCCTGTGGCGTGAAGCGATGCTGCTAAGTGAGCAAGATGACCTCATGAAAGACGCCTTTGCCGGTTCGCTCTACGATTGGCATCGGCTGGTGACCAATGTCATAGATTCCGGACTACAAAGCGGGCAGTTCAAGGCGACGGATGAGGCACAAGACATCGCCTGGCGGCTGATTGGTTTAGCCAGCAGCTTCGACGGCATGTCGCGCCTCGAGTCGCTGGGTTTAACGCGGGAAAAAGTGGCTTACAACTTAAACCGCGCAATTGAAAAAGAGTTGTTTTTTACCTGCTAGCACCCATTGATTGATGACAATTAAAGAGTCGATTTCCGGCAATAAAGCTAGGGATCCGCGATAAACATCAGGACAGTTCGGAGCGCAATTTGTACAACAACGAAAAACCTGATTTCCACGACCAGCTGATCAAAGAGCTGCTGTACTGGATTGAAGTGAATCTGAATGACCGTCTGACCATGGAGAGAGCCTCGAAGAAAACGGGCTACTCGCCGTGGTATCTGCAACGCCTGTTCAAAAGTAAAACGGGCTATGCCTTGGGGAAATATATCCGCGATCGCCGTTTGACCATGGCGGCGATTGCTTTGCGGCTGACCAATATGCCGATTCTGGATATCTCGCTCTATTACTCGTATGACTCGCAACAGACCTTCACTCGCTCTTTTAAGAAGAACTTTGCCGAGACGCCGGCGGTGTTTCGCCGCAATACCGAGTGGAATATGGGCGGCATTACCGCGCCGCTGCTGATCGACGAATTTCCTGCGCCGAGCTATGAAATTATCGAGCTGCCGGAGATGTCGTTTGTGGGCAAAACCCAGCGCCATAGCTATCCGATTGAAGCCTTATTCAATCCGAAAAACCACGTGCACCGCGACGCCATGCACCAATATATCAAAGATCCGTCCTGCCTCGACCGTGCGGCTTGGGGTTTGGCGGATTGCCGGGCAAGTGATGAAGTGGAGTCGGTGATGGGCATGGACATGCTGTATACCGTGGCGCGTGAGCTGGGCGAAGAGAGTCGTGAGGGAGACTGCGACGAGCTGGTGGAGCAGGTGGTGATCCCAGCCGGGCGCTACTTGAAGTTCGACTACACCTACGAGCTGGATCGCCTCAACGATTACATTTTGTATATGTATTCGGTGTTTTTACCGACGCAAGATTTGCAGTTCCGCCTCGGCCACGATCTGGAAAAATATACCCGGACCGCCAGCGAAAACGGCGTGACCTGCGAATATTACATCCCCATCGCCTAGTTCCTATCCTGTAAAACCGCTTTCAGCAGGGGCCGTCACTGGCCCCGCTGACGCTCGCGGTATTCGCGCGGCGAACAGAGCATCACACGCTTAAACGCATTACTAAACGCACTGTCAGAATCATAGCCCAGCGACTGCGCCACGGCGGAAACCGTCACATTGCCGACGGCCAGACGCCGACTGGCCAGTTGCATGCGCCAGCGCAGTAAATACTCTAATGGTCCAAAGCCGACTTTTTGTTTGAAATTCAAGGCGAAGGTCGAGCGAGACACTCCGGCGACCTCGGCCAGCTGCTGTACGCTCCAGCGTTTTTCTGGTTCGGCATGCATGGCTTCAAGCGCGGCATTCACCCGCGGGTCGGAAAGGGCATACAGCCAGCCTGCGGGGCTGTCCTGCTCAATACCCAAGTACTGGCGCAGCACCTGAATCAGCATGATATTACCTAACTGCTGGACCATCATCGCGCCGCCGGGCGAGGGGTTGGACACCTCTTGTACCAGCAGCTCCAGCGCCCAGCGCAGCACCGGCGCGGAATCGGTATTGGCATTGACCACCGCCACCGAGGGCAGGCTGTCGAGCAACAGGCGAGCCTCCTGACCGTAGTTAAAACGCCCGCCAATCATAAAGAAATCCGTCTCGGTGCCGTATTGCAGCATGCCTTTGACCGACTGGCGAAACAGCGCCACGGCGTCCTCGGTTTTCATGCCTATGGCGCTGGTCAGCGTAAAGGCGCGTGGGCGGGTGAGAATGAAACAGTCGCCCGGCTGTAAATGAATGGGCGCGGGCTCGCCGTCGACCGTTAACCAACAGCTGCCTTCAACCACGGCGTTGAACTTAATGTTTCCCGGCGGTGGGAGATGCATGCCCCAATCACCTCCGGTGCGCAGCCCGACCACATAGGCTTTATCGGCATTGAGCTGGGAAAGTACGTCTGAAAGTGGGTCCATGGGTCGACTCCGCAAAGTGCAGTGATGGCGTCATAATGCACGGAAGATATCAGCTATACTCGCCGCACGGATAACCTTTTCATGGCTTATTCCTGTCAACTCTGTTCTCACACACAGGCGCACTGCATGATAGAAAAAATCTTAAGCACCATGCTGTTAGACCCTAATAACCTTTCAATTCAAACCCTTCAGACCCGCCACCGGCTCAATCTAGCTGCATTCTGGGACATCAAACCCAATCAGCGAATTCTTGAGATTGGCTGCGGGCAGGGCGACACCACGGCGGTGCTGGCAGAGCTAGTCGGCGAAGGCGGGCAGGTGGTGGCGCTGGATATCGCCAGCGGCGACTATGGCAGCCCTTACACCCTCGCACAGTCTCTCGACACGCTCACCTCCTCGCCGGTAGGCAACCGAATCAGCGTGCATCTGGAGACAGACTTCCTGTCAGACGCCGTTGAATTTCCAGCCAAGCACTTTGATAAAGTGATTGTGGCCCACTCCTCGTGGTATTTCGAAAACCTCGACGTGCTGGCGCGTATTGTTGAAAAAGCCCGCCGCGTCGCCAAGCAGTTCTGCTACGCCGAGTGGGATACCCGCGTCACCGACGTCAGCCAGATGGCCCACCTCTACGCGGTCCACATTCAGAACCAGTACAATCTGTTCGCCCACCACGACGACTGTAATATCCGCACGCTGATCACCCACGACGACGTTGCCGCGCTGATGGCCGCACGGGGCATTAAGCCGCAGTCGGAGCAAGTCTTTGAGCAGCACCAACTGCAAGACGGCGGCTGGGAAGTGAGCCACGTGCTGCACCATCTCCAGCAGGTGATCGCCAACAGCCCGGAGCTGAACGCCAAGACCAAAGCCTTCTTCCACAGCCAAATCGCCGAGCTAAAGCACTATGCCGACCGCGGCGTCGCGCCGTTAAATGCACATGCTTCGGTGTGGGACTTGGGGGAGCGGAGTAAAGCCAATAATCAGCAAACCCTAGAAGCTATTGATGACTTAGACAATGATGTGGAAACAACGCGGGTGGACAGCATTGCTGCGCTGAAATGTGACCTAAAATGGTGACGATGCTGAAAAGTGAGTGTAGTAGTGGTTAATCAGACGATCTCGACAGTATTCGGGACGTTAATGCATTCCTAGTCTGAGCCATATCCAGCATGATGAGTTGTCGGCTAACCGATGACCCCGGGGTTGTCTAACAATTCAACCACATTGGAACTGACTCTATGACCACGCAACAACAACCACTGCATTCTGGATTCGACAAAAATTCTACGGCCAGCGAGGTGCTGGGTTCGCGCGACCTGACCGGCGTGAATGTGATTGTCACCGGCGGTTATTCCGGTATTGGGCTAGAAACGGTGCGCGTTCTGGCCGAGGCCGGGGCGCAGGTCCGGGTGCCTACCCGTGATGAGGAAAAAGCTAAAGAAGCGCTGAAAGGCATTCCAAATGTTGAAACTGACTTCTTAGACCTGATGGACCCCGCGTCGATTGACGCCTTTGCCGAGCGTTTCTTAGCCACGGGCCGCCCGCTGCATATCCTGATCAACAGCGCGGGCGTGATGGCATCGCCGCTGCATCGCGACGCACGGGGCAACGAGTGGCAGTTCTCCACCAACCATCTCGGTCACTATCAACTCACAGCGCGCCTGCTGCCCGCGCTGAAAAAGGCTGACGGCGCGCGCGTGGTCTGCGTCTCTTCACGTGGCCATCGTTTTGCCGGTGTCGATTTTGCTGATCCTAACTTCAATCAGCGCCCGTATGACAAATGGCTGGCTTACGGCCAGTCGAAAAGCGCCAACGCACTCTTTGCCTTGCAACTCGATAAACTCGGCGAGACGCATAATATCCGCGCTTTCTCTCTGCACCCGGGGGCGATTTTTACCGCGTTAACCCGGCATATGGAAAAGAGCGATTATCAACGCGTCGGCGCGCTTAATGAAAAGGGTGAAGTCAAAACCACTGAAGAGGCGGGATTCAAAACCGTGGAGCAGGGTGCTGCAACCTCGGTATGGTGCGCGACCCATCCAAGTTTGGCGGGCAAGGGCGGCGTGTACTGTGAAGATGCAGACATTGCCCCGCTGGCCGCCGAGGACGGCGCAGAGGTAGGCGTCAGCTCATGGGCCATCGACCCCGAAGCCGCCAAACGCCTGTGGCAGCTGAGTGAGAAACTCACCGGCGTGCGCTACGTCTGGTAAAACCGGGCAAAAAAATGCCGCAGACCCTTTGTGGAATGCGGCATTGTTAATTTCGTCATGACTGCTCTGCAACATTAGCCATAGGCCGCTTTATGATTGATGTGATAGAAGGTCGCGGTGGCGGCCATTACGTGTTGATCTTCTTTGCCCGGTTTGTGCGATTCCACATTAGTGATGTGATAACCGACAGCACCGGCGTCTAACGCCTTTTTAACAAATGCGCTATTCAACTCTTCCATGGAGGTCGCCCAAGAAACCGAGGCTACGCCGACGGCTTGCAGGGACGCGATTTCACGATGCGATAAACCTGTACGAACTAACACAGGCGTGACCGTCTTGGGGTTGAATATGGATATGATATCATTTACTAAGTCTTTCATGGGCTTACCCCTCCTCGGGTCAAGTTCTACATCGGACAGTCAGAGAATGCCGGAAATAAACAGAGGTTGACGCTCACTCTGATTTATTCACCGGCACCGTTCCAATAAACACCCATTTTTGTTTCGATCTTTAGCTTTAATTGCTAATTAGTTGTTAAGAAAACTCCCGCCACACTTAACGTAATCTTCAAAGAAGATATTTTCAGTTGGTTACAGGTTAGGGGGAATTGAAACGGGTCTACTGGCGGCTATTTCACCGCCGCCAGTTGGCGAACTTCAGCCTTGGGTTTTACGGCAAATTGGTTTTCCGGCTCGCGCAGGCCCAGATTCTCACGCAGCGTTTCCCCTTCATACTCCGTGCGGTATAAGCCTCGCTGCTGCAAGAGTGGGATCACCTGCTCGACAAAATCGTCGAAGGCCGTTGGCGTCCCGCCACGAACAATAAACCCGTCCGTCGCGCCGCTGATAAACCAGTGTTCCAGGCCATCGGCCACGTCGCTGGCGCTGCCAATAAAGGTCGGGCGCGGGGTCGCGGCTTCCAAAGCCACCTGACGCAGCGTCAATCCGCGCGCTTTGGCATCGCGCTTGATGGAGTCCGTGGTGCTGCGAAAGCTGTTTTGGCCTAAATCACCGATGTCCGGGAAAGGCTCGTCCAGCGGATGTTGGCTAAAGTCATAATGCTCGAAGTAGCGCCCTAAGTACTCCAGCGCCTTATCGACCGTCACTAGCTGGGCCGTTTGTTGATATTTCTGCTCGGCTTCGGTGACACTGTCACCCACAATCACGCTGATGCCTTGGAAGATGCGAATATCTTCGGCGTCGCGACCGTTTTCAACCAACTGGCGTTTGACGTCCTGATAGAACTCGCGGGCCAGCCCCGGCGTGGCCTGACGGGTATAAATCGCGTCGGCGGCCTCGGCGGCAAAGGCTTTGCCCTGCTCTGAGGCCCCGGCCTGAAACACCACTGGCTGGCCCTGCGGCGAGCGACCGACGTTGAGCGGCCCCTGCACCGAGAAATATTTCCCCTGATGGTTCAGGGTATGCAGCTTATCCGGGGCGAAGAATTGCCCTTTGGCCTTGTCGCGCACGAAAGCATCGCCTTCCCAAGAATCCCACAAACCTTTGACCACGCTGACATATTCACTGGCGATGCGATAACGCTCGTCGTGCTCCGGGTGCTTATCACGCGAAAAGTTCTTGGCCGAACCTTCCAGCGGCGAAGTCACCACATTCCAGCCCGCGCGACCGCCGCTGAGGTGATCCAAGCTGGCGAACTGCCGCGCCACGGTAAAAGGCTCGCTATAAGAGGTGGATAGGGTCGCCACCAGACCAATTTTTTGCGTTACCAGCGCCAGCGCGGAAAGCAGGGTAATTGGCTCAAAACGGTTGAGGAAGTGCGGGATCGACTTCTCATTGATATACAGGCCGTCGGCAACAAACAGAAAATCGAATTTCCCCTGTTCGGCCTTTTGCGCCAGCTGCTGGCAGAACTGGATATTGATGCTGGCGTCGGCCACCGCGTCGGGGTGACGCCACGCGGACATATTCCCTGAAGCGCCCTGAATGATCGCCCCCAAACGTAATTGTCTCTTGTTGCTCATGACGCTTTCCTCAATGTTAAGTGAATCGGGTTCAAGTTATGCCGCCTGACCGGGAAGGGCGGCCAGCAGTTGTTGAGTCCAGCGGTGCTGCGGATGGTTGAACACCCGAGTCACATCGCCACTTTCGACCACCGCGCCATCTTTCATCACCAGCACGCGGTCGGCGAGGTGGTGGATAACGCCAAGGTCGTGAGAGATAAACAGCAGTGCGGTGTGATGCTCCGCCTGCATATCAGCCAGCAGATCCAGCACCTGCGCCTGCACTGAGACGTCGAGCGCGCTGACCGGCTCGTCGGCCACCAGCAAAGCAGGATTGGGCGCGAAAGCGCGAGCAATGGCTACCCGCTGGCGCTGCCCGCCGGAGAGTTCACGCGGGTAACGCTGAAGAAAACGCTCGCCGAGGCGCACTTCATCCAACAGCTGCAACACGCGCTGGCGGCGGGCCGCGCCGAAAATGCCCGCTGCGTCGAGGCTTTCGCCAATGATTTTCTCCACGGTATAGCGCGGGTCGAAGGAGCTGAGCGGGTCCTGTGCAATCAGCTGAATGCGGCTGCGGCGCAGGCGTCGTTCGGCCTCCGCCACGTGACTCCACGGCTGCGCTTCAATCTGGATCAGGCCGCTGTCCGGCTCCGTCAGCCCCAGCACCATGCGCGCGACGGTGGTTTTACCCGAGCCAGACTCGCCGACGATACCCAGCGTTTCTCCCGCCGAAAGCTGGAAACTGACATCGCGCACCACCTGATGCTCGCCGTAATGCTTGTTCAAATGCTGGGCCTGCAACAGCGGCTCACCGGCGGCGATTTTGCGCTGGGGAAGGGCCACCGGCGCGGGAGAGGAGAGGCGAAAGCCTTTGGTGTCGGGCGTCGGTACGGCGCGTAGCAGCTGGCGAGTCCACTCATGGACCGGAGCATTAAGCACTTGCCAGGTCGCGCCTTGCTCCACCACTTCGCCATCCTTCATCACTATCACGACGTCAGCCAGTTGGCCGACCACGGACAGGTCGTGGCTAATCAGCAGCAGCGCCTGCCCGTCGTCGCGGCGGCGCTGAAGAAGGTCGAGGATCTGCTTTTGCACCGTCATATCCAGCGCGGTGGTGGGTTCGTCGGCAATCAGCAGCTCGGGCTTCCCGGCCAATGCCGTGGCGATCAGCGCGCGCTGGCGCAAGCCGCCGGAGAGCTGATGCGGATAGAGGCTCAGACGGCGCTGCGCCTCCGGCATGCCTACCGACGCCAGCAGTTGCAGGCTCTGCTTGCGCAGGTCGATTTTGCCCTCGGTTGGATGCGCCAAAATAGCGTCGCCCAACTGCTGACCGATACGGCGCAGCGGGTCGAGGGAAACCAGCGCGTCTTGCAGCACATAGCCAATCTGCTTGCCGCGCACGCCGCGCCATTCGCGCTGGCTGGCGCGCAGCATGTCGCGGCCATCAATCATAAAACGGTCCGCCGTCAGCTCGGCTTTTTCATCCTGCAAGCCAATCAGCGAGCGGGCGGTGACGGTTTTCCCCGAGCCGGATTCCCCCACCAGCGCCAAAGACTGCCCGCGCTGTAATTGCAGGTTTAACCCGCTCACCACCACTTTGCGGCCCTGCGGCGTGGGGAAGCTAACGGTCAAATTGCGAATATCAATAAAGAGTTCCTGACTCATGCTTGTCTTCCTTCAAAGCGAGCCTGCCAGTGGCGGCCGACGGTGTTGACTGCCACCACGGTGAGGGTAATGGCCACGCCGGGCCAGACGCCAATCCACCACGCGTTGCGCAGGTAATTTCGCCCTTCGGCCAGCATCAGTCCCCATTCCGCGGTGGGCGGCTGCGGGCCCATGCCGAGGAAACTCAGCCCGGCAGTGCCGATGATCGCCGTGCCTAACCCCAAAGTTGCCAGCACCGGAACGTGGGCGATGGCGTGGGGCAGCACGTGCCGCCAAACCAGCGTGCGGCGAGTCAGGCCGAAGGTGCGCGCCTGCTCAACGTAGCCTGAAGACATCACCACAAAGGTTTGCGCACGCACCACGCGGGCAAAGCGCGGGATCGAGGCGACTCCGAGGGCGAAGATAAGATTGGTGGTGCCGGGTCCGGTGAAAGCAATCAGCATCAATGCCAGCAGCAGGTCGGGGAAGGCGGAAATCACATCCACCGCGCGGCTGATAAACTCATCCAGCGCGCCGCGCGCCAGCCCGGCCAACAGCCCCAGCAGGCTGCCGACGGTGACCGCAACGGCCATCGCCGCGATGCTGATTAACATCGAATAACGGCTGCCGTAGATAATACGCGTCAGCACGTCGCGCCCAAGTTGATCGGTCCCCAGCCAGTGGGCGGCCGAAGGAGGCAACTGGGCGTTAATCGGGTCGGCGCTCAGCGGGTCATATTGGCTGATAAGGGAAGGAAACAGCACCGCCAGCAGGACGAAAATCAGGAACAGAGCTGCCACTGCTAATCCTGTTGAAGGCCAACTGCGGCGGCGCTGTAAGCTTAGAGAGAGGCTCATGCTGCGCCTCCCTGTGAAGAGGGTTGGTCGCGCAGGCGCGGGTCAATCAGCAGGTAGAGAATATCCACCAGCGTGCTCATCACCACGTAAACCAGCGCCGAGAAAATCGCCACCGCCAGCACCACCGGCAGGTCTTTGCCGAGCACGGCGTCCACCGTCACTTTGCCCAGCCCCGGTCGGCCAAACACCTGTTCGGTGATAACTGCCCCGCTGAGCAGACCGCCAATCAGCCAGCCGGTGAGGGTGACGGCGGGCAGCGCGGCGTGGCGTAACGCGTGGCGCAGTCGAATGGTTAAATTCCCCAGCCCCCACGCCCGCAGCGTCAAGGCAAAAGGTTCGTTTAATGCGTCTTCCAGACCACGGCGCAGCACCTGCGCCACCACCGCGCCCTGAGCCAAGCCCAGCGACAGCGCGGGTAACACCAGTGCCGAGAAGTTGCGATCGCCGGCGACCGGGAACCAGCGCAGGGTAAAGCTGAAGATAAACAGCAGCACGATCCCCAGCCAGAAAGAGGGAGTCGAGGCCAGCAGCAGCTCGAAGAACCCGGCAATCCGGCGACCAAAGCGGCGGTTAGCGGTGAGCACCGCCATCGCCACGGCGAAGGTCAGGCTGACCAGCAGCGCCGCGCCGGTCAGTTTCAAGGTCGGCCAGAGTTGAGAGAGCACCAGTGAACTGACATCAATATTGAGCAGGTAAGAGCGGCCGAAATCGCCGTGCAGCACCCGCCACAGATAGTGCAGGTATTGCAGCCACAGCGGCTGGTCTAGCCCCCATTCGGCGCGAATTGCCGCCTCAATCGCCGGGGTGCGCACCTGTTCGCCGATCAGCAGGCTGACAATATCTCCCGGCGCGAGGTAGACGCTGATAAAGGACAAACTCACCGCCGCCCACAGCACCAGAATGCCGCTGCCAATGCGGCGCAGAATTCGCCATAACAGCGGCGCGCGCCAGGTCGGCGGGCTGCGCCACCGGCGCGACGTATCAAGTGAAGTTTCAACAGTCATCGGGCGGCTCCTTGGTTCTTTTACAGTTCAGTTCGGCGCGATTTAATGGTCGCTCAGCCAGACGTCATAAGCGTTTTCAGGCATCTGCTTGAAAGGTCTAAAACCAACGCCGTGGACATACGACGCGGCAGCAATCTGGTCTTCCGGCTCATATAACGGAATGGCGAAGGCCTGCTGCACAATGGCAAACTGCTGCAACTGGGCATAAAAACCTTTGCGTTTGTCGTTATCGAGGGTTTGCGCCGCGCCGTGCAGCCACGGGGCGATTTCTGGCGCATCGGTACGGCTATAGTTGATGGCACCACCGCCTTTCACCGGCAAATAGTGGTTTTCAATATCAATGCCGTCGGTGTCGGTGTTGGAGTTAGCAATCGAGCCAAACAGCCCGGTATTGCGCACATCGGTGTAGGTGCCGGAGTCGACATAGCGAATCTTCAGCTCGATCCCCAAACGCTGGCGAGCCTGCGCCTGAAGGGCTTGCAGCAGCACATCGCGCTGGTCGCGCACCGTGGCCTGCGCCTGAATGATCTCAATGCTCAGCCGTTTTCCGTCTTTGCTGCGAAAGCCCTCGCCATCGCGGGTTTTCCAGCCCGCTTCATCCAGCAGTGAGTTGGCGAGCTGCGGATTATTGCCATATTTGCCGTCGAGGCTGTTGTCATACAGCGGGTCCACCGGCGAGGTGATGCCCCACACCCGCGTGCGCTCGCCGCGATAGATAGATTGCAAAATCGGACCGATATCCAGCCCCTGCAACAGCGCCTGACGCACTTTCACTTCCTGCGTTGGGCCATAAGTCACGTTGAGGAACAAGGAGTAAGGCGTGCCGGTGTTCAGCGCGTGTTGGTAGGTGAAGTCTGGGTTATCTTTGAACTCCCCCGCGTCATTGCCGGAAATCCCCTCAATCACGTCCACCTGTCCCGAGAGCAGCGCGCCGGTACGCACCGAAGACTCAGGCAGGAAGCGATAAGTCACGCTGTCGAGATAAGCCGGGCCTTGGTGCGCGGCATTAGCCGACGCCCAGTTGTAGGCCGGGTTTTTCACATATTCCACCTGCTGGCCTTTCTCATAGCGTTTGAGAATAAACGGCCCTGTGCCCGCCAAATCTGGTCCACCGGCTTTAAGCTGCGGAGAGGACCACGAGGCCGGAGAGAGCAATTTCAGCCCGGCGGCGAAAGAGAGGAAGGGCGCGTACACCTGCTTGAGGGTGATCACCACGGTGTTTTCATCCGGCGTGGTGACGCTCTCGATACGGCTGGCAATGGCGCACAGGCTAGAACCGGCGCAGTAGGCCGGGTCTTGCGCGTGGCGGAAGTTGTCCGCCACGGCGTTGGCATCAAACTTTTTGCCGTCGGAGAAAGTCACATCAGGGCGCAGCGTGAAAGTGTAGGTTTTGCCGTCATCGGACAGGCTGTAGCCCTTGGCTAACCACGGAATGTAGGAGCCGTCTGGCTTGCGGGCCAGCAGGGATTCATAGGCCACGCGCAGGATAAGTTCGGCTTTCGACTGGCCGTTAAGCTGCGGGTTGAAGGTATTGGGTTCGGTTTCCACGCCCCAGGTCAGAGAGCCGCCGCTGCGCGGCTTTTCATCGGCAGCCAAGGCTGAATAACTGACAGACAGCGCCATGAACGAAAGGGCGGTTAGCCCGATAGTTGATTTTATAAGGTTCATTGTTTTCCCAGAGATCAATAAGTTAAAACGGCATTTAGACGAAAAGCTTGGCCTCGGGCACGGTGCGCACGAACTCTTTTTGCGCCTGCGCCTCATAGAGCGAGGAGTTGAGGATTTTGCGTAAATACACCAGCTCCACCCCCAGCGGATTCACCGCCGTGTGGAAGGGCTCATAGCCGCGTCGCTGATAGAGCGCCGTCAGCCAAGGGTGGCGAATGGCGGTTGCCAGATAGACGGCGGGCACTTTGAGGGTATCGCGCAGAAAAGTGTTTTCGACATGCGTCATGATCTGGCCGCCATAGCCGTGGCCTTTGGCATTCTCGTCCACCGCGAACCAGTGGACAAAAGGCCAAGGCGCGTACTCTTTCTTGGTGGTCGGCGTCCACGGAAACCGCGTGGTCAGCGTCGCCGTGATGCCTTGCTCGGTTTCCAGCACATAGGTGGTTTCATTGCGGATCACTTCACGCACGTCCTCAACGCTTGCGCGAGTTATGGTGAAGTGAATGTTCAATTTCACCAGCGGCGAGTAGGCGCGTTGCAGCAGGCCATGCAGCTCGGCGGCCTCATCTTCGCGGGCCAGACGGATAAGTTGACTCATTGCTAATCCCCTAAGCCAGCGCTCGGCTCTCTGCGGCGAGCAGTTCGAGCGAGGCTAAACGCGCCTGCGGCTGGGCCAGCGGCGTGTCGATGACAAACTCTTCCACGCCATAGCGCGCCTGTAGCTCTTCTAACTGATGGTGCACCTGCTCGGCGGTGCCGGTGATAATCGAGGAGACGCGCTCTTCAATCTTGTGCGAGGCGGCGGTGGATTGGCGAATGTAAGCCTCGGCCTGCGCCACGCTGCCCACGGTAACGCTCTGACCGTCGCTACCAATCACGCGGAAAGCCTGTTTGTCAGCCGCCAATTCTTCGGCTTTCGCCGCCGTCTCCGCCACAATCACTGACACCGCGAGCAGGGCGCGACGCCCCTGACTATCATGGGTGTAAGCTGAGAGGGCGCGGCCAATTTCAGTCTGGTCGCCGTTAAGATGCGCGGCAAAGACAAAGTTCCAGTTCAGGCTGGCCGCCAATCGGGCGCTCTGCTCACTGGCTCCGAGCAGGAAGCGCCCGGCACTCTGCGGCGGCAAAGGCGTGGCGAATAAGGTGTCGCCCTGAGTGTCATTCGGCTTGGCATTTAACCAGTCGTCGAGCAGGCGCAGTTGGTCAGCGAAATCTCCTTTCAAGGCGGGATCGACCGCATATTGCAGCGCGCGCGTCGAGAGCGGCAGTCCGCCCGGCGCTTTACCCACGCCCAAATCCACCCGGCCCGGCGCCAGCGAGGAGAGCACGTTGAAGTTTTCCGCCACTTTGTAAGGGCTGTAGTGCTGCAACATCACGCCACCGGAGCCCACGCGAATGCGCTGGGTGTGGGCGAGGATCCAGGCAATCACCACTTCCGGCGACGAGATCGCCAGCTTGTCAGTGTTGTGATGCTCCGCCAGCCAGAAGCGGTGATAGCCCCAGCGCTCGGCCTTCTGCGCCAGTTCCAGCGTACGTTTCAGCGCACCGCTGGCACTTTCACCTTCATCGATTGGACTTTTTTCCAGCAGACTTAATCGGTAACCCATCTCGTTATTGTCCTTATGTTCCCTGACTCGGTATGGGTTCGATTATTAAAGGCAGGTTAGAAAGTTGTAAAACAACAATAGTTGCTATGAAGTTGCGCGAAATGAGATAGGGATGGCGAGGAAATAGAAGTAATTGCCCAAGAACTTGGTTTAAGATGCCACTTTCTGTTGTGCCGAGATAAGGATTATCATTAATGGCCACCATGCATAACCCACCGCATCCGGGGCTTCTTGTGAAAGAAACCATGGAAGAGTTAAACCTGAGTACCCGTGCTTTGGCGAAAGAGTTGGGTGTTGCGCCCTCGACGGTTCAGAGGATCGTTGCCGGGAAGTCCGATATTTCGCCTGAAATGGCCATTCGTCTCTCGGTGGTGATCGGCAGCTCCGAATATGTCTGGCTCGGCATGCAGAATGATTATGATTTGTGGCAGGCGAGGCAGGTGGTGGACGTTTCACAGTTGCACCGATTGCAAACGGCATAGCGATATAAATTGAAAGACAGAAGGGCTGCAAACCAGTCCCATAATTAGGTCCACCATGACACAACAAACCTCCAGCCAAGATTTTGACCAGCGCTTCAACGCCTTGGTGGCGACTCTGACGCTCGCACCCAACACGCCGGACAATCAGGTTATTGACCGCATTGCCCTGCATTTTCGCAAGTTGCTGAATTTTTTGACTCAAGACGCGGCGCTGACCCAGCAGGCGTTTGGCGATAGCCATAAAACCGCGCTGGTTGAGGCCATTAGCAGCCTGTTAGCCGGGTGCCAGCAGAGCGGGCTTTTTCGTCATGACCTGTCGCCACGCTGGGTAGCGCGCTGCTTTGTCGGCATGCTTGATCAAATGAAAGAGGAGCCGGGCGACGCGGCGGCTCGTCACCAGCAGAGTATTAGTTGTGCCAAAATCCTGTGTGAAGGGATCTGGCCGGGCGCGGCGGACGCCAGACCTTAATCAGCGTAAAAAATGACATAAAAAAAGCCCGGCGATTGCAGCAATCACCGGGCTTTTTGATAGTTAAAACCTTAGCGAGTCAATGACTTGAACTGGCGCGTGGTTTCGGTCAGAGCCACTTCGGTCGGCAGGCGCTCCATTGAGCTAGCGCCGTAGAAACCGTCAACCTGCGGGCAGTTCTGCATAATGAATTCTGCATCCTGTGGTGACGAAATGGGCCCGCCGTGGCATAGCACAATCACGTCTTCGCGCACAGATTTGGCTGCTTTGGCCCAGTCATTAATCAGCGGCACGCAGTCTTCCAGCTTCAACGCGGTGCCCGCGCCGATATTGCCGCCGGTGGTTAAGCCCATGTGTGGCACGATAATGTCGGCACCGGCTTCGGTCATGGCGATGGCGTCCGCCGCGCTAAACACGTAAGGCGTGGTCAGCATGTCTTTCTGGTGGGCGAGGCGGATCATATCCACTTCCAGCCCATATCCCATGCCAGTCTCTTCCAAATTTGCCCGGAAGTTGCCGTCAATCAGCCCGACGGTCGGGAAATTCTGCACGCCGGCAAAGCCCAGCGCTTTCAAATCATCGAGGAATTTGTCGAACTGGCAGAAAGGGTCAGTGCCGTTCACTCCGGCCAAAACCGGCGTGTGCTTGACGACCGGGATCACTTCCTTCGCCATGTCCACCACGATTTCATTGGCGTTGCCGTAGGCCAGTAAACCCGCCAGAGAGCCGCGCCCCGCCATGCGATATCGCCCAGAGTTGTAAATCACAATCAGGTCAATGCCACCCGCTTCTTCACATTTTGCCGAAAGGCCGGTTCCCGCGCCGCCGCCAATAATAGGTTCACGGCGAGCAATCATTTCGCGGAATTTTGCCAGCAGCGCCTGTCGTTCAAATTTAGCCATGATGGTTTTCCCTTAATGTTGAGCAATATCTTTAAAGAGTCGTACTGCCGTTTCTGCAAACTCTGGATCATTGATGTTGCAGTTCAGCCTAATTACACGCCGCTTCGCGGTCTGTTTTACGGTGTTTTCCAAGGTGTTAGCAAAAGCATTCAACGCATCGGGATTCCAGAAAGGTTGCCCGACTGCATCTAGAGCGGAAAAACCGCCCTCTGGTATCAGGAAACGCACTTCGCCTTCGCAGGCGTTGAGCTTCTCCCCGATCCATTTCGCCATTTCGGCGTTCTCTTCCGGCGTGGTGCGCATCAGCGTCACCTGCGCGTTGTGTTCGTAAAACTGGCGGTCGGCATATTTGGCCGGAACCGTGGAGATATGCCCGAAGTTGACCATATCCAGTGCGCCGCAGGAGCCAACGAAGGGGATCTGCCTCTGCGCCATGGCGTCGAAACGCTCCGGGCCGCAGGCCAGTACGCCGTCAAACAGCAGGTCGCACACCTCGGTCGTGGTGAGATCCAGCACGCCAGATAACAGCCCGCTGGACACCAGTTTCTCCATCGCTTTACCGCCGCTGCCGGTGGCGTGAAACACCAGACAGTCAAATTCGCTCTCTAGCAACTCGCTGGCGCTATTGATGCACGGGGTGGTGACGCCAAACATGGTGAGGCCAACCGCCGGTTTGTCCTCCTGACCGTCTGGCTGGGAAAACAGCACCGCGCCGGCAATTTGGTGCGCGGCGTTAGCCAGCACTTGGCGCGAGATGCGATTTAGGCCCGCGACGTCGGTAACCGAGTACAGCAGGGCGATATCGCTCGCGCCGATGTAGGCCGAGACATCGCCAGAGGCCATGGTCGACACCATCAGCTTCGGCACGCCAACGGGCAAAGCCTGCATGGCTGGCGTGATTAACGCCGTGCCGCCAGACCCGCCCAGCCCGAGCAGCGCCGCGACGTCAGCCCTTGAGGCCATAAAGCCTTCGAACGCCTGCGCCATGGCAGTAATTGCTTTGCCACGGTCGCCACAGAAAACAGCATCGATGCCCTGAGGATGGAACGCAGCGACGGTGGCGGCACTGATATCAGCCTGCCCGTCATGGGTTTTGTGCTTGGTTGATAAATCAACCGTCACCACTTGGGCACCAGCCGCACGGACCAACTCGGCGACAAAAGCCTGCTCCCGGCCCTTGGTATCAGTGGTGGTAGCAATATAAACACTGGCTTGTTTTGCGTTCATCAGGACATCCTTTTTTGATTAATATCCCTGCATAATGAGACGCCAGTCTCATTGGAGCAAGGTCATCATACACATTTGAGACTCGAGTCTCATAAAATTTACATTTCGGTGATTTTGCTTTTTCAGCAGGCATTTTTTGTTAAAGTTGCTTCATCAGACTCCTCGGTGGAAACCCTAATTTGACTCCTATTCATACGCCAGTCGCCCTGACCGAAGCCCAGACCCGCACCCAGCAAAAGCTGGTGGCCGCAGCCATGCGCTTGGCGGAAAGCGGGGCATTACCGACGCTGACAGAAGTGGCGGCCAGTGCCGGATTTTCCCGCGCGACGGCGTATCGCTACTTCCCCACGCAAAGCGCGCTAGTGGCGGCGATGGTGGAAGAGAGCCTGCGTCCGATCATTGAGTGGCACCCGCAACATCCGCACGCCAGCGAGCGCATCAGCGAGCTGCTGCGTTTTGCGTACCCACGAATGCTAGAACATGAAGGCGTTTTGCGCGCGGCTTTACAGTTATCTCTGCAACAATGGTCAGAAAAACGCCGCGATCCCCATGCTCAAGAGACGCTGGTGCGCGGTAACCGCAAGAAAATTTTGAAACGCGTGGTCGAGCCGTTAGAAGGCAGGCTTTCGCCACAGGCTATCCAGCGCACCATGCACGCCTTTTCGCTGATTTACGGTTCGGAGGTGTTTATGGTGATGAAAGACATTTGGCAGGTCGGTGACGGCGACATTCAGGATCTCACCCAGTGGATGGCCAAGGCTATCTTGCGTCAGGCAGAGGAAGATGCGCGCTTGGGGAGTGAGCAGGATTAACATGCCCGCGCGAAGCGGGCATTTGTGATGATTTGTGAACTTAGTTGAGCCGATAATTTAAATTCACCGTGATCTGCTCACCGCGGTATTCATAGCTGGCTTTGTGGCTTAGCGAAACCACGGGACCGGTGTAAGTGATGTACACCTGATTGTCCGCCTCTTCACGGATCCCAGAAAGCGTGCCTGTTCCCGTCAGGAAAGGGCTTACCTCAGAAAGGCTTTGGATTATGTCATTTTCAGTGCCGCTCTTTTCACTCGCCACATAGTGACGGTAGAGGGTATGAGTGGGAGCACTTTCGCTTTGGCTCTTTATCACGTACAACCACATGCGGTCGCTGACTTTAGAAGTACGCTCTAACACATCATCCGAACGACCATCCGTGCTTGAGATGCTCGTAAACAGCCCCATCAGCACAACCAAAATTCCCGCAATGACAATCCATGGCAACCATTTAGAAAATGATTTCATTAATAACTCCCTGTTATTTTGTGGTTTTAAAGGTCATATATTACCACTCACCGCGTCAGGAAATCCGCAGGTGAAAGAGTCTTTAACTGAATCAAAGATTGCTACTGGCGGGGGCACTTGGGTGAGGAAAGCTGAGAGCCTGGCTCTCAGTTCCAAAAAACAATCAGGACGGGAAAGGAAGTTACTTCTTGCTCTGCTCGGTGAAGCGGCGGAACACTTCGAGGGTTTCATCGCTGACGTGGTGCTCAACGCCTTCGGCGTCAAGGCGGGCGGTTTCCGGGCTGATGCCTAACGCGATGAAGAAGGCTTCAACCACGTTGTGGCGCTCGCGGTTTTCGGCGGCTAATTTCTCGCCCTCTGGCGTCAGGAACGTCCCACGATAGGGAAGTTGACGCACTAATCCGGCACTGGCTAAGCGCTTGAGGGTTTTGGCAACTGTAGGCTGCGACACACCTAAACGGGCGGCCAAGTCGACCTGTCTGGCTTCGCCAAACTCACGAATCAAATCCGAAATCAGTTCGACGTAATCGTCCATCAGTTCGCGGCGATGCGCTTCTCGCACTTGTAAAAAACCCTGAGCGTGCTCTTCAACATCCAGTAAAGGATTCACCTTCTTTTCATTCACAACGCTTGCCTCTTTCTTGCTCAACGGTTTTTTACCGCCGCCATTTACGGCGACAGGGACTGATATTGTAAACCAAGCTGGCGCTAGCACCAATTTTTGCAAACTTTGCATTGGCTAAGGAGTATAGCCTGTGCTATATCTGTGTAATAAAACGTCGCCACGCTGCAAAAGAGTACACAGGAGAAATTTCATGGAGAGAAAGCAAAGTGTTTGGAAATTGTTCAGCCTTACCCCGTTTCAGTTACGGCTGATGCTGATTGGCATGCTGGTCGCGCTGCTGGGTGGCAACGCGCAGGCCGCTGATAAAGAAAAGAAAAAATTCAAAGTCGTCACCACATTCACCGTGATACAGGATATCGCGCAGAATGTCGCGGGCGACGCAGCCACGGTTGAATCCATCACCAAGCCGGGGGCGGAGATCCATGATTACCAGCCGACACCGCGTGACATCGTCAAAACTCAGTCGGCCGATCTGATCTTGTGGAACGGCTTTAATCTTGAGCGTTGGTTCGGGCGTTTCTTCGAAAATATCAAAAATGTGCCCTCCGCGACGGTCACCGACGGCATTACTCCGCTGCCAATCCAAGAAGGACCTTATCTCGGCAACCCGAATCCTCATGCCTGGATGTCGTCGAAAAATGCCCTGATTTATGTCGAAAATATCCGCGCCGCCTTGGTGAAGTACGATCCGGCCAACGCGCAGATTTATGACAAAAATGCCAAAGACTACTCAGAGAAAATCAGTCAACTGGATGCACCGCTGCGTGCCAGACTGGCGAAAATCCCTGCCGAGCAGCGTTGGTTAGTCACCAGCGAAGGCGCTTTTAGCTATATGGCCAAGGACTACGGATTGCAGGAAGCCTATCTGTGGCCGATTAACGCCGAAGAGCAGGGCACGCCGCAGCAGGTGAAGAAGCTGATTGATTTGGTGCGCGAGAAGCATATCCCGGTGGTGTTCAGTGAAAGCACCATCTCAGACAAGCCCGCCAAGCAGGTGAGTAAAGAAACCGGCGCGGCCTATGGCGGCGTGCTGTATGTCGATTCACTGTCAACCGCCAACGGCCCGGTGCCAACCTATATCGATTTGCTAAAAGTCACCGTGGGGACCGTGGCTAAAGGATTCGGCCAATGAGCGCAGAAACCTTAGAACTCAATGTTGAAAATGTCAGTGTCACCTATAACAACGGTCACACGGCGATTGAAAACGCCAGCTTCCGGCTGGAAGGCGGCTCAATTTGCGCCTTGCTGGGGGTGAACGGCAGCGGCAAGTCCACGCTGTTTAAAACCATCATGGGTATTGTTCGCCCGACCACCGGCAGCGTGTCGCTCAACAAGATGGACGTGGCTAAGTCGCTGCGCCAGAACCTTATTGCCTATGTGCCGCAGTCAGAAGACGTCGACTGGAACTTCCCGGTCTTGGTGCGTGACGTGGTGATGATGGGCCGCTACGGCAAGATGTCCTTCCTGCGCATTCCGTCCAAAGAAGACAAAAAGCAGGTGGCGTCGGCGCTGGCGCGAGTGGGCCTGACAGACTTGGCACAGCGCCAAATCGGCGAGCTGTCCGGCGGGCAGAAGAAACGGGTGTTTTTGGCACGCGCGTTGGCACAGCAGGGCAGCGTGATGCTGCTCGATGAGCCTTTTACCGGCGTTGATATCAAAACTGAAAATGCCATCGTAGAGCTGCTCAGGCAGCTGCGGGAAGAGGGCCACCTGATTCTGGTGTCGACCCATAACATCGCCAGCGTGCCGGATTTCTGCGACCAGGTGGTGCTGATTAACCGAACGGTTATTGCCAAAGGCCCGCTGGAAACCACCTTTACCCATGCCAATCTGGAGCACGCCTTTGGCGGTGCTATGCGCAATATCGACTACTTGGCCAAAGAGCGCGACGCCGAGCGCCCATCGCCAATGAGGCTGGTGCAATGATTGAGCTATTGCTGCAACCTTTCCACTACAACTACATGGTGAAGGCGATTTGGGTCAGTGCTGGAGTCGGCGCGGTGTGCGCGTTTCTCTCGGCTTATTTGATGCTCAAAGGCTGGTCGCTGATGGGCGACGCCCTGTCGCACTCGGTGGTTCCCGGCGTGGCGGGGGCTTACGCACTGGGCTTTCCCTATGCCATTGGCGCGTTCGGTACCGGCATTCTGGCGGCGTTATCCATGACTCTGCTTCGCCATTACACCCGACTGCGTGAAGACGCCATCATTGGCTTTGTCTTCTCCTCCTTCTTCGCGCTGGGCCTGCTGCTGGTGTCACTGAATCCCACCTCGGTGAACGTCCAGTCCATCCTATTTGGCAATATTTTGGGCATTGATGATGCCGATATCTTACAGGTGCAAATCATCGTCGGCGTCTCCCTGCTGGTGCTGTGCGTCATCTGGCGCGACCTGTTGGCGGTGTTCTTTGATGAAGCTCATGCCCGCTCCGTCGGCCTGTCGCCGCTGTGGCTGAAGGTGATTTTCTTCACCCTGTTCAGCGCCTGTAGCGTGGCGGCGCTGCAAACCGTCGGGGCAATTTTGGTGATCGCCATGGTTATTACCCCCGGTGCCACCGCCTACTTGCTGACTGACAGATTTTCCCACTTATTGATGATTTCAGTGGCTATCGGCGCTGTCACCAGTGCCGTGGGAGCCTGGCTGAGTTACTACTTAGATGGCGCTACCGGCGGGGTGATTGTTTGCCTGCAGACCAGCGTGTTCCTGCTGGCCTTCGTTTTCGCCCCTAAGCACGGATGGCTGGCGAATCACTTTCGTATCAGAGCTAAGGCGCAGCACAAGGAGAGTGCCTCATGACCTCATGGTTTGACCTATTGATGGAGCCCATGGGCTTCGTCTTTATGCAGCGCGCGTTGTTGACCGCCATGGCCACCAGCATCGTCTGCGCCATCTTCTCCTGCTTTTTAGTCTTAAAAGGCTGGTCATTGATGGGAGACGCCATCTCACACGCGGTGCTGCCCGGCGTGGTATTGGCATTTCTGGCGGGCATTCCGCTGGTGATTGGCGCTTTTATTTCCGGCTTATTTTGCGCGGTGGCGACGGGGTACATCAAAGAGCACTGCCGGGTGAAAGAGGACTCGGTGATGGGCATCGTGTTCTCAGGCATGTTCGCTGCGGGCTTGGTGCTGTTCTCGCGCGTCAACACCGAGCAGCATTTGAGCCATATTCTGTTTGGCAACGTGCTGGGCGTAACCGACGGCGAAATGCTGCAAACGCTGGTGATCGCCGGGGGCGTAACTCTGGCAATTTTGCTGAAATTCAAAGATTTGATGCTGTTTTGTTTCGACCCGGTTCAAGCCAAGGTGATAGGGCTGCCGGTACGCTTTTATCACTATGCTTTGCTGTGCCTGCTGGCATTAACCATTGTCGCCGCCCTGCAGGCCGTCGGGGTGGTGTTGGTGGTCGCCATGCTGATAACGCCCGGCATCACGGCTTCCCTGCTATGTAAAACCCTGCCGAAAATGCTCATGGTGGCGGTGACAACGTCACTGATTGCCGCCGTTGCCGGGACCTTTATCAGTTTCTATATTGACGCAGCGACCGGCCCCGCGATTGTTCTGGTGCAGGCAACGCTGTTCTTGCTGGCGCTGGCGGGCTATTTGTTACGTAAAATCCCCACCCGGCGCGCGGAAAATATCGCCTGAAAAGAGAGATCTTTGCCATACTGTCGGCAGATTCCCTTTTCAGGAGTATTCATGGAAATCATTAAATCAGGCCATGCCGATGCGCAGGCTATCCTGCAAATTCTGAGTGAATCCAAAGGTGAAAATTTGACCCCCGAGCAGCGCGCCAGCGAGGGGTTTACGCAGGGCAATATGGATGAATCCCTGCTGAAAACCTTTCAGGACGGCGTCGGCGTGTTTGTCTGCAAAGAGCAGGGGGAGATTGCCGGTGTCGCCATGACCTCCCTTGGCAAGCAGGCCAAGCAGGGCGTGGCGCAGGCCACTTACAACGCTGTGGTCAGTAATGGCAAAGTGCCAGCCGAGCAGATTTTCCTCTACGGGCCGGTGAGCGTGCGGTGGGAATTTCGCGGCAAAGGGATATTGACTCAGCTACTGGTCCATATCTGTGAAACGCTGCAACATCGTTTCGCGTTGGGCGTGGCTTTTGTCGATAAAGAGAATCAGAAGTCGCTGGCTATTCATCGCCATTATCCGATGAAGGAATTTGATACCATCAGTTTGAATCGCCGAGAGTATGTTATTTTCACTTTTGAACCACGCCGCGTTCTCGCCTTTTATAAAAAAGGCTAAATCCTCATAGTCATCTCACAGATATAGAAAGCAGAAATCATCATTTTATTTCTGCTTCATTCCATTGTTAACTGGTTTCAACGAAGAGCGACGCGAAACGCATTTCTCTTTCAGAAATTTATTTATCAAGGGGTGCCAACATCATGACGCAGAAAAACTCGGTTTCTTCAGCAACGACTTTGTGGCAACGCGTTAAAGATAAATGTTTAACCGCATTTCTCACTGAACCTTCACAGGACAGCACGCGCATGATGGAAGCCTTAATCCCAACAGGAAGCTTATATGGTATCGAAATGGGCAGTTTTTCAATGGAAAGAGTTGACCCAGCCTGGTATCGCACGAAATAGCTTTTACCGGCGCAGGGTGCGCTTTAGTTACTGGAATGAGCTGTGCCTCACTTATCAGCCGTAATTCCTGATCTTTCTCCTGGTAGACCAAGTAGTAGTGCAGTAAATGTTCAACACTTTTAGCCTTAGTTCTCTCTGACCTCGTCGTAAATGTGATTTTTCTCTCATTTGTGGAGCCCATAACTGGTATCAGTTATGGGTTTTTTATTGTCTCGAATTTGACTTGGCATTCCCCCAAAACCCGCCTTTTACTCTTTCCCGCGCGAAATAAATATCTATTTTATATATTCAAACCCAATGCATTTATTAAATAAATAAATCAAGCCAAAAGAAATAGTTAGCAATAAATAATAAATCAATTTCTCGAAATTTAATTAATGCCAGAGGGAACTCTGTCGTTATTATTAGACGGAAATATAATATATATGAATTTATTATATTGAAAATAAAAATATTCATTTGAATGATGAAAGGAATGAAATCATGAAATTAAAAGCATTGGCATTAATGGTTCCCGTTTTACTGATTGCAACCGCTACCCACGCTGCCGAGATTTATAATAAAGACGGCAATAAATTAGACCTGTACGGCAAAGTTGATGGCTTGCACTACTTCTCTGACGATGCGTCAAAAGATGGCGACCAGTCCTATGCCCGTTTCGGTTTCAAAGGTGAAACCCAAATCAGCGACCAGCTCGCAGGCTACGGCCAGTGGGAATATAACGTTCAGGCCAACAACCCTGAAAGCAGCGGTTCTTCTAAAAACGCCACGCGTCTCGGCTTCGCGGGTCTGAAATTCGGTGACTACGGCTCATTCGACTATGGCCGTAACTATGGCGTGGTGTATGACGTTGAATCCTGGACAGATATGCTGCCTGAGTTCGGCGGCGACTCTTATACCACCACCGATAACTTTATGGTTGGCCGTACCAATGGCGTGGCAACTTACCGTAATAATGGCTTCTTCGGTCTGGTTGAAGGCTTGAACTTCGCACTGCAGTATCAGGGCGCGAACGACGGCACCAACAACGGCGAAGGCACCAACAACAGCCGCGACGTTCGCCACCAGAACGGTGATGGTTACGGCATGTCTACCAGCTATGACTTCGGCATGGGCCTCAGCGCGGGCGCGGCATTTGCCTCTTCTGACCGTACCAATGACCAAACCAACGGCGGCACTAACGCCTACGGCGATAAAGCAGACGTGTGGACTGTCGGCCTAAAGTACGACGCCAATAGCCTGTATCTGGCGACCATGTATGCAGAAACACGCAACATGACCCTGTACGGCGGCGGTAAAACCACGCTGGCTGACGGCTCAACGCAAGATAACGACGGTAACGTCGCCAACAAAACGCAGAACTTCGAAATGACCGCGCAATACCAATTCGATTTTGGTCTGCGCCCAGAAGTCTCTTATCTGCAATCCAAAGGCAAAAACCTGAACGTCAACACCACCAATATCAACAATGATAAAGATCTGGTGAAATACGTGTCAGTGGGTACCACGTACAACTTCAATAAAAATATGTCGACCTACGTTGATTACAAAATCAACCTGCTGGATGACACCGATAGCTTCTATAAAGACAACGGTATCTCCACTGACGACGTGGTCGCAATGGGTCTGGTTTATCAGTTCTAAATTCAATTCGAAAACGTACTACCCCAAGCCCGCCTCCATGGCGGGCTTTTTAATGGCAAGCCATTAGTTCTGCTCGGATACCAAAACCGCCTGAGTATCCGCCACCAACGCGCGGAAAATATGCTCTTGATCCGCCGGATAGCTAATGTAATCCCCGGCATTGAGCACATAAGGTTCTTCTGTCAGCCCCACCAGCGCCTGACCCTGAGTGACAATAATGTGCTCCACCGAGCCGGGCGAGTGCGGTTTGGAGACGCGATCGGCCCCCGGCTCGGCGCTCAGCAGATAGATATCCCGCCGTGATCCCGGGGGGCAGGTTGCCAGCAGCACCGCCTTATAGTTGGCTAATTCGGCAATCACCGCCGGGCCTTCACCACGGCGGATCAACTGCGACTTATTAACCTGCGGCTCCATCAAACGCGCGAAGGGGATCTCCAGCGCCACGCACAGCGCCCACAGCGTTTCAATGCTCGGGTTGCCATTTGCCGACTCGAGCTGCGACAGGGTGGACTTGGCAATACCCGCGCGTCTAGCCACTTCAGCCAGAGAGAGTCCGGCACGTTGGCGCTCTCTTACCAGCGATTTAGCAATAATGTCGATGGGTTGGATCATAGATTTGGCCTGAATAGAGATAATGTTAATCGTTATAACGAACGATCGTTCGCCTTGTAAAACGATTTTAATATGTTCATTATAACAGCCTGTTTGTTCGTTATGAGAAAGAAAGATGCGTTTTCATCAATTTTCCGTACTCAAATCCGGCACCATCAAGGCGATCATTCTGGTCTGTCTGGCTGATGGCATTGTCGGCATATCTTACGGCTCACTGGCTACTGGCGTTGGCTTCCCATTCTGGGTGCCGATGGCGCTCTCGCTTTTCGTGCTAGCCGGAGCCTCGGAGTTTCTGTTTATCGGCATTGTGTCGAGTGGCGGAAGCCCGTTCGCTGCCGCAGCGGCCGGTTTATTGGTGAATGCGCGACACCTGCCGTTTGGCATCGCGGTGAAGGATTTGGTCGGCAAAAAAGCCACCAGCCTGCTGGGTTGCCATATCGTCAATGATGAAAGCGTGGTGTTTGGCGTCTCTCAGCCCAGCAAGGCCGAATGTAAAGCAGCCTTCTGGCTGTGCGGTTTGGGCATTGCCCTGTGCTGGCCGCTGGGGGTGATCATCGGCGGGTCAATAGGGCAGATCATTCCTGACCCGCAGGCAATCGGCCTTGATGCGGTTTTCCCCGCCATCTTGCTGGCCTTGACCCTTCCAGCGCTGAAAAACGCTAAAACCATTATCTCCGCCTGCTCGGGGGCGCTGATTTCACTCGCGGCGGTACCTTTCGTGCCGGTCGGCATGCCGGTGCTGTTTTCCCTGCTCGGATTGGCTATCAGGAAGAAAAAATCATGAACCAACACACTCTGATCATCTGCGGCATCGCGCTTTTGGCCGTGGGTACCTATGCGTTTCGCTATGCCGGATTTAAGCTCGGCTCGCGCATGACTTTCACCGATAACACCCGCGCGCTGATTGCCGACGCTGCCACCACGCTGCTGCTCTCAGTGGCGGTGATTGCCACCCTGCTGGAGGGTGAGCACTTTGCCGGATTCGCGCGTTTGTTGGGTGTAGGGGTGGCGGCGGTGATGGCGTGGCGCAAAGTGCCGCTGATTGCCGTAATTTTATCCGCCGCTGCGGTCACTGCATTAGCGCGCTGGCTGGGTTTGCCTTAAGTCATTGGCCATAACCAGATCGCCGGGATCAGCAAATTTCTACGAAAGATTTTGAAGCTAAAAAAAGCGCCGCGCAGCAGGGTTGGGGAGTAGTCAAAATACTCACAACTCTCTAGATTAATCGCTAGAGCGACGAGTCGTTGCCGTGCGCGGTTTTATGACGCCATCTACACCTCGCCACTTCAATATCACACATGATTTTATGTGTTTGGGCTTAGCATTTTTAGTCAGTTTTTGGAGGTGCAGGTGATTCTGGAACAGTTTGGCGTTATCAATCTTTGGACCTATCTCGCGGGGTTAGTGTTTATTATTCTCCTGCCGGGCCCTAACTCTCTCTTTGTCCTAAAGACCAGTGCTTCTCATGGCGTTCTTAGCGGCTACAAGGCAGCGGCTGGCTGCTTTTTGGGCGACGCGGTGCTGATTTTCCTCGCTTATATCGGCGTGGCATCGCTGATTAAAGCGTCTCCTGTGCTTTTCATGCTGGTTCGGTTCTTGGGCGCGTTTTATCTGCTCTATCTGGGCATAAAGATTATTCAGGAGAATTTCTTCTCGAAGAATAAAGAGCAGGGCGAAACGGTGAGCGTGCGCGGAAATGTGTTCAGGAAATCGCTGACCCTAAGCCTGACCAACCCGAAATCCATCATGTTTTATATTTCTTTCTTTGTGCAGTTTATCAATTTCAGCTATCCGCACGCCGCCGTGCCGTACCTGATTTTGGCGACCATACTGGAAGTCCTCAGCTTTACTTACATGACCACGCTGATTTTCGGCGGCGTAGCGTTGTCGAAGTTCTTCCGCTCGCGCAAGAAACTCACCAAGTTTGGCAATGGCGTTGTCGGGCTGTTTTTCATGGGTTTCGCGGCGCGTCTGGCCAGTCTGACCTCTTGAGTTCGCAGCGCCACATAGCCTTGATATGACCTAAAAACGGGCTGAAGCTATCTCACGGTTCAGCCCGTTGCAGACATTAATTTTCCGCAGGCAGGATTTAGCGGTTTTCATTCCGGCCGAAATAAAACACAATACTCCTCACAAAAAATGACATTTCTCGCCGTCATTAAACAAGCAGTTAACCCATCACTTACAAGTCAACATCTCAATGCAATCACAAAACGTTTCGCGCAAAACCGAGTGGCTACGCGTCATCATGCTAGCTATCGCCGCGTTTATTTTTAATACCACCGAATTCGTTCCCGTCGGCCTGCTGTCAGACATCGCCAGCTCCTTCTCTATGCAAACCGCGCAGGTTGGCCTGATGCTGACTATCTATGCCTGGGTGGTCGCCTTGATGTCACTGCCGCTGATGCTGCTGACCCGCAACGTCGAGCGGCGCCTGCTGCTGATGGTGGTGTTTGGCCTGTTTATCCTCAGTCACGTGCTGTCGGTGGTGGCTTGGGACTTCGGCTCACTGGTGGTGTCGCGCATTGGGATTGCACTGGCGCACGCCATCTTCTGGTCAATTACCTCTTCGCTGGCTATCCGCGTTGCTCCGGCCGGTAAGAAAACCCAGGCACTGAGCATGCTGGCGACCGGCACCGCGCTGGCGATGGTTCTCGGCCTGCCGCTCGGGCGAGTGATTGGTCAATATCTCGGCTGGCGCATTACCTTTGGCGTGATTGGCGTCGTGGCGCTGATCACCTTAATCAGCCTGAGCCGCCTGCTGCCAAAACTGCCAAGCGAACACAGCGGCTCGCTGAGTAGCGTCCCGATGCTGTTCAAACGCCCGGCACTGGTGTCTATGTACCTGATGATCGCGCTGATTGTCACTTCGCATTACACGGCGTACAGCTACATTGAGCCGTTCGTGCAAAACATCGCCAAAATGAGTGAAGATTTCACCACCTTCCTGCTGCTGATTTTCGGCGGGGCGGGCATTTTGGGCAGCGCGCTGTTTAGCGTGATGGGTAATAAATTCCCGACATCGTTCTTTGTCGGCGCTATCTCCATCATCGCGCTGTCGATGCTGTTGCTGCTGGTCTCCTCGACCAGTGCGTTCAGCCTTTCTGTGCTGACCATTTTGTGGGGCGTCGGCATGATGGCTATCGCGCTGGCGATGCAAATTCGCGTGTTGGCGCTGGCACCGGATGCCACCGACGTCGCCATGTCGCTGTTCTCAGGGATTTTCAATCTGGGGATTGGCGCGGGCGCGCTGCTGGGTAATCAGGTGATCGTGCATCTCGAACTGTCGGATGTGGGTTACGTCGGCGGGGCGATGGGCTGCGTCTCTCTGGCGTGGTGCCTGTTTATCCTGCGCCGCTACCCTCAACTGCGCACCGTTTAATCTTGCCCGCCAGCGCGTTTTGGCTCGCAAATAACCACTAAAGAAACATATCATTAACAGTACCGACCCATGTCGGTACTATACTCCCAACATTAGCCGGTGTTTCCGGTCCTTTTACTTTGCGAATCACTCATCTATGCATGCACAAAAGAAGCAGCCGTTGCCTGCCGTCACGCTGGCGGCCATCGGCGTAGTGTACGGTGATATTGGTACCAGTCCGCTCTATACCTTGCGCGAATGTCTGACCGGTCAGGCCGGGATCACCATGACCCAGGGTTCAATTTTCGGTTTTCTGTCGCTGATTTTCTGGCTGCTGATGCTGGTGGTTTCGTTTAAATATATTGGCTACGTGATGCGCGCCGACAACGGCGGCGAGGGCGGGATCCTCACCCTGATGTCGCTGGCGGTGCGTGATATCAACCCGCGCTGGTACGCCACCGTGGTATTCCTCGGGCTGGTGGGCGGCAGCTTCTTCTATGGCGACGGGGTGATCACTCCGGCCATTTCGGTGCTTTCGGCCATTGAAGGGCTGGAGATCATCGAGCCTTCGCTGGATAAATTTATCATCCCCATCTCCATCGCGGTGCTGACCCTGCTGTTTGTTATCCAGAAGAAGGGCACGGGCAGCGTCGGTAAGCTGTTCGCGCCGGTGATGGTGCTGTGGTTTGTCTCGCTGGGCGTGATGGGCATTGGCGGCATTTTGCATAATCCGGGCGTGCTGCAAGCCCTGAACCCTTACTGGGCGCTGCACTTCTTCATTGAATTCAAAGGCATTTCCTTCTTCGCGCTGGGCATGGTGGTGCTGGCCGTGACCGGGGCCGAGGCGCTGTATGCCGACATGGGCCACTTCGGCAAAAAACCTATCCGCATCGCGTGGTTCCTGCTGGTCGCGCCTTCGCTGGTGCTGAACTACTTCGGGCAGGGCGCACTGTTGATGAGCAACCCGGACGCCATCAAAAACCCTTTCTTCCTGCTGGCCCCTGACTGGGCGCTGGTTCCGCTACTGATTATTGCCACCATGGCGACGGTTATCGCCTCTCAGGCGGTGATTTCCGGCGTCTTCTCCCTGACCCGTCAGGCGATGCGTTTGGGCTACCTGCCGCCAATGCGCATTGTCTATACCTCGGACGTCGAGTCCGGGCAAATCTATATTCCGGTGGTGAACTGGCTACTGTACGTGGCGGTGCTGATTGTGATTATCAGCTTCAAACACTCCAGCGATTTGGCGTCGGCCTACGGCATTGTGGTGACGGGCACCATGCTCCTGACCTCAATCCTGCTGTGCATTGTGGCGATTAAGAACTGGGGCTGGAAGAAGCGCTGGGGCCTGCTGCTGCTGGCATTGCTGATGATGATTGATATTCCGCTGTTTGCCGCCAACCTCACCAAGCTGTTCTCCGGCGGCTGGCTGCCGGTAGCGCTGGGGTTAAGCATTCTGCTTATCATGATCACTTGGCACACTGAGCGTTCACGGCTGTTGCGCCGCCTGCGTGAAGACCCGGATGCCCTGAGCGCGCTGATTACCTCACTCGAGAAATCCCCGCCGCGCCGCGTGCCGGGCACCGCCGTATTTATGGCCCGTGCGCCGGACGCCGTGCCGCTGGTGCTTTTGCACAACTTAAAACACAACAAAGTGCTGCACGAACGCATCATTTTGCTGACCATCAGCAGCGCCGACGTGCCTTATGTGCATAACCTCAAGCGCGTGACCATTGAGCACCTTTCGCCATCCTTCTGGCGCGTGGTGGCGAGCTATGGCTGGCGCGAGACGCCAAATCTGGAAGATGTGTTCTATCGTTGTGGGCAAGATGGGCTGCGCTGCACCATGAGCGACACCTCATTCTTTATGTCGCGCGACACGCTGGTGCTGGACAAACGCCCTTGGTATTTGCAGATCCGCGGCAAGCTGTTCCAAGTGTTACAACGTAACGCACTGCGGGCGCCGGATCAGTTCCAGCTCCCGCCTAACCGCGTTATTGAACTCGGTGCCATGGTGAAGTTTTAAGCTTTTATCGTCTAATCAAGGCGTTATGGGCGATGCACTTATGGACGATGCCCTTATGGACGATAGTCTGGCGGCGCATTGCTGTCAGGCAAGTCGCCATTGTAATCCGGTGGCACGCTGCGCGGATCAGAGCCGGGGTGGTAATCAGGGGGAACCTCTGACTGCCCCGACCTGGGTTCATCGTAGCTGTAGGCCACCGGCACTTTATTGCCCTTGGCGTACATACATTGGGTGTAGATAACGTCGTACTGATCTTGTAAATCGCCGCTGCTCATTCCCGCCGTATTACTGCCCATCGCGCTACCCACCAGCAGGCCGCTGCCAGCACCAATCAACGCCCCCGGGCCGGCATGACCTGATGCCGCGCCAATCAAAGCGCCCGCCGCTGCACCAACCACCGTTCCCGCAGCCGCCGTGCCCGCCGCGCTGTTAGAAGCCGCCTGAGCGCCGCCGTCCACGCTATTTTGCGCCGTGTTGCGGCATAAAATATCATCCTGCCTAAACTGCCCGTAGCTCTTGGTACTGCCCGGTAAAACCTGCACTTCTGGCCCTGAAGGGGGCGACACGCAGCCCGCCAGTGCCATCACCAGCGCCAGTGGGGCTAATTGATAGAGACGTTTCATGGTTGAGTCACTCAGGCTTAGCGCGGTGCAGAATCGCCAACCACCACTTTCATCCAGCCCTGCGCGCAGCGCTGGACGTGCGGATAGTAACCCGCTGGACTCTGGCAGTAGTAAGCGTAATTAGGGGTTTTCTCCACATAGGTTTGCGGAGGTGACGGTGTCACATACACCACCGGAGGTGGTCCGTAATAGACTGGCGGCGGAGGTCCCCAAGGTGCGCCAATAATCACCCGCGGGCCATACCAGCCGTGATAATAACCATGACCATAATACCCGTGGCCGTAATAGCCATAGGCGAAAGAACTTTGTGCCACCGACATCATTGCACCTGCGGCCAACAACAGCAGCAATAGCCTTTTCATAACCACCTCGACACCCGTTTAAACCGCTCATTTCTCGCCGAATTGTTCTCGGTCGATGAGCAAGAATATACGCGTTATTCGCTGTTTTTTTACGCGGCAAATCAGGTGGAATGCGCTAAGGGATCGGCAGTAATTGTGTAGAAATATTGGGAAATTTACCGAGGAGGACAAACCTCCCCGGTAGAGGCCGTTTTTAGCGGAATGGCGGCTCGTTGAAGGTGCGTAATTTACGCGAATGCAGCTTGTCGCCTTCTTGGCGCAGCAGGCCAATGGCGTGAATACCAATCTGCAAATGCTCGGAAATCGCCCCTTCGTAGAAGTGGTTTGCCTGTCCCGGCAGCTTGATTTCGCCGTGCAACGGCTTGTCGGAGACACAGAGCAACGTGCCGTAAGGCACGCGGAAGCGATAGCCCTGAGCCGCAATGGTCGCACTCTCCATATCCACCGCCACCGCGCGACTCAGGTTGAAGCGCATGGCCGAAGCCGAGTAGCGCAGCTCCCAGTTACGGTCGTCGGTGGTCACCACGGTGCCGGTGCGCAGGCGCTGCTTAACTTCTTCCCCCGGCATGTTGCTGATGGCTTTGGTGGCGTCGTACAGCGCACGCTGCACTTCGGCAATGCTCGGGATCGGGATATCCGGCGGCAGCACGGCGTCGAGCACGTGGTCATCGCGCAGATAGGCGTGGGCCAGCACGTAGTCACCAATCTGCTGGCTTTCGCGCAGGCCGCCGCAGTGACCAATCATCAGCCAGGCGTGCGGGCGCAGCACCGCCAGATGGTCACAGATGGTTTTGGCGTTAGACGGGCCGACGCCGATATTCACCAGCGTGATGCCTTTGCCATCGTCAGCAATCAGGTGATAGGCCGGCATCTGGTGCTTTTTCCACGCCAAGTCAGAGACGGTCTGCTCCAGATTGACCGTTTCTTGCGTGACGTAAGCTCCACCGGCGCAGGACAGCGCGACATACGGGCTGGCCGGATCCACGATTTGCGCGCAGGCCCAGCTGACAAACTCGTCCACGTAGCGGGTGTAGTTGGTGAACAGCACATAAGGCTGCACGTGCTCCGCCGGGGTGCCGGTGTAGTGTTTCAGGCGCGCCAGCGAGAAGTCGGTGCGCAGCGCGTCGAAGTGCGACAACGGGAACTCGGTGGTGGAGGTGGATAAACCGTCGGTTATCTGGTCGCCAATTTGCGACAGCTCGGTGGTCGGGAAGTGGTGCGCCAGCGCCGCGCTCATGGTGCGGTCGAGGTTCAGGTCAGATCCGTCGATAACAAACGGGAAGGGAATTTCCAGCTGCGAAGGCTTCACCACGAAGCTGGCATTATATTCGCTTTCCAGCAGGCTCAGTTGGTCAGCCAGATAACCACGGAACAGCTCCGGGCGGGTGATGGTGGTGGTGTATTTCCCGGCACGCGGGAAACGGCCATAAGCACGAGACTTAAACTGATTTTGCTGAGCACCGTCCCAACTGACGCTCAGCTCAGGGTAGGTGAAAAGTCCTGCCGAACGCACATCGTAATCAGGCAGTGAACCATCGTGAATAAAGTCACCGATGGCGGTACGCAGTGCCACCACGGCACCGTTGTACAGCGCCTCCAGGCGATCTAGCGCTTCGGTGGCGTTCAATTGGGTTGCGGAATAAGCATTATTCAAAATCGTTCCCTTATGCAGATGAGCAAGACTTAACACAAAGTATGGCATTGGTTAACAAAGGATTCTAATCCAAAGATCTTGCTAATTATAAGTGAACAATGAACTCTGACTCGTCTTACTCATCTGGATTAGGGGACTTATGAACCCAAATTTGGAACAAAGTTAGGGAATATCGACAGCGCTTATGGGGCTCGCGGTCGGCTAATCACGCAACGTGGGGGCACTTTATTACCCAAGCCCCGGTTGTCAGCCTCGACCAGATTGATACTATTGGTCAATCGAATACCAAATGAATATGTATTGATTAAATGAATCGCTACCCGATGTTTAGCCCCCAGCAGTTGCTGAGTTTCGTGGCCGTCTGCGATACCGGCAGTTTCACACGCGCCGCCGAACGGGTGTTTCTTTCTCAATCCACCGTCAGCCAGCAGGTACGCCGCCTTGAAGAAATGCTCGGCAAAGCCCTGCTGGAGCGCACTTCTCATCAGGTTTTGCTCACCGAAGAGGGGGAGCGCTTTCTCGGCTATGCACGGCGGATTATCGCACTGAACGGCGAGGCGCATGACGCGCTGTCCGACCAGTGGCGCGACGGCGTGGTGCGCCTTGGCGTGCCGGAGGACTTCGCGGCGGCCACCACCGGGCTGCTCGCCGAGTTCAGCCGTACTCATCCGCATTTGCGCCTCGACGTGACCAGCGGCCTGAGCAATGAGCTGCGAAAATCCTGGCAGCAGGACGAGCTGGATATCATTCTGGTGAAGCAGATTAAAGGCGACAAACCCAACGCGGCGCGCCCGGAGCCGATGCTGTGGCTGGATAGCGCGGCTTATCCGGCGTTTGAAAATGACCCGGTGCCGCTGGTGCTGTTTCCGCTCAATGGGCTGTATCGCGAGGAGCTGTGTCAGGCGCTGGAAGCCATGGGCCGCAACTGGCGCATCAGTTACAGCAGCGCCAGCCTTGCGGCTTTAGTCGCCGCCAGCGCCGCCGGGCTGGGCGTGACGCTGCTCCCCGCCAGCTGCCGCCTGCCGGAGCACCGGGTGTTAGGCGCAGAGAGAGGATTACCGCAGGTTGATAATGTCGAGCTGGCGCTGTTTTATCGCCCTGACGCCACCTCCGCGCAGCTGGCGTTGGCCGAGAAGCTGCGCCAGTTCTGCCAGTTGAGTTAACTATTGCGTTTGCCACTGACCACCAGTGGCAAATATCGCAGCCAGCGAAAGCGCCTTATTTTATGGTGAAGCGGTAACGCAAATTTTATCTCTGGATTTAAGGAAATCGACGTGCAGAACACTCAACAACAAAGCCGCAGAAATTTTCTCTCAAACACCGCGAAATTGACCGCCGGGGGCGCGCTGCTGGCCACCGGCATGGCTTCAGCTCAGGCTGCAACTCAAAATAAAATCGATTCTATGGCCAAATGCGAAGACAGTAATGCCGTGACCTCGCTGCCTGCTGCCCACTATCAGCTGCGTAATGTCCGGCTGGAAGAGGGTTTCAAGCGCGAAGGGGAGATGATTATCGGCACCCAGACCGCGCTTTATCATCTGGAGATAAAAGACGGCAAAATTGTGGCCATTCAGCCCGCCAGCGGTGCGGCCGCCAGCAGCTTGCCTGCCTTTGATGCCAAAGGGTTGTTGCTGCTACCTGCCACCCGCGACATGCATATTCACCTCGACAAGACCTTCTACGGCGGCCCGTGGGAAGCGCCGAGGCCGCGTAAAGGCAAGACCATTATGGATATGATTGCCCGCGAGCAGGTGCTGATCCCCCAGCTTCTGCCGACCTCGGTTCAGCGCGCGGAAGCCATTATTGGTCTGCTGCACTCTAAAGGCACCACTGTGGCCCGTAGCCACTGCAACATCGACCCGGTAAGTGGCTTGAAAAGTCTCGAACATCTGCAAATCGCGCTGGAAAAACATAAAAATGACTTCAGCTGCGAAATCGTCGCCTTCCCGCAACACGGCCTGCTGCACTCGAAAGTGGACGGCCTGATGCGCGAAGCGATGCAAATGGGCGTGCAATACGTTGGCGGGCTGGACCCAACTAACGTTGACGGCGCGATGGAAAAGTCACTCGACGCCATGTTCCAGATTGCCCTTGATACCCACACCGGCGTAGATATTCACCTGCACGAGACTTCACCGGCGGGCGTCGCGGCGGTGAAATATATGATTAAAACCGTCGAGCAGAACCCTCAACTAAAAGGCAAAGTGACGCTCAGCCACGGCTTTGCTCTCTCAACGCTGAAAGATGCAGAGCTGGATGAAGTGATTGACGGGCTGGCCCGCCAGCAGTTCACCTTGGCTTCCACCGTGCCGATTGGCAAGCTGGCAATGCCGCTGCCGCAGTTGAGCGAGAAGGGCGTGTTTGTGATGACCGGCACGGACAGCGTGATTGACCACTGGTCGCCGTTTGGCACCGGTAGCATGCTGGAAAAAGCCAACCTTTACGCCCAACTTTATGGCAATTCAGACGAGTTCGGCCTGACGCGCTCGCTGGCTATCGCCACCGGCAACGTGCTGCCGCTGGACAACAACGGCACTCGCCAATGGCCTGCTGTGAATGACAAGGCCGAGATGATTCTGGTCGACGCCAGCTGCTCCGCCGAAGCCGTGGCGCGGGTTTCTGACGTCAAAGCCACCTTCCATCAGGGCCGTCTGGTGTTCGGCAGCGTGCAAAAAGTCTAACTTCCCTCTGCGGGCCGTGCGATGCGGCTCGCAATTTTCTCCGGCTTCATCTTGATCTATACTCTTCTCTCACCGTTTTATGCTGACTGGACGACCAGAGACTCGGCTTCATTGAATAGGGACGACCCTGCGATTAAATAAGGTCAGAATATGGCTTGGGTATATCTGTTGTTAGCAGGTTTGTTTGAAGTGGTATGGTCGACGGCGATGAAAGAGTCGCACGGCTTTACCAAGCTGGTTCCGAGTATTGTCACCTTAGTCTTCATGCTGCTCAGCTTCGCGCTGCTGGCTATCTCCATGAAAACCCTTCCTTTAGGCACCTCCTATACCGTGTGGGTCGGCATCGGTGCTATCGGCGCATTTATCCTCGGCGTCACCATGTTTGGCGAGAGCCTCAACCCCATGCGGGTCATCGCCGTACTGCTGATTTTCTCCGGCGTGGTGCTGCTGAAGCTAGCGACCAAGTAAGTAGAGTTAAATCCATTATTTTGGGTGTTAAACCGGTTTTTGGCGGATAACACCCAATATCTTGGATTTACACCTGTGCATTCGGAAAAAACAGCCCAAACCTTGTGGTGCCTTGGTCGCTCTCCACCCAGCAGCGGCCTTGGTGCAGTTGCATGATTGAGGTGACAATCGACAGGCCCAGCCCGCTGGAGTTTGACGAGTTCTGCCGCGAAGAGTCTGCGCGATAGAATCGGTCGAAGATCCTCTCCTGATGCGATTTGGAAATGGTGTCGCCCTGATTCACCACCTGAATGGTCATGCCTTCGGCCGAGGGGATGGCGTTGATTTCAATCAGGCTGCCCGGCGCGGCGTGGCGCACGGCGTTGGACAGCAGGTTAGCCAGCGCGCGGCGTAATAGCATGGCGTCGGCGAACAGCGTGCCTTCGCCACTGACTTGGATTTGAATGTCCCGGTCGGCGGCCAAATCCTCGAAATAGTCACAAAGCCGCCGCATGTCCTGCGTGGCATCCAGCAGCGTGCGCTCAATCTCAAGGTCGGGCTGCTCGGCCTGCGCCAAGAACAGCATGTTGTCGATCATCCGCGACATGCGCTGAAGCTCTTCAAAATTGGACCCCAGCAGCCGCCGGTAATACTCGTTTTCACGCGGCGCGCCGAGGCCAACCTCGGTTTGCCCCAGCAAAATAGTAATCGGCGTGCGCAGGTCGTGAGCCATGTCGGCGCTTACCTGCTTCAACTGCTTAAAGCCGCGTTCTAGCCTCTCCAGCATGGCGTTGATCTGGTCAATCAAGGTATCCAGCTCGGTGGGAGCGTCATCTTTGGTCAGGCGCGATGACAGAGTGCGCGTACCAATCTTTGCGGTTCTCTCCGCCAGCCTGCGCAACGGCGAGACGCCGCGACGGGCAAAGATAAATGCTAGAAACACAGAGATAGCCGCCATCATCGAGGCGAACAGGATAATGTAATTGCGATATACGTCGAGAATATGGGTGCGGTCGGTTAACACCCGGCTGGAGATGATTTCCAGCGGCACTAAATCATTAGAAGAGGGGCTGGTGGCGGCCATGTAAATCATCGGCGTGCCGTCGGCGGTCTGCGAGTGATGGACGGCGTTTAGCGACAGTCGCTGCTCGGCGGAGACTGGCGTGACGTTGGGAATGGGGCGCTTGAGCGGATTGACCTCAAGCAGGGTCGTGCCGCCGACATAGCGGATCACCAGCAGCGACTCGGTATTACCCAGCATATTGGCGAACAGGTGCGGCTTCTCATGGATCAGCTGGCGGGCGTCCAAATCGCGCAACAACGTGCCTATCTGGTCGACGCGCGACACCAGCGCCGCGTCGTCGCGCAGCGTCAGTTGATGGCGCAACGCGTAATACAGCGCGCCGCCCATGACGGTAAACGCCACGAAGGAGAACGCCGCCAGCAGCACCGCCAGCCGAAAGGTGAGGGAGACGCGCCTCATGCCTCGGCCTCGCAGCGATAGCCAACACCATGAATCGTATGGATTAACTGGTTGTCGAAAGGCTCGTCGATTTTCTGCCGCAGCCTTCTCACCGCCACGTCCACCACGTTGGTGTCGCTGTCAAAATTCATATCCCACACGCGGGAAGCCAAAAAGGTGCGCGACAGAACTTGACCCGGATGTTGCAGGAAACAGACCAGCAGTTTGAACTCTTTATTGGTCAGGGTGATGCGTTTGCCCGCGCGCTCGCAGCGGAATTTTTCAATATCTACCACCAGATCCGCCAGCGACAACACGTCGCCCGACTGCGGCTGGCCGCGACGCAGAATGATGCGAATGCGCGCCAGCAGCTCGGCGTAGGAGAAAGGCTTCACCAGATACTCATCAGCACCCAGCCCCAAGCCGCGCAGGCGGTCTTCCAGCGCACCACGGGCGCTGTGAAACAGCACCGGCGTCTGGCTGTGGATGCGCAGACGCTCCATCACCGTCCAGCCGTCCATCTCTGGCAGCATGACGTCCAGCAGGATCAGGTCATAAGCATTTTCCCGCGCCATGTGCAGGCCGTCGATGCCATTCGCCGCCCAGTCTGCGGTGTAGCCGGCTTCGTTAAGGCCATTGCGCAGATACTCGGCGGTTTTTTCTTCGTCTTCAACGATGAGAATTTTCAAGCAGTGTCAAACCTCGAATACAGGAGCAAAGGGCGCACGCGGCGCCCAGTTCTCATCATGATGATGGAGTAAAACTCAGTAACCCGGCACGTGGGCGGCTTTCATAATCAGGTTCGCCACGGCTTCCGGCTGGGAAATCAATGATACATGGCTAGATTTTAGCTCGATCGTCTGCGCGTGCATACGTTTCGCCATGAAGCGTTCGAGATCCGGGTTGATGGTACGGTCTTCGGTGGAGACAGCATAGTAAGTTGGCTTAAATTCCCAAGCCGCGACGCTGGTCTTGGCCATGGTGATGGCGCGGCCCATAGGCTGCTGCACGGCGTAGTAAGCCTCGGCTTCTTTCTCCGGCAGGTCACCGGCAAAATCATGCACAAAGGCCGATTCGCTCAGCGCACCAAAATCGCTGTTCCACTGGATACCGGCAGAGGCTGGCGCGGCTGGGAATTTCTTGGTCAGCGCCGGGTAGTCTTCACCCGCAGCCGGAGCGCGCGCGGCGATATACACCAAACCTTTCACTTCTGGCTCGTTGCCCGCTTGGCTAATGACCATGCCACCGTAGGAGTGGGCGACCAAAATCACCGGGCCGTTTTGCAGCGCCAGTGCGCGTTTCACCGCGGCGACGTCGTTATCCAAAGAGGTGGTTGGGTTCTGTACCGCAGTGACGTGCAGACCTTTGGCTTGCAGCAGCGGAATAACTTTGCCCCAGCTCGATGCGTCAGCGAACAGGCCGTGAACCAGCACGATGTTGGTGACTTCGGGTTGAGCAGCGGCTGGCTTGCTGGTATCTGCCTGAGCAGTAGAGAGAGACAGTCCGGCCAGAACCAGTGAAGCGACAAGTGACAGATTGCGTAATTTCATCATAAATCCTCTTGGTAGGGTGTGATTGCACTCTAGCAAGCAGGGGCCAACAAAAGGCTGACGAGAAAATGACAAAAGAATGACAAAAAGTCGAACCACGCTGAGGTTAGGCCAGCTTGTTGTTACTTCATCCGCTCATTTCAGCTATGTTAAATCCTGTAAATCCACAGGTTACTCAGCAGGATAGCAATGAACTCAAAAGTGTTATTAGTGACGGGCTCAAGCCGTGGGATAGGGGCCGCTACCGCGTTATTGGCGGCCAAGCGCGGTTACGCGGTCTGTGTAAATTACGTCAATGACCAGCAGGCCGCCTTTCAGGTTCGCGATGAGATTTTAAGCCTTGGCGCTCAGTGCATCGCGGTGCGCGGCGACGTCTCTGACGAGCAGCAGGTCAAAGAGGTCTTCGCCACCATCGATAGCCAGTTAGGGGCTATTACCCATTTGGTGAATAACGTCGGGATTTTGAAGCAAAAAATGCCGATGATCGACATGGACGGCGAACGCTTCCAACAGGTGCTGCTGACCAACGTGATGAGCCACTTTTACTGTTCGCGCGAAGCGATAAAACGCATGGCGCTGTCCCGAGGCGGCGCGGGCGGGGCGATTGTCAATGTGTCCTCCGGCGCATCGCGCAGCGGCTCGCCTTTTGAATATGTGGATTACGCCGCCTCCAAAGGCGCGGTCGACACCTTCACCGTCGGGCTGTCGAAAGAGGTGGCGGCTGACGGCATTCGCGTTAACTGCGTGCGCCCCGGCGGTATTTACACTGACATTCATGCCGACGGTGGCGAGGCCGAAAGGGTTGAGCGCATCGCCAAGAACTTCCCGATGAAGCGCGGCGGCACGCCGGAAGAGGTCGCCAACGCCATACTTTGGCTACTGAGCGACGAAGCCTCTTTCGTGACCGGCAGCTTCACTGACCTGTGCGGCGGGGTCTAGGCTAAAAATCTTTTGGAACTCGGCCCCGGTTCTGGCCACTCAGTCGCCATGATCCGGGGTGTTTATTCACGAGTTTAGCCTAGAGGAAATTCACAGATGAGTGCTATCAAGCCAGAGTGCAGACTGACCCAGCCGCAGCCTACTTTTATCGGCAAGCAGGGGCTGTCATATCAGGTCGGGGTTTCGCATGAGTTGGTCGGCTCGGAGAATATCCATATGCAGCTGGCGACTATTCCGCCGCGCTCGCAGGCCAAGGCACACCGGCACGAACACCATGAAACCGCGATTTACGCCATCAGCGGCACTTCGTCGGTGCGTTACGGCGACGCGCTGGAGCACTTCTCAGAAGTCCCGGCAGGCAGCTTCTTCTACATCCCGAAAAACGTGCCTCATCTGCCATACAACAATACCGACACGCCCGCCGTGGTGGTGATTTCCCGCACCGACGCCAACGAGCAGGAAAGCGTAATTATGATGCCGGAATTGGATTTTGACGTGCTCGCCTCTAAGGCGTAACCGACACGCTGGCAGATAATCCTGCTACCAGCTCAATGCCTGCTGGTAGCTTATCGATTTGAATACGAACCAGGACTCGCTGCGCCAAATGTAGTATTTAGGAGCACCAATGAGTTTATGGAGCTGTTTTTTAAGAGAAAGCGAATATTCCTTTATCATCAAGAAACAAGGTTTTAGATTAAAAAACCAATACCACACAGAGCTTCTCAGGCAAGAAGTTGTGCTAATAATATGGCGAATAGGCTGGGAACCCTCCACGCGGAAGTACTGCTAAAAGTTGAGAAAGATTTTGGTGTAAGTCTGGAATCGCCATTAACGGAAGAAGGGCTGTCGAAGGCATTTTATTATATGGAGAGGCTTTGGGGTGAAAGTTGAAAATTTCGCAACAAGAGTATCAATAAGCCTTTAAATAAATTAAATAAAGAAATATTTATCCATAGTACATTAAATGGAATTTTAGAAGCTAAAAATTAGGCCACTTTATTTCATACAATAAAAACCATTACAAGCCACAACTCCACTCAATCATTTTTACTACCTCATGAGTGCGCGCAGGGAGTATTCCTGCGCGCACGAAATCTATGGCAAATACTTGCCTATTTCTGCCGCCCAATTATTTCGATGAATAACGCGCGCAATATGCAAATTTCCATCGAGAATTTCAGCCTTGGTTAGCTGGGATAAGTAGGGCCAGTTCTTGTTAAGAACATAAGTCGCGTTGTTACATTGTGAACTTTCTAAAACGTAAATGTCTTTAACTGTAAAACCAAATATGACATAGCCTTGAAATCCAGCATTACCAACCGCTACGAAATCTGGCTCTTTACTATTAATAAGCTCAAGTCGGCCTTCAACAACAGCAGTATTTCCCTTTCCTCTAATCTTAATAGCTGAAAGAATTTTCGATCCAATTGCACCCCAAGGTTGCTGCCCTTGAGGCAGGAGACTCCAGTTTAATTTTATAGATTTACTTTTGACAATTGTGTTGAGTTGTTCATCAACAGTTTCACACAGTCCAAAAAGTTCTAAAAACAGATTAACGCAGTGTGTCACCAAATCTTTATTACTAGGTATTAAGTTTAATTTTGGAGATATTATCAATGTTTGCCCCTGCAAATTCTCAACAATTTTTAGCTCCAAGCTTGGGGGCGGCGTGAAGATTCTCTTGTAGCGTTTATACTCAATTTCACGAGTATCAGTCACCTCTTGAGTATCACCTCCTCCAATCCATTGCTTTCTAGTCCACGAAATTTGTCTGTATGCCGTTTCTTTAGGAACTGTTTTGTCAGGTACAAATTTTCCATTCGCATTGAATCTGGTTATTGGCCCTAAAATTTTCGGTAAAACCTCTTCACCTATAACTCTTTTATTTGAGAAACCAATAGAATCAGTTTTATTCACGTTTGGCAAAGAATGCGCAATGTATATATCACGACCATCAAAGTTAGGTATGTAGTTATCGATATTGCGAATACGCTTTTTCTGAATAAGCATAATTAGTTCCTTTTTATTTTACTGTTATCATACCCAAGCCGACACAATTGATCCGCCAGAAACGGTCGCAAGGCCAACAATAGCTATGAGTTCAAAAAACACCAAGGTCATTCTTAATCGACCGGATTCACGGATATAAGTCCAGTTTTATTATGCGAGTAGTGTAGGCGTAAACGTGACTTATAGAGGGGGTAAGAGATTCACGCCTACATCTTCAGCATTTTAGTTGGAATTTTTAACAGTACAAGAATTTATTTTTAGGTTAATTTGATGTTGTAGGAAGGAACGCCTCTAGACATTAAGCATAGTAAGGTTTAGAGTGTTCAAATAATTCAGTAGGTTATTGAAAAATAGATAAAATACTGATTTCTTAAGCAAGACAAGATTAAGTCTAACCGAAATACTGGAAGATGTTAAAATACAAAGTATTTATCGAATTATTTTTGACCATCGATGCCGCCTTGATAAGCGTTTTCCATTCTAAAAATCTTCATGAATCAGAGTAAAAAATTGTAACTCCGAGATAACTGCTAAATGTGACCTACGAGAGACGATAATTCAATTGCCTCGGTAAACTTAACATCTCCTTATAGCGGAGTATTGATTTTTAAAATCAGCCCTAATGGACTAAATTATATAACAATATCAGTCTTTAGTACTGTTCTGACGCCGCCTGAGTGATACGTAGTTAAGGTGAAGGAAACAGTTATTGGTCCTTATACTACTTCTCCCCCCCATTTCAGCATCCTAGGAACACGATACACTCCTTGACTCACCCTATATTTCTATTATTCTAGAAATATAGTTTTCAAAGGAGGCATTATGGATCTCAATACAGCGGCCAGTGCGTTAAAAGAGCTTGGTCATCCTACGCGACTGGCTGTCTACAAGGCGCTGGTCAAGGCGGGGCACGGCGGGTTGCCGGTCGGCGAGTTGCAGGCGCAGCTGGATATTCCGGCTTCGACTCTGAGTCATCATCTCTCGGCGCTGTTGACCGTCGGGCTTATTCGCCAAGAGCGACAGGGGCGGACGCTTTTTTGCCTGCCGCAGTATCAGCGGCTTGAGCAGTTATTGGTGTTTCTGGTTGAGGAGTGCTGCTCGGGGGAAGGGGGATGCAACATTCGATTGCCAACAGATCTAGGAGGAAAAGCCGATGGACATGCAGATGAATAATTTGGATAAACAACTTTTTGACGCGCCGATCACCGCAGAGAAGCTAGCGTCCGCCCAACCAGCACACCCACCGCGCATACTGCTGCTGTATGGCTCAGTGCGTGAGCGCTCATTCAGCCGTTTTGCGACAGAAGAGGCAGCGCGCCTGCTGGAGGCAATGGGGGCCGAGGTCAAAATTTTTAATCCGTCCGGCCTGCCTTTGCCCGACGATGCCCCTGAAACCCACCCTAAAGTCGCCGAGCTGCGCGAGCTGGTATTGTGGTCCGAAGGCATGGTGTGGTGCTCGCCGGAACGTCACGGCGCGATGACTGGAGTGATGAAGGCGCAGATTGACTGGATCCCGCTGTCAATGGGCGCGGTGCGTCCGTCGCAGGGCAAGACGTTGGCAGTTATGCAGGTCAGCGGCGGCTCTCAGTCGTTTAACGCCGTCAATCAGATGCGCATTCTGGGGCGCTGGATGCGGATGATCACCATCCCCAATCAGTCGTCGGTCGCCAAGGCTTGGGCCGAGTTTGATGAAGCGGGAAGGATGAAGCCGTCTGCCTATTACGACCGTATTGTCGACGTGATGGAAGAGTTGATGAAGTTTACCGTGCTGACGCGCGGACATGCAGCCTACCTTACCGATCGCTACAGCGAGAGGAAGGAGAGCGCCGTGCAGCTTTCAGCCAGAGTGAATCAGCGGAGTATATAAAAGCCGCTGAAAATATTGGGTCGAGCAGCATAGCTTTCTCTATGCAATGATAGGGTTAACCCCCCACAATCCAGTGAGCAGGTAGCAAAGTGAACAATTCAGCGAACCATGAATGGCGTGAGAATAACTATCTGGTCAGCACCGATAGTGAAAAGTTGGATGTGCAGGCGGTCCATCAGTATTTGACGCGATCCACGTGGGCGCAGGGCATCAGCCTCGAGACCGTCACGGCGTCCATAGAGAACAGCCTTAACTTTGGCGTTTACCATGATGGCTCGCAAATAGGTTTTGCACGTCTGATAACCGACTATGCGACCTTCGCTTACCTCTGCGATGTCTACGTTCTTGAGGAATATCAGGGGGAAGGGCTAGGGAGATGGCTTATGGAATGTGTTCATGCTCATCCGCTGTTTGAGAAACTTCGCCGGATCATGTTGTTCACCACCACCGCCCCGTGGCTTTATGAAAAGTTAGGCTATGAACCCGTCAATAGAGAAAATTATGCGTGGACCATTACCCGACCTGACATTTACACCCGTGGTAAAAATCAGCAGTAACGGCCCATCACATTAATGCTCTTGATCAGATTGCGTGGTGAGATTGGCTGATGCCAATATCAGGGCGATAAACGACCCAGCGGCCATTCCTGCCACCATAGGAAGCGGGCGTCCGTTGGTGAACACTCCGACCACGGCAACCATGATTGCGCCGGTCAGCATTTGTAGCGTACCCATGAGTGCCGAGGCGGTACCGGCGTTCGCACCGTGCTGGTCGAGGGCCAATACGCTGGTGGTTGGAATGACCAACCCCATAAATGCTGAAGCCACGAAATAGGGCAGGATCAGCATCCACATGTTGTCACCGCCGCTGGCGAAGTAGGCAAGCATGGTCAGCGTGGCCACGGTGCAGCCGCAAACGGCCATTTTAACCAGTGTCACCATGCCAAAACGTTTACTCAAGATTGCGGTGAACTGCGCGCTGCCGATGAGAAACACGGCGTTGGCGGCAAAGCATACGCTGTAAACCGTGGGTGAAAGGCCATAGTGGTCAATCATCACGAAGGATGAGTTGGCCAAAAAGGTGAAGAACCCCGCCATAGTGAAGCTGCCAATAAATACCAGTAGCAGGAAATGGCGGTCGCGCAGCAAGCGCCCGTAGGCGGCCAGTCCACTTGTCAGGCTACTATGAATGCGTTCGGAGGCCGGACGCGTCTCATGCAGCATCTTAGACATCATCACCAGCGCAACTAGCGCCGCAAGGGTCACTGCCCAAAATACGCCGCGCCAATCAACAAAGGCAATTACCGCGCTTCCCACCAGCGGCGCCAAAATCGGTGACACGCTAAACACCAGCAGCAGCAAAGACATCAGCCGCGCGGCATCCGCGCCGGTATGCAAATCTCGCACGATGGCTCGTGGAATAGCCAACCCGGCAGCAGCCCCCAGCCCTTGTAAAAAGCGCAGCAAGATAAGCATATGCATGTCTTTAGCCAGCGCACAGCCAATGCTGGCGAGGGTGAAGAGCACCAACCCCACATACAGCGGCGGCTTACGGCCATACATGTCCGACAGCGGGCCATACAGCAACTGGCCCGCGCCAAGGGCGAGAAAGAATGCGGTCAAGCTCATCTGCACGGTGCCGATATCGGCGTGCAGGCTGGTGCCAATGGAAGGCAGGGCAGGTAAATACATGTCGACGGCGAAAGGGCCGATGGCCGACAGCAGGCCAAGCACGATGGCCATTCTAAAAAATGATTTGGATTGCATCTGTTACAAACTCATAGGGATGGGGTAGGTAGGGTCGAAAGCGTAAAAGCGCGCCAGCGCTATCACTTGTGGCCGCCGCTGACGGTGATGACTTCGCCGGTTATCCATCGGGCATTGTCTGAGGCCAAGAAGGTGACGGCGGGGGCGATATCTTCTGGCAGCCCCATGCGGCCCAGCGGGGTCTGCGCGATGATGGCCTGCGTCATCTCATTAGGTTTCGACATAAATGCGGCGGTGCCTTCAGTCTGCGTCGGGCCGGGACTGACGCTGTTTACTCTGATTTGTCTTGCGCCCAGCTCTTTAGCCAGCACCACGGTAATGCCCTCTGCGGCTTTTTTACTGGCGGCGTACACTGTGGACGACGGCGGTGCCATGCTGGTGATATTGGAGCCAATGTTAATGATTGATCCACCGGCTGTGAGGTGTTTAGCGGCGGCCTGAATCATCAGGATCGGAGACAAAACGTTGATATTGAAGGTGCGATGGAAATGCTCCTCGGTAATGGCTTCCAACGGATTGAACTCATAGATACCGGCATTGTTGACCAAAATGTCGAGGCGGCCATAGGTCGCCACCGCGGCCTCAACCACCCGCTGCGCGTCTGCTGCCAGTGACACATCACCCTGCACGGCAATAGCTTTGCCGCCGTGAGACTCAATGTCCGCCACCACGGCATCGGCTCCCGCCTTGCTCGACGCGTAATTCACCACCACGTAAGCACCATTCAGCGCTAGGTCGCGAGCGATTGCAGCGCCAATACCTTTGGAGCCTCCCGTAACAACGGCCACTTTGGCATGTAAAATTTGGCTCATGTTGACTGCTCCACTGACTGTTTTTTGCGAAATGCGGAAGGGTGAAAAACACCCTTTTTCCACGGTCGGCGCACTATCTCAAAGCTTGTTGGCTCACACTTATGGCGTCGCAACGACTTTTCAGCTAGTTTCTTACCGACCGGTAAGAAATATTTGCGCATAATATACGGGTAGTCAAGCAACCATTTCGAGCAAAGAGTTTTTATGTCAAAAGTCAGTCAGGAAAAAAACGCGGTTTCCCGAGTCGGGCGACCTAAAGCCTTTAACGAGGATCAAGCCCTAGACGCGGCGATGGAGGTGTTTGCTGCCTATGGTTATGAGGCTGCGTCGCTGACGGCGTTGACGGAGGCGATGGGCATTAATCGCGTCAGCATGTATGCCACTTTTGGCAACAAAGAGGCGCTGTTTTTACGCGCATTTGCCCGCTACACAAAATTAGCCGAAGAGGATGGCGCGCGCTGCTTAGCCAACGGCAATGCCAAACAGGGCTTACTCACTCTACTGACCGACTGCGTTGAGCGTTTTACCTCTCAAGAGGTCAATGGCGTCTGTTTTATGACCCAAGGCCCCTTGGATAAACTGAGCGTTGCACAGGAATCTCGTCTCGCCTTTGCACACCACCGTGAGACGCTCGAGGTGCTGCTGCAACGCCATGTCCAGCAGGCAGTGGAGAAGGGAGAATTGCCGGAAAGCACAGAGATCACCCGGCTCGCCGGTTTTTATACCGTGGTCATTCACGGTCTGGCTTTGCAGGCCCAGCACGGCGCAACGCGTGAGGACCTGCTCGGCGTGGTGGACGTGGCGATCGGCGCCTGGCCCGAGGCGATTAAGCCTTAATCGCCTTCCCGGCATTTAAGGTCACAGCTAGCGCAAGCCCCGTCCACAGCAGCAGTTGCCAGCAAACCAGCGCCCAGCCGCCGTAGTTCCAGGCGGCCACTCCCGCCCCCGTGCCAATCGCACCTCCCCAAAACAGGCTGGTCATAAAGAAGGTGTTGATGCGACTGTGCGCCGATTCATCCAGCCGGTAGATTTGCGAAAGGTTGTTCACTTGGGTGATTTGCATGCCGATGTCCAGCAGCAGGGTAGCAACCACAATGGCAGTAATGGCGCTGTGCCACAGTTGCAGCGTTAACGCCCCCAAGACCATCAACAGCACGCTGTAGATTTGCGTGCGGCGCGGGTCGGCTCTGTCCGAGATTTTGCCGAACCACGGAGCTAGCAGCGTGCCGACAACCGCAATAAGCCCGAACAAGCCAATGGTGCCACTGGAAAAATGGAAAGGCTCGGCGGAGAGTTTTAAGGTCAGGGTGGTCCAGAATGAGCAGAAAGCGCCGAAGATCAGCGCGCCGAGCAGGGATAAACGGCGCAACTGGCTAAAGCGTTTACCCTGTTGCAGCGTCGAGCGCAGCAGAGACAGGTAGTGGCTGCTATGGGTCGATTTTGTATTCGGTAGAAACACGATAAATAGCAGAGTGACCAGCAGAACCAGTAGCATTGAGAAGCCAAAAACCCAGCGCCAGCCGAGCCATTCGGCTATGTATCCGCTAACCACGCGCGCGGCTAAAATCCCCGTCAGCGTGCCAGTAAACACCATACCCACCACTCGGCCTTTACCCGTCGGCAGTGCCAGTGAGGCGGCCATCGGCACCACAATTTGCACCGAAACGCCCAGTAAACCTATGCCGAAGCAGACCAGCGACAGGCCAATCATCGAATGTACCTGAGTTGCTGCGAATAGGATCGCCAGCATCAGTACCTGCAATAGAATAATCAGCTTTTTGCGGTCAAACATATCCCCTAGCGGCGCAATGAAAAACAGCCCAATGCCGTAACCGACTTGAGTCCAGACTGGCAACATGCCGGTCTGATGCGCAGAAATAGCTAGCGATGCGGCGATAAGCGCCAGAATGGGTTGGCAGTAGTAGATATTGGCGATGGTTACGCCGGCCATCATCGACATCACGATGATTTGCCACGGCGTGGCAACTGGGAGAACGCGGGGATGTAGCGCCATGCTGTCGTGCCTCAAAATTAGAATGCAGCAGTTCGCATCACTTCGCGAAGTGATGGCGTTATGCCAAAAGGAGTAGGCAGGGAGAGCCACGTTGCGTCGCTCTCCCTGAGGGGAATTAGCGGTTTTGACCCGCCATCAGCACGTATTTCACATGCACGTACTCTTCGATACCGTAATGACCGCCTTCACGACCATAACCCGAGTGCTTGATACCGCCGAACGGCACTGAGGCGGTGCCCACTGAACCGGAGTTGAGGATAACCATCCCGGCTTCCAACTGCTTGGACAGGCGGAAAGCGCGGCCTAAATCCCTGGTCCAGGCGTAGGCCACCAGACCGTATTCGGTGTTATTAGCGCAGCGGATCGCTTCTTCTTCCGTGCTAAAGCGATAGATAGCAAATACCGGCCCGAAGATTTCGGTGTTGTGAACCGCAAAGGTGTCGTCCAAATCGCAAAGAATGGTCGGCTCGTAGAACAGACCGCCTTTCTGATGCGGTTTACCGCCCAGACGCACCGTCGCGCCATTAAGCACGGACTCATTCACCAGCGAAGCGACTTTATCAATCGCCATCTGGTTAATCAGTGGGCCAACCACGAAGTCCTTTTGCATCCCCTGATCGACAGGGATTTTGGCGACCGCGGCAACCAGCTGTTTAACGAACTCATCGTAGATGCCGTCCTGCAAGAAGATACGGTTAGGAGAGATACACACCTGACCGGAGTTACGCAGCTTGGCGCTCACCAAACCGGCAACGGTCTCTTCAATTGGGCTATCGTCGAAGACGATAAAAGGTGCGTTACCGCCCAGCTCCATGGTCATTTTCTTCAGGGTTTCGCCGCAGCTTTGTGCCAGTAGCTTGCCCACGCGAGTAGAGCCGGTGAAGGAGATTTTGTGGATCCGCTCATCCTTGGTGAAGGCTTCACCAATAGATTTTGCATCACCGCTCACCACCTCAAACACGCCTTTGGGAATACCGGCCTGACGCGCATATTCCAGCAGCTTATAGGCGGTCAGCGGCGTCTCTTCCGCAGGTTTGATGATCATGGTGCATCCCGCCGCCAGCGCGGTGGCGATTTTGCGGGTGATCATCATGAACGGGAAGTTCCACGGGGTGATAGCCGCAGTTGGGCCAACCGGCTCTTTGACCACCAGCACCGAAGCGTTGGGATCGTGCGACGGCAGGGTGTCGCCGTTCAGGCGCTTGGCTTCTTCGGCGTACCATTCGATAAAGCCCAGTCCATATTCGATTTCACCCAGCGCTTCGCTCAGGCATTTACCGTTCTCTTTTACCAGCAGCTCGGCGAAAACGTGTTTGTCGGCGCGAACTAGGTCGTACCAGCCGCGCAACAGGTCGCCGCGCTCTTTAGCCGTTCTGCGCGCCCAGGCCGGGAATGCATCACAGGTGCGGTTAATCGCGGACGCCACTTCGGTGGCATCAAGGAAGGGTATTTGGCCGACAATGCTGCCGTCAGCAGGGTTAGTGACTTTAATCATCGAGAGATATTCCTAAGCAGGTGACGCTGAGCCTCAGCGGAGGTGCACCGGCAAATACTTTTGTCCGGTGCGTTCTAACGAGGCTGATAATGCGGCGGTAGCAATTTCCCAACAATCGATTAAAATTGCTCGATTGTTGAGAAAAACTAAACGGTTAAACCCCATGCGTGAACTTCCTCCCTTAAATGCTTTATTAGCTTTTGAATTCGTTGCTAAAACAGGCAGCGTGCGCGCGGCGGCGGAAAGCATGTCGGTGACGCCAGGCGCGGTCAGCCGACAAATTCGGTTACTCGAAGAGCACTTCGGCACCGCGCTTTTTCAGCGGCAGGGGCGCGGGTTAATCCTCACGCACCCCGGCAATGCCTATTTTCAGCAAATCAGCGAACACTTTGAGGGGCTGCGCCGCGCAGGTCAGGTGCTGCACCGTAACGCCGGGCGGTCGGTGATCCGCCTGCACTCCTTCACCACTTTTGCCACTCGCTGGCTGATCCCGCGACTGGCGAAATTCCAAATGGCGTACCCGGATATCGACGTCCGCCTAACCACGGCATCTGAGTGGGATGACGCCACGGACTGCGACGCGGCGATCCGGCTTGGTAACGGCGTCTGGCCGCAGCGCCATGCCGCGCCGCTGGTGAAAAACGTCTTGGTGCCGGTTTGCCGCCCGACCGAGGGGCGCAAGGCAAATATGGCACTTGAAGGTTTGTCACAGCACACGCTGCTGATGGTGCGCGGGCGTCCGGATGATTGGCAGTTGTGGTGCCGGGCTTTTAATGTCGATATGAACCAGCTGCCGCACCGGCGGGATATGGAGAGTTCAGCACTGGCCTATCAGGCAGCACTGGAGGGACAGGGTATCGCGCTGGCGCAGCGCGTACTGGTTGAAGATGAGCTGCGTTCAGGCACCCTGATTGCCATGGAAAACCATCAACTGGACTGTGGTTCTCTGACCTATTATCTGGTGTGGAATGAAGACAGCCCGAAAGAAGCCACATTGAAAAGGTTGGAGGAGTGGCTTACGCGGCATGAGGAGAGTTAGGGGAAAGATATTTCTTAATCCAACAAAGTGAATGTAATTTATAAGAAAAAGGACATATGTAAGCCATTTCCTACATCCTTTGTAGGATCGTCTTATTACAGACACATCTAAAAAATGACAATATCTCTTCGTTCTGAAGTGGCGGTGGGCGCATCGAATATCGCCGCCTTCATAACGTTAAGCACTTTTACAGTGGAAATAACACGAACCTGTTATCTGAAGTCTAATTATTAGGTGTACTTGCAGTATAAGGCCAATAATTTTTCTGATTTTATAAACGTTCTTTCGCAGCGTCTGGCTATGTATCAGCGAACTCGTTCTTATTTTTAATTCCACTCAGATAAATATTACACCGAATACTCGGTGGGGTATTGCTCGCCTTAAAGAAATCAGGAATCAATATGAACAAAGTCTTTAAAGTTAAATGGAATAGCTCCTTGCAACGTTTTGATATCACCTCAGAATTGACCAAGGGAAAAAGCAAATGCTCAAGCGGCAATTCTAAAAAAACCGGCGTACAATTGCGTCACGCGGGAATATTATCCATGGCTGCATTAGCGATGGGGCTTACTGCACCTTCAATGGCAGCAGAGATAGAAGTGGATGCGTTTGACTCTAAAGACGGCGGGCATGTTCAATCGATTACTGGTAACGATAAATTAATTAGCAGCTCTTGGAACAATATTGCCGCGGGCGATCCGGGTTACATCCGTATGTCCGTACGCGAGGCGATCCTTCAAGGAAAACTACGTGATTTGGATAGCGGCGCAACCCTAGCGGACCTGGATAAAGGCAATTTGGTCACCGGCCAGATGGTGGGTTATGACTACTACGACGCCAATATTGGCAATGTCGCGACATTCCAGGGCTACAATAACAATGAGTTGAAGATGGCGAACGTGCTGGACCAGTCAATCCCTTTGGCTTATGCCGTAGGGGTAGATGGCCAGTATGTCGATCGTAATTTAATACAGGTTACCGGCGGTGGAACGCTTGATGTGTCAGTCGGTGATAGTTCAGGTAGCGACTGGTTTAATGATCCTAATAACCGCCTTAAACTCTACATGAAAGGTGATGCCAGCTCTTCTGCTGTCTCTTCAGTATTTAAAGTTGGCGTAGCTTCAACCATTGATTACAACAGTAAAACGGTTGTGCACCTTGGTAACTTTAATAATCAGGCTAAAAATATTGGCGAATCTATTCTCAGCGTAAGAACTGGGTTTAATGGCAGCTTTGATAGCGTATTAGGTCCGCAGACGGTTAATACCATTAATGACCTAAAAAATTATAACAGCGCACTTATCGCCGCGATCCAAAGCGGCACTCTCGCACCTGAAAAATATGTTGAAGAGTTTAATAAAGCTATTCCAACCTCGGGCCGAATGGTTTATGTCGATGCGGTTATTGATCAAGATGACGCAGCAAGCCAGTACGTTAATTATCAACGCGTAGCTTATATTCACGGTGACGGCGGTACGGTGAATATTGCCAGCGACGCTTCTATTCAAGGCTATTCAACCGATAGCTCCATTGTCAGGCTTGATAATGGTGGCGTGCTGAATAACTACGGCAGCTTGGGGATGTTTAATAGTACCAGCGCAGGGTCAATGGTTGTCAGCGCCAGAAATGGCGCGGTCGTTAATAACTATGGCGTAATTGATGCGGGTACCAATGCCGAAATGGCCGGATATACGGTAAACGGCGCCAACGCTATCGTTTTCCAGGGGCACAATGAAGGTATTGCGGCCAACAACGCGACGGTAAATAACCAGGGCGTGATCAACGTCGCGCCCAACGGCAGCTATGTCTCCAACGTTGGCGTCTACCTGTTCAACAATGCTGTGATGACCAACACTGGAAACCTGAATGTTTCAGCGGTAGAAAGGGCCACTTCGCCGCAATACAGCGGGAAATTTACCGTTGGCGTGCAGCTGAACGACGTCGGCTCCAAATTGATCAATGAAGCCGACGCTGAACTCTATTTGGGCCGCGAAGCACAGCGCGATCTCAGCTCTGCTTCGGTTGATATCTCCTCCGCGGCTCCGGGGAGCAGGCTGGTCTATGTTAAGCAGGGCCTGTTCACCAATAAAGAAAACGGTCTGCTTACTCTCGGCAGCAAGACACAAGGCAGCTATGGCGTTGTCGCAGAAGGCGCGACCAGTAATGTCGAAAACAGTGGCTTTATTACGATTAATGGCGCCGCTGACGGCGTTGCAGGGGCCGCGCCATTGCAAAACGTTGGCATCATGGCGGCTCTAGGCGCGTCCAATGTCGTTAACGCCAGCACGGGTAATATCCTCCTTAATGGCATTAACTCCGTTGCGATGATGGCAAAATCGTCCGTTGCCGATGCGCTAGACAGTGCCGTGCGCAATGCGGGCACTATAACGGTAAACCGTGGGGTGGATCCTACGACCAAAACAGCCAACTACGGTCTGTGGGCCGACGGCGCGCGCGCTACGGTTGCCAACGCCGGCTTGATCGATTTGAAGGGCGACGGTGCCGTTGGTGCCCATGCTCGCAATGGCGGCACCATTGAGGTGGACGGTGCTGGTGAAATGAAATTCGACGGTCTTAACCAAACGGGTTACTTCGTCTTGGGGGCCGGGTCGAAAGTGGTGGATAAGAGCACCGGCAGCCAAAACGTGACTACAGAAGGCTCCACGCTTTACCGTATTGATGGCGGTGCCGGCTTTGACGGCGCGGGTAGCACGTCATCCCTTGAAAGCAGTGGTAAGAACTCAACCGCGCTTCTGGTCACCAGTAACGGCCAGGCGAGCCAACTTAACACCGGCAATATGAGTATTACCGCCAGCGGCGAAGGCGCGACGGGTATTAAGGTAATGGGGGATGCGCAAGGCACATTATCCAGTGACACGACGCTTTCGCTGACCGGCGCAGGCAGCACCGCGGGCATTGTTGACGGCAGCTATAGCGATATCACCGGCGCGGGAGATTCAACCTATCGTGGCAACGCCACGTTGACCAGCGATGCCATGCTGGATAATAACGTGGCAACGGCGGCGAATGCCGTGGGCTTTATTGCCCGCAACGGCGGTACGCTCGACCACAAAGGCAGTATCAACTTCACCACCGCGGGCACCACTGGCGTATTGGTTGATGGCGGGGCACTGGATAACAGCGGCGACATTCACGTCAACGGCGTTGCCGTAAATATTCAGGGCAGTACCTCCACCGTAACCAATACCGGCACCATTGAAGCCGGTGATGGCGAAGCGGCGATCAAGGTTGGCAATGGCGCGGATCTGGCTCTCGACGGGCTGGGTATTGTAAAAGCCAGCGGCAGCGCACACGGCATTCTGCTGGATACCGGCGCGCATGGCCTGACGGTGAAGGATGCCAGCATCATCATGGATCCCGTAGCCAACGGCAATGCCATCGAAAACAAGGCAGAAATCGCCGGAATCAAACTCGACAACACTCACATTACGGTCGATAACGGCGCCGGTGTACGTACTGCCGCCAGCATGGATGCGAACAACAGTGGCACCATTACGGTCAATGGCAGCGGCACCGGCCTGCTTTTACAGCACGCTGATGGCTCGATAGCCGATGGCGACATGGATATGTCCAACTCGCGTAATTTGGTTATCAATGTTAATCAGGCTTCCGGCAGCGGTATCGTCACGAACCTCAAGGGGGAGGTGAAGTCCGGCGCGAGCGTTAACGTTAATGATGCCGCTGGCGGTCCGGCCCTTAAAGTAGGCGGAACGACTACAGTGGTTGAGCAGAGCGGCCGTCTGGTGTCGAAATCCACCACCAACCCGGTGGTTGACGTCAACAATGGCTACCTCGGCAGCTTCATCAACCGTGGTGACATTATCGCTAACTCAGCCGCGCAGGTCGCACTGGAAATTACTAGTGGCCTGTCAGGCGTGCACTTCGTGAACGCGCAGGGCGGCAATATTATCGGGCAGGTGAATCTCACCACGGCCAACAACCATACGGTTGATTTACAGCACGGCAGCACCGCGACGGATGTGACGAGCGCGGGCGGCAATGACACCTTTAATCTGGTCAATATCGACGCCACGGATAGCAATTTATTCATCTCACTGAATGCGGGCGCGGGCCATGACAAGCTGAATCTTTTGAACAGCCTGATGACGCTGGCACAAACCGGGAAAACCGTCACTGGCTTCGAAGAAGTCAATCTGGCCAATAACTCGACTCTCACGCTGGATAACATTCTGCTGCCGTTAGGCGATGCAAATGACGATGGCGCGGGGACCGGTTTTAGCATTGGTGGCGACAGCACTCTGGTGTTGAAGCAGAGCAGTGATACCCAATTTGCCAACCATATCAGCGGCGCGGGTACAATCGCTGCCAGCACGGCGGGTAACACTTTCGACTTCACGGCCAACAATGCCATGAACAGTTTCAGCGGGACGCTGGCGCTGAGCGATACCACATTCAGCCTCGAAGGTTTAAACACTCAGGCACTGACTAACGCCACTTTGCAGGCAAGCAGTGGTAGCCACACCACCGTCGGCGACGGGACGCAAAATATCGGTGGGTTACGTTTTGATGGCGGAACTCTGTCGTTTGACACCGGGACGCCGGGTGAAACCATGGCTAAAGGCATGGTGCAAACCGCGAACTTACTGGATATTGATGGACGCGGTACGGTTGGGATTAACGCCGGCTCGGTGAGTAATACGCCAACCTTGCCACCAGCGACCCTCTCACTACTCCAGCAGGATGAAGGCCAGCTGGGCATTAAACTGGCGGGCAGTGATGTGGCTGTCACAGGCAGCGGCGGCAACTTAGCATTGCGCGACCAGTTCGGTGATCTGATCACAGAGGCGCTGGAGCGCGGCGTCATTCAGGGCGGAGAAACCGTCGCCAACGCTACCTATGACTATCGATTGACCAGCGGCGAGGCGGATGACGGCCTTTATACCAGCTACGGCTTAACCGAACTCGATCTGTTAACGTCAGGCAGTAATGCCTTGATATTGAATGCTTATGGCCAGACCGGTAACTCGGCTGATATGAGCGCGAAGTTAACCGGCGCTGGAGATCTGGCGATTGATACCGGCGTGGGCCAAGTGGTTTCGCTTTCCAACTTGGACAATGACTATCAGGGGAAAACCGATGTGCGCAGCGGCACCTTGTTGATGAATAACGATAATGTGCTGGGCCAGACATCTGAGTTGGCACTGGCTTCGGGCACCGGCTTCGACATGAATGGCCATCATCAGGCAGTGGGCATGCTGAACACCCAGTCCGGCTCGGTGGTGAATGTTGCCAACGGGGCGCTAGATATCACCCATGGCGGCACTGTCGATGGCGTGCTGCAAGGCAGTGGCGCACTCAACGTCAATGGCGGCACGCTGGCGATAAACGGCAGTAACGCCGGGCTTACGGCGGCGACGTCCATCGCCTCCGGTGCTGACGTACAGCTAAATAACACTACGGGCTTGGGGATGGGAAGCATCTCGAACGACGGCTTGCTGGCGATCAAAAATGCCGCAGGCAGCCTGTTTAACAGCCTGAGCGGCAAGGGTGAAACGCAAATCGCCAATGCCAGCGACGTCAAACTGATGGGCGATAATCAACACTTCTCCGGCACCTTCACCACGGATGAAGACTCCGCGCTGACGGTTACGGGTCAAAACAGCCTCGGTACAGCGGCAGTCAGCAATGAAGGTGTTCTGAATCTGGCTTCTGTAAAGAGTTGGACGCTTGGCAATCGCGTTACAGGTAGTGGCATTCTGAATCAAAATGGCAGCGGCGTGGTCACGCTAACTCAGGCAGCGGCGCAATTCACCGGCGACACCCATGTTAACGCGGGTGGCCTGCAACTGGGCAGCGCGGGCAGTGACGTAACGCTGGCTTCGGGTGAACTTAACATCGCGTCTGGCGCAACTGCCGGAGGTTTTGGCGGTACCGCGGGTAATGTGAACAATCAGGGTACGCTATTGTTAGGTGCGCTGAACCCTTTGACCAGAGCAACGGGCGAAGCACAGACCTTTAATATTGCAGGCAATCTGAACAACGATGGCGAAGCCTCCATCGGGCGAGCAGGTGACACGGCGGGTAATCTGCTGCACATTGCGGGCAACTACGCGGGCAATAATGGGCATCTGACTTTTAACACTGTGTTAGGCGACGACAGTTCAGTCACCGACAAAATGGTGGTCGAGGGCGACACTCAGGGCAGCACGCGGGTCAGCGTCAATAATGCGGGCGGCAGCGGGGTCAAAACCCTCAACGGCATCGAGCTTATCCGTGTTAACGGTCAGTCCGACGGCGAATTTGTGCAGGAGGGGCGTATTGTTGCCGGTGCCTACGATTATCACTTACAGCGCGGTGAGGAGGACAATGCTAATCACTGGTATCTTTCCAACACCTTGAATGAAGGTGGCGGCGGCGGTAACAAACCCGATCCTGAAGTGGTGGAAGTGTATCGCCCGGAATCCAGTGCTTACGCCTCGAACATGGCAGCAGCCAATACGCTGTTTAATACCCGACTACATGACCGTCTGGGGGAAACCCATTATGTCGATGCGATAACCGGTGAAGAGAAAGTAACCAGCATGTGGCTGCGCAACGTGGGCGGGCATACGCGCTCGGCGGACAGCAGCGGCCAGATGAAAACGCAGGCTAATCGCTATGTGATGCAAATGGGTGGCGATATAGCCCAGTGGAGCTCAGACGGCGCTGACCGTTATCACCTCGGCGTCATGGCTGGTTATGCAAACCAGAGCAGCAACAGCCGCAATCGCCTTACCGGCGAGAAAGCCGACGGCAGCATCAACGGTTATAGTCTCGGCGTGTATGGAACCTGGCTACAGGACAATGTTGAGAAAACCGGGGCTTATGTGGATACATGGGCGCAGTACAGCTGGTTTAACAACACTGTAAAAGGGGATTCTCTCGCGGCAGAGTCCTACAAATCGAAAGGGATAACAGCATCGGTTGAAAGTGGTTACACCTGGAAAGTGGGCGAGAAAAACGATCACGAGAGCTACTACCTGCAGCCTAAAGCCCAGCTAACCTGGATGGGCGTCGAAGCAGACAGTATTCGCGAAGACAATGGCACTCGCGTAGAAGGTTTAGGTGACGGCAACCTTCAGGCTCGCCTTGGTGTACGTGCCTTCATCAAAGGCCATAGCCAGATTGATGAAGGTAAAAACCGTTCGTTCGAACCCTTTGTTGAGGCAAACCTGATCAGCAACACCCATTCGTTTGGTAGCCAGCTCAACGGCGTTAACGTGACCCAAAAGGGTGCGCGCAACCTTGGCGAACTCAAAGTGGGAGTTGAAGGTCAGATTAAGCCGGGCGTAAATCTGTGGGGCAACGTGGCTCAGCAGGTGGGCGGCAGTGGTTATTCAGATACCAGCGCGTTGTTGGGCGTTAAAGTCAGCTTCTGATAGCCATGATTGCGTAAAACGGTGGTTCTTTCTCTAACCTAAAGTGAATCAAGCGCCCTTCGGGGCGCTTTAAATTCATCTTGAAACATAGGCTTACCAAAACATCCCCCTTCTGCCAGGTCCGTTAAATCCCCCTGATCCCAGCTGTAAGCCCTTAGTGGCAAAGGGTTTCATATGGCGTTACAGACGTCTATACGTCTGGACATGAAAATAGCTCATGTTCAATGAAATAAAATCACTTTTCCTCATCCAGCGACTAAGGCATAAATTGTCTTCAGAGATTTGCTGTAGATCACATAAGGGCGACTTAATGACAAAACTAAAACAGAAAATTAGGAAGTCCTGAGTAAAAAGCAATTAACCATATTTTATACCGGAAGTTAGGAACCAAATTACAATGAATAATAATTTCACATTTACGACCAAAAGTTTGCGTTTTGACGAGAATTACAATCCCTCGAATAGCACGCGCATTACGACTAACTTTGCTAATTTGGCTCGCGGCGAGAAACGCCAAGAGAACCTGCACAACGCATTAGTGATGATCGACAATCGTTTCAACTCTCTGGCGAACTGGGATAACCCAAAATCAGATCGCTACGCCGTTGAACTGGACATCATTTCCGTTGAATTGAAGATTGAAAGCGCAGGCACTTCCTTCCCGGTTATTGAAATTTTGAAAACCAATATCGTTGATAAAAAAACCAACGAGCGCATTGAAGGTATTGTCGGCAATAACTTCTCCTCTTATGTGCGCGATTACGACTTCAGCGTGTTGCTGTCCGAGCACAATAAGGGCAAAAACCAATTCACCATCCCAGAAAACTTTGGTGAGTTGCACGGCAACATCTTCAAATGCTTCATTAATTCAGAAGCCTACAAGAACAACTTCAACAAGACGCCGGTTATCTGTCTGAGCGTCTCAAGCAAGAATGTTTATAACCGCACTGGCAATGTTCACCCGATCCTGGGCATTGAATATGAGCAAGATGACCAATCCTCTTTGACCGACCTCTATTTCGGCAGAATGGGTTTGCAGGCTCGCTACTTCATGCCTGCGGGTAGCGTTGCGCCGCTGGCGTTCTATTTCGCCGGTGATTTGCTCAGCGATTACACCAATCTGGAACTGATCAGCACCATCAGCACCATGGAAACCTTCCAGAAGATTTATCGCCCGGAGATTTACAACGCCAACTCTCCGGCGGGTCGCTGCTATCAGCCAAGCCTGAACCAACAAGATTATTCACTCACTCGCATTGTTTATGATCGCGAAGAACGTAGCCAATTAGCTGTTGAGCAGGGGAAGTTTACTGAAGAAGAATTCATTAAACCGCACCAAACTATTCTTGAGCAGTGGTCTGCTAATTCCGTTCTTTGATTAACCAAAACACAGGGTCATCTATTATGAAAAAGTTATTACCGACTTCAACGGCTGGCAGCTTACCTAAGCCTTCATGGCTGGCACAGCCAGAGCAGCTTTGGTCACCTTGGAAATTGCAAGATCAAGAACTCATCGACGGCAAGCAGGATGCTCTGCGTCTGTGTCTGGAAGATCAACAGCAGGCCGGTATTGATATCGTCAGCGACGGCGAGCAAACGCGTCAGCACTTCGTGACCACCTTTATTGAGCACCTGAACGGTGTGGATTTTGAGAAACGTGAAATCGTTAAAATCCGCGACCGTTATGAAGCCAGCGTTCCGACCGTGGTTGGCCCGGTAAGCCGCCAGAAGTCGGTTTTTGTTGAAGATGCCAAGTTCTTGCGTAAGCAAACTGACCAACCCATCAAGTGGGCGCTGCCGGGTCCTATGACCATGATTGACACCCTGTATGACAACCACTACAAAAGCCGCGAAAAACTGGCGTGGGAATTTGCAAAAATCCTCAACGAAGAAGCCAAAGAGTTGGAAGCCGCCGGTGTGGACATCATCCAGTTTGACGAGCCAGCCTTTAACGTATTCTTCGATGAAGTGAATGACTGGGGTATTGCTACTCTGGAACGCGCCATCGAGGGCCTGAAATGCGAAACCGCGGTGCATATCTGCTACGGCTACGGCATCAAAGCCAACACCGACTGGAAAAAGACGCTGGGCACCGAGTGGAGACAATACGAAGAGATCTTCCCGAAACTGCAAAAATCCAACATCGACATTATCTCTCTGGAATGTCACAACTCCCACGTTCCAATGGAGCTGATGGAGCTGATTCGCGGTAAGAAAGTGATGGTTGGCGCGATTGATGTGGCAAGCAACACCGTTGAAACTCCAGAGGAAGTTGCCGCCACGCTGCGCAAAGCGCTGCAATTCGTTGACGCCGACAAGCTCTACCCATGCACCAACTGCGGCATGATCCCACTTCCTCGCGGCGTAGCGCGCGGCAAGCTGGATGCCCTGAGTGCAGGTGCAGAAATCGTCCGTAAAGAGCTGCTGGCTAAATAATTCCGCCAACCGCGCTTTAAGATGAAAAAACTCAGCCCGGAATGAGCAATCGAATAGATTGCCTTCTGGGCTGAGTTGTTTTGGGTTCATCCAAATATCTAACAGATCTAAAGAATCCCCATAAATTGCCGATAACATCTTCAGGCTTGGGTCCAAGCCGTGAGCAATTTTTGTTTTGAAAAGGAGAATAGAATGGATGTATCGCAGATTGCTTCAGTAGCGACCGGGCTTGATAACCTGGATCTCGGCAGTAAGGTGAACACTATCCTGCTAAAAAAAGCGCTGGATAACCAACAGACTACGGCCGCCAGCCTGCTTGATGCCATTCCGCCGTTGCCTGCTAACCCAGCAATCGGCCGCAATATTAATATCGCTGTCTGAGTCGTCAATGCACGACGTACGCTAAGCGGTGGCGGGATAACGTCTCCCATCGCTTCCCTCCTTTGATAGCCGTTTTCCTCTTCAAAGCCTGTATCACCGCCAACTGCTGATGGGCAAGTTCATTGAACAAAAAAGCAAGAAGCGGAGTGCTATTCTGGCCCGTTAAAAGATATTCTACCTTGCATCCCGAGTTCATCGCGCAGTTGTCATCATTACATCTTATAAAAAATATGTGGAAGCATATAAAGGGGCTTAAAGCATGCGTATTGCAGATTACCTACGATTACTCCTTCTTGCCGCAATCTGGGGGGCGAGTTTCATTTTCATGAGAATTGCGGTTCCGCATTTTGGGGCGGTGAATACGGCATTTTTGCGGGTGCTTTTCGGCTTTATTGGGCTTGGCACGATTCTTTTAGTAATGCGTTCTTCATTTAATTTCGAGAATAAATTTAAATCATCACTGTTCCTCGGGGTTATTAATTCCGGTTTACCTTTCCTAATGTATTGTTTTGCCGCCCAGTGGCTGCCCGCCGGTTATTCGGCAATATTCAACGCCACGACGCCGCTAATGGGCGCGATTATAGGTTTTGCGTTTTTCAGCGAGAAACTGACCGCCCGTAAATGGGGTGGAGTGGTATTAGGATTAGTGGGAATAATAGTGATCACCACCATCGGGGATATAAACTCGGCCAGCGGCATGCTGTACGGTATTCTGGCCTGCTTGGTGGCCACCAGCTGTTACGGCGTGGCGGGCTTTTTGACTCGCCGGTGGATATCCAACCGAGGCGGGCTTGATCCCAAGATGGTCGCCTTTGGTAGCCAGATGGGAGCGACGCTGTTCCTTCTGCCTTTCTTTGCATGGTCGATGACCACCGGCCCGGTGGTTAATTGGCAGCAAATTGACGCGTGGGCCAGCGTGCTTGCCGTCGGCCTAGTCTGCACCGCCTTGGCCTATATTCTCTATTTCCGGCTAATTGCCGATATCGGTCCACTGCGTTCATTGACCGTGACCTTCCTGATCCCACCCTTTGGCGTGCTCTGGGGATACCTCGCGCTGGGTGAGACCATCACCAAAGGTTTCGTCATCGGCGCCATGATTGTCGGCGTCGCCGTATGGATGATAGCCAGCCCCGGAAAACAAGCGATTGTGGTGAAAAGCGCGGCGGTGAAGTAATTGAGGGCAGCCGCTTCTCATTAGGGATGCCTATGCCTCTCCCATCGTGAAGATTTCATCGTTTGATAGACATTTTGGTCAATTAAGGCAGGGAGTTTGGCGCGTCTTGCTGCATCAGGCAGGGCGCGCCAATACTCCTTGTCGCCACGAAATACCCAAGGCTATGCAAAATTGGTTTTATCGTTGCAGACGATTTCTAAACTCAACATGGCATAAAAAGTGGTCAAAATGACCTTTATGCTTTGCCAGCCTCTTCACATAATAGCCACGCAATTCAATCTTCCTTATAAAATACCTACACTATTCAAGGAATAATCCATGAACAACACCACTCCTGCGTCACTGATTGAATACCTGATGCAAGCGCGAGCGCGCCGTGATATTGACGCTGTTTTAGCCTGTTACGAACCAGACGCCACGCTGGTTTTACAATCTGGCGAGACTGAACAGGGCCTCGACGCCATTAGAATTTTTTCAGAGAAGGTGATGGATCTTCCTCTTCAATTTAGTGATAGAAAATTCATACAGGGCAGTGGAATTACAGTCCACAATTCAAACTGGAAGCTTTCCTTACCAAAAGAGGGAGGAGAGCTGGAAGATATTACCGGAAGGACCGTAGATATCATCCGTCAGCAGGTCGATGGAAGCTGGCTATTAGCCATTGATAACCCTTGGGCCTAGTTGTAACCCACATTACTCTCTGCCAAATTATAATAACTTCCCCTTTTTCTCATCCCGCTCTCTGGAGATGACTCCTTGAAAAAAAACATTATTATCTGCGGATATGGACCCGCCATCGCCCATGCTGTCGCCCTGCGTTTTGGCCGAGAGGGATACCACGTTGCTCTTATCGCACGCGACCCGCAACGCCTTAAACAGGGCATTAGCCGCTTAGAAGCTCAGGGGATTCACGCGCAGTCATTCACCGCCGATCTGGGGGATGTTGAGCAGGTAAAGCGGACGATTGCCAAGATACGCACCTCGCTAGGGACAGTGAGCGTTTTATTCTGGAATGCCTTTGCTGATATTGAAGGCAATTTGCTGAGCACTACCGTGGCCGACCTTCAGCAATGCCTTTCTGTGCGGGTTATCGGTTACATCACCGCGGTGCAGGAGGTCGTGCATGATCTTCAGCAGAGCCAAGGGGCCGTTCTGGCAACCAGCGGGGCGATGGCCATTTGTACACCTGAAGCTGACAGTTTCTCATGCGATTTTTCGGCCGCAGCAATAGCCGCAGCCGCCCAGCACAAAACCACGGGAATGCTAGTGCATACCTTAACCCCCCTCGGCATCTACGTCGGCGAAGTGGTGGTGAATGGTTTTGTGATAGGTTCGAGAGGGACAGAAGGCTACGTGACAACCATTAACCCCACTGACGTGGCCGAAAAGTATTGGCAGCTCAACCAGCAGCGCTTGCTTCATTCCGTTTCGATAAGTTAGCTATTCGACTTAGTGATATTACCTTCATCGTACAGTGATATTGTGAGGGTAATATCACTGCTCCAACGTAATTACCGTTATCGTTTATTAATACATTACACTTAAAACCAACCCAACTATTTCCTTTCCCATTTATTCGCCAAATAAAATCCAAAACAACGCGTGAATTATCTTACAAAACACTCAAAACCCGTTAGTGCAATAGGGAATTAAACATCCCCATAACTATTGCAGCGCGAAGGATAAGCCATGTGATTTATAGTTATATATTCCATGTGGAGTTAACGCCTCTTTTGAAAAAGTTTCGTCAAGGAAGCTATTTTTATTTGTCATTTTTTTGATAAAGATTATTATCGGCAGCAAGCCAATATTAAGCACTGCAATAATAATATCATAAATTATAAGGATAAATGGCTTGCTTAGGGTTGAGAAGACTTACAGAAGACACTAATTAAAATAATTTTTTACCCGACCTCATTTGTTCTTCGGTGATGGGTAAGGCAGCAATTGATGAGCATATTTTAATAATTAGTACGGAATAAAACTAAAATGCTCAAACCTTTTAAAGTGCAGGGAATTATTAGAAACGTCATTTTACCGGGGATTGTCCTCAGTACCACTTTGCAAGCTAACGCAGCGGAAACGGTTAAAGACAATAATCAATCCAACGTCGGGGAAACCCAGACGGCCCCTCGTGTCAAAAAGAAACAGGTAGCTCGCAAAGCACAGGCTCCGTTGCAGAACAATGAAGACGTGATGACCATCACCGAGACGCAGCCGGATAAGAAACCGGGCTCGAAAACCTCGATTTCTGCGGCAGATATGCAGAAGAACGGCGGTAACGATTTCGGCACCATAATGCGCTATCAGCCATTAATCTCTGCCACTGGCTCCAGCGGCGGTTCGGGAAATGGCAAAAGCGGCTTCGACCGCAGCGGCTATACCGGCTACAACATTCGCGGGCTGGAAAGCAACCGCGTCGGCATTGACGTCGATGGCATTCCTCAACCCAACGCCACCGGCCGCAGCTATGTCAGCCGTGCGGGTCTGGGGACCTTCGGCATCGGCCGCGACTATATTGACCCGTACATGTACGGCCAAGTTGATATTCAGTCTGGCGCAACCTCAGCCGAGCGCGCCAACACCTCCATCGGCGGCGAAGTCTCCTTCTTGCCAAAATCTGCCGATGACTACCTGCATCCCGGCAAAGAGACCTACTTTGGTTATCAGTCCGATTATGACTCTGCCGATCGCTCGTGGCACAACGGCATCACCGCCGCCGCCGGGGACGACACATTACGCGGCCTGATAGCCATTAGCCGTCGCGACGGTCAGGAAACCAGCAACAACAGCGGCACGCATGACGCCTATCCTGAGAACTGGCACTCCGATGCGGTGATGTCATCGGTCATCTGGCAGCCGACCGATGAGCACAAGTTCACCGGCACGCTTGATTACTATGAGAAGGTGAACCACACCCATTACGACGCGTGGGACGGTTCTGGAAACACCATTTTGGGCACCGCTCAGCAGCAAAGTAATACCCGCCGCTGGGGGATAAGCCTGAAGGATGAGTGGACGCCGTTCAACGATTACGTCGATGCCGTGGTGTCTAAAGTCTATTACCAGTACACCCAAGCGCACGATAATACCTATTTGCCAAACTCCAGCGACCAGATGATCAACGTCTATTCCAACTATGACGTTGACACCTATGGCGCTGAAACCAGTTGGCTGAAAACGGTTGGGCGCCATGAGCTGAGCGCGGGATTGAATGGTCGGGTGTCCAACACCGAGCGTCCGTTCCGCCAAAGCCCGACGCAGGATATTTTCAACACTTTGATGCAGCCCGAAGCGGATAGCCGGACCTATATTCTGGGCGGCTTCGTGCAGGACACCGTGAAGTTTGACCTCAACGGCCACAACTTCGCCATTGTCCCGGCGGTGCGCGTTGCTCACCAGAACACCGAGGCGCGTGACTTGTCGGACTTGGCTAACGGTGTGGTTTCAGCCGGGCAGATTTCAACCTTATACAACAAGGCGAACTCGGACACTCAGGCTCTGCCATCTCTGGCGTTCACCTACGACATCACGCCTAAGCTGATGACTTACCTGCAATACCAGCGTGGAGCCCAGTTCCCGGACGCCAGCCAGCTCTACGGCTCATGGAACCTTGGCTCCTCCTACGCCGGTTCTGCCCAATATGCCTTGATAGGTAATACCAACCTGAAAACGGAGACCAGCAACAACTTCGAGTGGGGTATGAAAGGCGAGTTGAGCGAAGGCGTGACCTTCAAAACCTCCGCGTTCTACAACACTTACAAGAACTTCATCGCCAATACGCGCTACACCCGCAAGGCGAATCCGGGCATGTTTGCCAACGTGCCATCCAATATTTACACCATTTATCAGGCCGAAAACCGCGATAACGCCTTTATCTACGGCGCTGACCTGACCACTAAAATCAACTATGGCACTTGGTTCAGCGCGGTGAATGGCCTGAGCACCAGCTTCGCGCTGGGTTACGCGCAGGGCGAATCCAAGTCCAGCTATGCGGGGGATAAATACGTCGATCTCGATAGCGTCCCGCCAATGAAGCTGGTAGCGGGCGTGGCGTGGGATGATCCATCAGGCATTTACGGTACTGCGCTGACCGCGACATTCGTCAAAGGTAAAAAAGCCGAGGCCACTAATCGCCAAAGTTACAACAATAGCGGCGCACCACTGACTGACTCCAGCACGGATTATATGAACGTGCCGGGCTTCGGCATGCTTGATGCCACTGCCTACTGGCAGGTCGCGAAAAACGTCAAACTCAGCGGTGGCGTGTATAACATCACTGACCGTAAATACTGGGATTACCTCAGCAGTCGCACTCTGACTGATACCAGCAATCAGGATGCCTACAATAAGGCGCTGGCCGTCATGCCGGGGCGTAATTTCCAGTTGGGCGTCAATGTTGATTTCTAACAGTTGATGGCTCGCTGAAGAGCAGGGGAATGGTGCTACATGACGGGGCTGTGTAGCACCATTTTTTACGCCGAACGGGTGGCAAGCTCATCCACTATTTTGGCCGCGATAAGTTCAGGGGTTTGCATCGAGAAAATCTTTAGGTCACCCATCTGGCTATATTCATCAAAGCGTTGGCTAAATTTCAGTTCTTCTTTTTCCCTCACCAGACCAAAACCTCGGTTAAGCTGCCTGTTTATAATACAGCCAAGTGCTTCAGTATAGTTTTGCGACGGCATCAGCAATACGCTAAAACCCTGCTCACTCACCATTTTCCTATTAGTTTCTACAATATCAGGACGTATATCCGTCGATAAGAACCCCGAAGAGAGGATAAATAATCGATTATGTCCGGCATATTCCACCAGCAGCGTTCTTAATAATGTTGAATTCTGCTCAAGATAGGACTCATAACCGTGGGATTTTATATATTCTCTGATGTTGGCAATCCTTGCGCAGAACACATCATCAAGATCTATCGCCACATAGCCGAGTTGTTCGGCCAGGAGTTGACCCACGGTGCTTTTCCCCGCGCCACCGGGGCCTATCAGAAAGATACAATCCACCATTAGCTCCCCTTTATCCTTCATTGAATTACCTGCTTTTATCATAGCTTTTGCCGCTCAAATTTCGAGCAAATGCACAATTTAAAATCAAAAAAACAGGGCTATTTAAATAAACGCGCAGCTATTTTTAATTACTAAAGTCAGCAAGGTGACACTGTGACTTTTGCTGGAAATAAATTGTATGAAATTTAAAAATGCTGCCGTGATCGGCTTCGGATATTATGCGCGGATAACGATAAAATGCAGTTCTTGTGAGTTAGTCTCCACCTATGAAATGGTTCTCCAAAAGCGCAGTCCTGTTCTCGCTTAAAACCTGTTTTGCCGCATTTCTCGCACTATACATCGCACTGGCTCTTAATTTAGACAAACCTGCCTGGTCAATAGCCTCAGTTTTCATCGCTTCACAGTTATATTCTGCTTCCACGCTCTCAAAATCAGTCTTCCGCTTGCTGGGGACGATGCTGGGAGGGCTGTTTATTCTGCTGATTTATCCGGCGACGGTTCAGCTCCCGCTGCTGTTCAGCCTGTGCGTTTCTGCGTGGGTAGCGCTGTGTTTATACCTCTCGCTGCACGACCGTACCCCAAGAAGCTATGTGTTTATGCTGGCCGGGTACAGCGCGGCGATCATGGGCTTCCCCGACGTGACCTCACCGCAGGCCATCACCTACACGGTGATATCACGCATTGAGGAGATCGGCGTGGCGATTGTCTGTAGCAGCCTGATTCATAGCCTGATTTTGCCGGTTTCCATGAGCAATATTCTGGAAAAAAGCATCACCGACTGGTACGACAGTGCCAAGAAGCTGTGCAACGCGCTGCTTACCGCGCCGACGCCGGAGAAGTCGCCGGACCATGAAAATATTCTGATCCAGATGGCCGGTTACCCCGCCAATGTCGAAGTGCTGATCACTCACTGTATCTTTGAAGGTAATGCGGCGAGAAAGCTGATTCGTTTGGTAACGGTGCAATATCAGCATCTGTCTTATCTGGTGCCAACGCTGACATCCATTGAGCTGCGCCTGAACATGTTAGCTCAGCGGCAAATCGCTTTCCCGGAGAACGTGCAACAGACATTCCGCCATTTTCTGCTTTGGCTGAACAACAGTGATAAAGCCGAAGACAGCGCAACCATTCAGCAAAATATCGCCCAGACTCAGACCGAGCTGCAACAGGCTCATCAGACTAATGCGATCAATGTCGAAGACAGCCTGCTGCTCAATGGCTTGCTGGACAGGCTAGGGGACTTTGTCAGGATCGCTGAGGCTAATTTTAGCGTCGGTAAGCGCGTCGACAATTTTGATGATAACAAGGCAAAACGCTCCACGGCCCACTGGCATATCGACAAAGGAATGCTGCTACTCTCGTCATTTACCGCGTTTTTGGTCACGTTCCTATGCTGCTTGTTTTGGATTGGTTCCGGCTGGAAAGACGGGGCAACCGCGCCGATGATGGCAGCCATCCTCTGTTCTTTCTTCGCCGCGATGGACAACCCCGTGGCACCGATGAAGGTATTTTTGACCGGCGTGGTGGTGGCCACCGCCATCAGCATCTTCTATGTCTCGATGCTTATCCCGCTGACCACCACTTTCGAAGCCTTGGTGATCTGCCTGTTTCCCGGTTTGTTTGTGCTGGGCGTGCTCATCGCCAACCCGGCGACCAACTTGCTGGGCCTGATCATCGCCACTCAGATACCGGGCTTAATCAGTCTGGGCCATCACTTTAAGCCTGACCCGCTGGCGACCTTGAACGGCGCGATTTCAAGTCTGGTTGGCGTGTTGATTGGCGTGGTGGTGACGGCGATTATTCGCAGCAAGCGGCCATCATGGACCGCCAGACGGGCATTGCTCAGGGGAATAAAAGAGCTGATTCAGTTCTTGGCCGAGATCAAGCTGCATCGCGCCTCGCTCAATACACGCCAGCGCTTTGTCGCCAGAATGCTGGATAAAGTGAATGTGATTTTGCCTAGGAAGAAGAATGACACGACGGAGGAATTGGCTTCAGGCGGAGACTTGATAACCGAAGTGTGGCTCGGCGCGAACTATTACGATTTTCATATGAAGAATCAGGAATTATTGGCCGACTATATCCATGCCACTGACCGCATATTCTATGAACTCAAAGGTTACCTGAAAGCACGTTTGAAATCGTTTCAAGCTTCGCCACACCCGAAATTACTCAGGGAAATAGACCTATTGCTGATTAAGCTGGAGGCGCAATCCAGCAAAGACGCCCGCTATTACGCCCCGATGCTGTCACTGTTCAACATCCGGCTGGTGCTGTTCTCACGCTCGCACTGGCCGAGCTTGAATAGGGTGGAGACGGATATGTAGTTGCGTATTATTGCGCGTTATCTTCAACCAAGACTTCCCGGAAATGAGTCACCAATGGGCGAAGATTGGCTTTATGCCATACCGCCCATAATTGCGTGGTGTAGAACATCCATGGAATTTCACGCAGCACCACGCCTTCGGGGGCGTTGTGCCGCAGGCTGTGTTGGATAAGCGTCAACCCTAATCCCGCAGCAACTAATCCTAATGCCGTCAGCGGTTCCCCTGCTTCCAGCTTAATATTCGGGCTAAACCCGGCTTTTACGCACGCCCCGACAAAATCATCTCTCGAATTGGCATCTTCTTTATGAATCACCGAGATCCAATCCTGCTCGATTAAGTCAGCAGGCTGAAGATTGTCTTTATTGACCAAGGGATGCAGCTCCGGCAGCGCGAGCAACATACGGTCATCAAGCACCTGCGCGAACTCAAGATCGGGATCGTCGACATCCGGCTGCGTGTTCACCAAAGCGATATCAAGGCTGCGCTGGCGAAGGCCTTCGAGCTGAATGGATGAAGGCTGGCTGTACAAAACGATGTGTACGTCGGGTCTTGATAGACGCAATTTGCGCAGCGCATTGGATAACACGCCTGAATGCATGGCGTTTTCAATATAACCAATGCACAAGCCGCCATCTTCCCCGCGCCCCAATCGACGCCCCAAAGATTCCAATCGATTGGCGTGGGTCAGCAAGGCACGCGTTTCAGCCAAAAACGTGTGGCCATCTCGGGTTAAACGGATACGTTGCTGATTTCGTTCAAATAACATCAACCCTAAACGTTCTTCAAGCTGCGCTATTTGCCGACTTAATGGAGATTGGGAGATGTGCAGCCGTTCCGCCGCGCGCCCCACGTGCTCCTCTTCTGCCACCGCGACAAAGTATTTCAACTGGCGTAAATCAATCATGCTAGACCCTAAAGGACTCAAGTTAGACAAATTATGTCCTATCAAGTCATAAGTGATCAAACTATATTTTGCCTCAAAGACAGAACAGACACGGTCAAGTGCTGAACTGAAAAATGATTTCTTCCCGAGGGAAGAGTGCAAATAGAGGACATATCATTATGAGTATTCGACATATTTTACCGGCAAACATTGGTTTCGGCGGCGCACCGCTTGGCAACATGTTCCGCGCCATACCACAAGAAGAAGCCCTGGCTGCGGTGAGTGACGCATGGGACCACGGCGTGCGCTACTTTGATACCGCACCGCTGTACGGCTCTGGCCTGTCAGAAATTCGCATGGGTGAGGCGCTGTCTCAATACCCTCGCGATGAATACATTCTGAGCACCAAAGTGGGCCGCATCATGCTTGATGAGATTGAAGACACTTCATCACGCGATTTGGGCGACAAGGGCGGCCTGTTTGAACATGGCCTGCCAAACAAAATCGTTAATGATTACTCCGCTGACGCCACGATGCGCTCCATTGAAGATAGCCTTAAGCGTTTAAAAACCGACCGTCTGGATATTGTTTGGATCCACGATCCAGCCCAAGACTTCTACGGTGATAGCTGGCTTGAACAGTTCAACATTGCTCGCACCGGGGCGTTCCGTGCTCTGACGCGTTTGCGTGATGAAGGGGTGATTAAAGCTTGGGGCTTGGGCGTAAACCGCGTTGAACCTTGTGAATTGGCCCTCGGCTTAAACGAAGCACAGCCTGATGCCTTCCTGTTGGCTGGGCGTTATTCAATTTTGGATCACGAACGTGCGTTACAACGCTTGATGCCTGAAGCCTTGCAGCACAACGTCGATATCGTGGTCGGTGGCCCTTACAACTCCGGCGTGATGGCGGGTGGCGAGCATTTTGAATACCAGAAAGCGTCTCCAGAGATCTTGCAGAAAGTATCGAAAATCAAAGAGATTGCTGCTCGCTTCAACGTGGATGTGAAGGCCGCTGCTCTGCAATTCTCATTAGCTAACCCTGCCGTGGCAGCAGTGATCCCAGGGTCTAGCCGTCCGGGCCGTATCGCAGAAGATTTAGCGGCACTGAAAGCGGTGATCCCGGCAGATTTCTGGGCGGAATTACGCCACCAGAAACTGATTGCTGAAAACGCACCTTTACCGGTTCTTCGTTAATTAAACATAGGCGGCCGCTGCGCGATGGCAGCGGTCTTGCCTATGAGGAATGCCTAATGAAATTAGATCTAACGGACAAAATTGCCGTGGTGAGTGGTTCCACCTCCGGCATTGGTTTGGGCATCGCCAGCGGGCTGGCTCAGGCGGGGGCGACAGTGGTGATTGTTGGCCGCCATCAGCAAGGCGTTGATGCCGCGGTCGCCACTATTATTGGCCACCAACCGGATGCCCGCTTGCAAAGCGTGGTCGCTGACCTGACCACGGAACAAGGGGCTAAAATCCTGTTTACCGCCGTACCGCGAGCCGATGTATTGGTGAACAATCTCGGTATTTATAACGATGTCGACTTCTTTGCAGTAGAAGACGACGAGTGGGCGCGTTTTTACGACGTAAACGTGGTCTCTGGCGTTCGCCTTTCACGCCACTATGCACAAGGAATGGTCAAGAAGGGGTGGGGCAGAGTTATTTTCATCTCCTCCGAATCTGGCGTCGCCATTCCGGCTGACATGATCAACTACGGCGTGACCAAAAGCGCCAACCTTGCCGTTTCTCACGGCTTGGCGAAACGACTGGCAGGAACGGGCGTGACGGTTAACGCCATTTTACCGGGCCCTACCTACACCGAAGGTTTAGGGGAAATGCTGGCCGATGCCGCCGCGCAATCGGGCAAAACTCGCCGCGAACAGGCCGATGAGTTCGTCAAAGTCTCGCGCCCAAGTTCCATCATACAACGGGCCGCAGAAGTGGGAGAGGTCGCAAATCTTGTGGTGTATATCGCCTCCCCGCTGTCTTCGGCGACTACGGGTGCAGCACTGCGCGTTGATGGCGGTGTGGTTGACACCTTAGCAATGTAACTACCTAAATTTTATGGAGTAATACAATGTCACACGTTAGCGTTTCTATCGAAATTCCTGCATCACCCGATCAAGTATGGCAACTGATGGGTGGTTTCGACTCACTGCCAGACTGGCTGCCGTTTATCCCTAAAAGCGAGATAACCGAAGGCGGGCGAGTGCGCAGCCTGACAACAGAAGACGGCGGCACCGTGGTTGAGCGCCTGCAATCTTTCGACAATCAGGCAAAAAGCTACAGCTATTCCATCTTGCAGGCACCTTTCCCTGTCGTAGATTATCTCGCTACGCTGTCTGTTCATCCTACCGCAGATGACAATGTCAGCCGCGTCGAATGGTCCGGGCGCTTCACGCCAGTGAATGTCAGTAATGCAGAAGCTGAAGCTCTGTTCAGCGGTATTTTTGAAGGCGGCCTTCAAGCACTGAAAAACAACTTCGTTGCCTGATAATCCACACCGAGCCCTTTGGGCTCGGTGATTTCACTGCAACAGACCTCAAGACGCCCGCAGCTCACGCACCCCTCGGCCAATTCTGCGTCGCAGCAAAGTTCGCAGGGTGACGCCATCGGCATAACCCACTTGTTCAGCAATGTAATCAACGGTGTGTTTGCTGGTTCTAAGCAGATGTACGGCGCGCTCTATCCTCAGATCCTGAATGTATTCAACCGGAGTTTTACCCAGCGCGGCATTTAAATGACGTGCGAGGGTTCGCTTTGTGGTGCCAAGCGCATCAGCGGCGTTATCCACGGAAATGGCTGAGCAAAGGTTTTCTCGCACCCAGCGGTCAAAGCGCTCCACCAGCGGATTAGAATGATCAATATGGTCAGATATCGCATAGACGGATTGAGAGACACGTGTATCGAATACCATATATTTGGCAACGATTGCCGCTAATTCAGGGCTGCAATTGCGGATCAAAGATAGGGTAAGATCGAGATGACTCAGTGCCGCGCCCGCCGTCACTATTCGGTTATTGGGAACCACAATTCTGTGCGAATCTACGTTTATGTTTGGGTAACGCTGACGAAACACTGATGAGAGCCACCAGGTGGTTGTCGCAGCAAGGCCATCGAGCAGCCCACTCTCAGCAAGCAAGAATGTGCCCGTACAGGCTGCCGCAATCCCCGCCCCCTCTTTGTGCCATTTACGCAAAACGGCTAAAGCATCGACAACGTCCTCTCTTTCAAGCACCGGCAGCAGTGCTTCAGCATTGGTGTAATTCAGCGCAGGTAAGATCACCCAGTCTGGAGTAGGTGAGTTGGCAATATCGCAGACAGGCACCCTCATCCCTAGAGCCGTATGCACCTCCTGCCGTACTCCGGCGATAGTGATATCAAATCCGGCAGTGGCGATCCCCGAAGCCTGAGACAAATTATTAGCCATCGACAGACTATCCAGCACGGCGGTTAAACCGGTGTCGAACACGCCTTCAAGGACCAGCACGTAAATTCTCATGTCAAAATAGATACCATTATTGTCGATTGGGACAATATACGTCGTTATCCTCCCTCCGTATAGTCGATATCGCTGAACAAGATGCTGATGCAATAGGTGATTAAAGATGATTAAACATGCGTTATTTGTCCGTCTGGAAGCAAAACCGGGAAAAGAACAGGCGGTAGCCGATTTCCTTTCCATCGGGCTAGAACTCACTAATGTCGAAGAGACCACGCCACTCTGGTTTGCTCTGAAACTTTCGCCAAGTACCTTTGGCATCTTCGATGCTTTCTCAAGCGAAGAAGACCGCCAAATACATCTTCAAGGTGTATTAGCCAAAAAATTAGCGGACCACGCTGATAAATTACTGGTTAAACCGCCATCAATCGAATTCATTGATGTTTTAGGTATGAAGAACGCTTGGTGCCAATAGCTTTAATTTAATTTCTTCGAGATGTGCGTCGTCAGTTGTTGATGAATAAGTAAAGTCTGATGTTCCATATTAATAATTTTATTCTAGAGGTGTGTTATGTTGAATAAATACAAATTTGGCATTTTATTAGCAGCAATGTCAGTGTCCAACCTGGCATCTGCTCAAACGCAAGATATTCAGCCTGAACGTATTCGTGGCGATATTGTTTCTTTTAAAGGTGAAATATTAACGGTGCATCGCACTGCCGGTGACACCGTCACTATTGATGTAAAACCTAACGTCGGCGTTTCATCTTTCAAACCAGCCATGCTTTCCGACGCGAAGCCCGGTACTTACGTCGGCACACCGGCGATCACCCACAGCAATGGCAAATTAATCGCGACATCAATGATAATTTTCCCAGAAGCGGCACGCGGCACGGCTGAAGGGCACTTCCAGTATGATTTCGGCCCAAAAAGCACCATGACCAACGCAAACGTGGTGTCGGTGGTTACCGGCTCATCCGGGCGTGAGCTCCACCTTTCCTATAAAGGAGGCACGAGCACAGTAACAGTACCCACCAATGTTCCCGTGGTGACGCCAGTTCCAGCAAGTAAAGATGATTTAATGAAAGGCAAGAAAGTCTTTCTGGTCGTCACACCAACAAATAGCGGTGTTTATGACGCGCAGGTATTATTCGTTGAGAAAGACGGTATTGTCCCAGCCTTCTAATATTTAAATCCTCTTATTGTTTGAATTATTAATCGCGTTAACAATGCATGAGTTTTAATGAGAATTTACGTTTTATTTAAAACAGATGAATGTCATTTAATTAACACCTCTGGACATAAATTAATTTACAAGAAAATTAATGGTTTTTCACCCTCTTAAAAACAATACGTGTGGAGTTTAAATATGAGTGAATATGAACCAGTAGACGGTATTTATCCTTTCCCAACCTCAATGCATTCACAGAAAATCGAGGTGAATGGCGCCTCAATACATGTGCGAATGGGGGGAAGTGGCCCCGCGGTGCTTATGCTGCACGGCTTTGGCACAACGGGTGACATGTGGGGCCATTTGGCGAGCGCGCTGATTCAAGATCACACGCTTATCATTCCAGACTTACGCGGTTTGGGCCTCTCCTCGGTGACCGAATCTGGCTACGATAAAGAGACGCAGGCAGGCGATATTGTCGGGGTGCTTAATGCCCTAGGCGTAAATGTGGTCAGATTAATAACTCATGATATCGGCATTATGGTTGGGTACGCCTTTGCGGCGGCACATCCTGAAAGGGTGAGTGAATGGGTAGCAATTGATGCTCCTTTGCCGGGAATAGGGCCATGGAAGGAGATCCTCCAAGACCCAAGTATGTGGCACTTTGGATTTGGTGGCCATGATATGGAGCGAATGGTTGAAGGGCGCGAACGGATTTATCTCGACCGATTCTGGAATGAACTCTCTTACGAGCCCGCCCGTTTCGACGAGGCTAAGCGTCAGCACTATGCGCAGTTATATGCTCAGCCGGGCGCAATGAGAGCCAGCTTCGCTCATTTTCTGGCATTCAGTCAGGATGCAATAAACAACGAGAAACTGAGAATGAAGGGCAAATTATCCATGCCTGTTTTGGCTCTGGGCGGTTCAGCTTCTTTCGGCCCAATGATTGGCTCAGTGATCCATTGCGTTGCGGCAAACGTTCAGGAAGAAATCATCCCTGAATGTGGCCACTGGATCACGGAAGAGCAGCCACAACTGACCACAAAGCTGATTGTCGAATTTTTGAATCGCTCTGCCTCACTATAAAATGAGCCAGACAGCGCTTAAGCCCACAAAATTATAGACTCCCCCCGCAGGCCAGAGCGGCTGCGGGTTTTACACCACCTTCTCACGCTGGCCAAACTCGTCATCGAGTTCGGGCCAGGCAATGAGGGGCAGGCGATTTAGGCCTGGCTTGGCAAACAGGCTGCCCTGAAAATGACAAATGCCTGCTGCTTCAAGCCACATCCACTCCTCGACCTGTTCCACGCCGGTGGCGGTCAGCGAGATCTCAAGCGACGAGCAGAACTTAATGATGGAAAGCACAATCGCCTGCTTCGGTCCGCTTTTATGCACGTCTTGGATAAGGCTCGGTTCAATCATCAGCTTGTCGGGCTGCATCTGGGTCAGCTGTAGCAAGCCCGCAGAGCCTGCGCCGAAGTTCTCCACCGCCAGCCGCATGCCGGAAGCCTTGAGCTTTTTCATCGCCAGATAAAACGGCTCTTCCGCCGTAACTGAGCCGTTTTCAGTTAAGGCGATTACCACCTGTTCCGGCACTAGTCCGCTGGCGGCTATCTCCTGCAGCAGAAACTCCACCGCGTTTGGCGCGTTGGACAGGGTCATTGGCAGCAGTGAGATAGTCAGGCTTTTATCACCAATGCCGAATTCGCTGGCCATCGCGAACGCGTGGCGCTTGGACTCGAGATCGGCGCTGTAGATATTCTTATGTTCCGACCGCGCGTAATACCCCAGCGGCGAGCCGCCTTGCGGGTCACAGAGCGTGGCGACAAACGAAACAATCTGCTTTTTCAGCGGATCGACCACCGGCTGGAAAGCATAGCTGCACTCTGGGGAAGGAGATGCCTGCACCGGGTAGGACTGAGAGCTATCAACCACAAAGGACCAGCTCTCAGGCGAGGGAATATCAAGATAGTTTTCTTTCTCACGCGCCTGCACAAAAGTGGAAAGGAACTGCAATGCGCGGTCATCATAGGTTAAGCGATATTTCGAGGTGCCTTTATCGAGCACGGCCTGAAATACCACATCCTCGCTGTAGGTTCTGAGGTCGAAAAGCTCCATGCCGACCTTGCCGAAGCGGCGAGCAGGGGCATGGTCACGCATCAGCTCCACCACATTGTTATGGCGTTTATCGGCAGCAATCTTAGCGAAGATGCTGTCAACGGCGTCCTCTGGACCTTCCAGCAGCTGGAAAAAGTGGGTGTCATCATGCAACAAGATGCCGGTGACCGAGGATTGGCTGTTGGTCATGCTGGCTTTAGCGACCATATTGTCCAAATCATCAAGCTGGGTGTTGCTGCTGATTTGGCTGCGGTAGACGAGGGTCAGGAGCATGTAGGGGACCTTGGATTAGCAATTCAGGGTAAGACCCTAACAGAGAATGCAGGGGGAGAGCCAAGGATTAAGTGAAATTGTATGATCCGCGATGAAGTTGATTTACCCATTAAGTGAACAATTGATGAAGCGTCGTGAAGACGCTTCATCAAAAGAAGGTTATTTGTTATCGACAAGTCCCAGTTCAATTAAGCTTTTCGCCGTGGCAATAATCGCCTGTTCAGGGGAGCGAGGCGCCCAGCCCAACAAGCTTCGAGCCTTGGCGTTGGTCACATTCATATCAACGCCCAGAAGTTTGACCATCCCCAGCATGACAGGGTTTTTATCGGCGGCGGCCCGCACCCTGTCATCACTCAATGCCAGAGTTGATACCTTGCGAGACTCCTCGCCCAAGTTATCGCGCAACGTCTGCGCCACCTGCAATAGAGTCAGACTGTTACCCGAGCTGGCAAGAAATCTTTCGCCATTGGCCGCCGGATGGGTCATCGCCAACAAGTGCAAATCAGCCACATCCCGCACATCGACAAAGCAGGAGTTGATGTTTGGGCAGCCCGGCTCGCCTTCTAGCATATTCTTTATTATGCGAGTGGAGTGGGAGTAGTCGCCTCCCAACACCGGGCCTAGCACCGCAACCGGGTTAACAGAGGCAAGCTCAAGTTCGCCCTGAACGCTGGCGATAAAGTCCCACGCAGCGCGTTCCGACAAGGTTTTTGATTTCTGGTAAGGCCAGACATCGCCACTGATGTCGCTCCAGTCGTTTTCGTCGAAAGGGCGGCGATAATCAGCCGGGTGGCCGACCCCGATGGCACCAAACGCCGAGGTTAGAACCACGCGTTTAACCCCCGCATTATGCGCCGCGCGCAGAACCCGCAGGTTGCCCTCAATCGCCGGATTGACCCAGTCGTCTTCCGTCACTTGGCCACCAGAGGGGGTAGGCGACGCGCCGTGCATGACATAAGTACAGCCTGCCGCCGCCTCGTCCCAACCCTCGTTCGACATCAAATCAGCGACCACAAAGGTCAGATTATCCTGCGCGTCAACGCCGCCCTGATACAGATGCTGCCGAACTTCAGCCTCTCGCTCGAGAGAACGCACGGTAGTCCGAACTTGATAGCCGCTGTTCAACAAAGCAATAATGCAGTGCTGCGCGATAAAACCTGTACCGCCCGTCACCAATACTTTTTCTTTACTCATCACGTTGACCTCTTGATGTTGTGTCGCATTAATCCTGTTGCTAAACAGCTTAGAGGAGGATGGGCGTACTTAAAATCCTTGATAGTCCGGATTAGTTGCTGGATAGTACGGAAATGAACAATGATCCGTTTTCTGACATCATCAAGCTCACGCAGGCCCAGTCTTTGGTTACTGGCGGTTTTACCGCGGGTGGTCAGTGGGCGCTGCGCTTTCCTGCCCCAGACAAAATCAAATTTTTCGCCATCGTTAAAGGCAGTTGTTGGGTGATGTTGGAAGGGGAGCCAGCCCCGGTGCGGTTTTCTACGGGGGATGTGGGGCTACTGAGCGCCAAGCGATCTTTTATCCTCGCCAGCCATCCCGATGTTGAGCCGGTTGACGCCATGAGCGTGTTTTCTGGTGCAGGAAAAGTCGATGTTGCCGTGGGGGAAGGGGATGATTTTGAGCATATTGGGGGCCATATACTGCTCAATCCCACCAGCGGCAAACTGCTAATGCATGTTCTTCCGCCGTGGATCCACATACCGGCAGCCTCAGACCAAGCCGCCTCTTTTCGCTGGCTACTCGACCAACTGGTACTGGAGCGCCGTAACGCCCGGGCTGGCTCACAGCTGGCCTCCGCGCACTTAGCGCAGTTACTGTTTATTCATATCCTGAGAGAATATGTGCAAACCAGCGATGTTCTATCTTCTGGGTGGTTGCGGATACTTGCAGATAAACGTCTGGTTCCGGCATTACAGCTGATACACGGCGATCCGGCCCGTAAATGGCATCTGGAAGAGCTGGCGAAATCCTGCGCCATGTCACGCACCACCTTTGCGCAAAATTTCAGGGTAATTGCGGGCATGACCCCAATTGCCTATTTGACGCAGTGGCGCGTGCGACTTGCTGAACGCGCATTGTCCGAAGGAGAAGAGCAGATTGCCGTGGTGGCTCACTCACTGGGTTATGCTTCGGTGAGTGCTTTCAATACCATTTTTAAACGAGAGACCGGGCTATCCCCTAAAGCTTGGAGACTGGCTGTGCGCGCTTCGCACTCCGCATAACTATGCCGGAGACATATTTACAGGGGAACTACATCCGCATAGCCTATTTGCTCCGCAATATAATTAAATATGGGTTTGTTATTAGGGGATGACCTAAGTCATATAGAAAGTCATCAAACACGTAGGATAAGGCGAGTGCCAATTTCTCACTCACCCTTATTTTTAAAAATTTATCAAAAAATGCCCCTGACTACATTTCATCTAAAAAATGATGATTTTATTATAAATAATTTATACTAAATGTTGCATTTCCATCCATATGCACTTGTTCGTTTATTCCCAATGCTGTTCGGCTAGACAATGCGGCTGATATTTTAACCGGCACGACTGCTGTAGTTACTGCTATAAATTCTTTTTTGTCATTTTCCTTGCTTGTAAAAGCAAACTGTTGATTATTATCGCCATTAACGAACGCTGCTAAAGGGTAACCCCATGGACTTCCACTGTTGCTAAACATTATACGTACTGACTTTCCGTTAGCGACCGTTCGGGTATAATCGTAGGCCATTGCGAAAGCACCGATCGGGTGTCCGCTCGAATTCTTTCCTAGTCCATATTGTTGAACGTTAAAAGTTCTCTGATCATCACCATTAATACCAGCTCCTTTAATAATTGCGTTCGATTCTGTAGTATTACGGTTATCCATCGCCGAGAAAGTAAAAGTGGTGGCCGTAGCGCATGTGAAATTTAAATTTATATATTTATGCTCCAGCTGGTTATCCCTTTCATTAAGATCATCAGTGCTTATATTTCCGTAATCCACCACACCGCCATTTTCCAGCGTGAGCATACAGGCACCCGTTTTCACCGTTCCTTTTATCGACAAGTTCGTACTAGGACCTGGAGCAGCCATGGTATTTAAGCTCGCTACTATCAGGCAAAATAGTGTTGAGACTTTCAATGTATTTTTCATTGCCTTGCTGGTCATTTCAATCGCATCCCTTGATTAAGTTATTTATTAATTCGGCCCATTATTTGGACCGAATCATTTAGCTTATCAACGTCTCTCTCTGTTACAGATATTCGAAGTTGATGGTGGTGTTACCGTCTAGGTTCGCCGTTTCGGTGATACCGCCTAGTGCAGAACTCAGCGCCGGTGTCGCTTTCAGGCTAAAGGTGAATACCGTCGCATCTTTTGGTGTCGTACTTCCGGTTGCTGCAAAAGTCAGGTACTGCTGCGACGTATTGTTATTGGCGAAGGTGTCCAGCGTCATTTTGCTCCAGGTCGTTTTGTCGGAGCTCATCAGCAGGTCGCCGGCGGTGCCGTCACCCTGAATAGCGGTAACACTCAGACCATAGGAACCGATTTTGATGTCGCCCGCTTTGCCCAGGCCGAAGGCTGTAGCTGCCGCGGTCGGCTCATTAGTATGAGTAGGCACGGAGTCTGCACGGTTGTCTACAAAGCTCATCGCCACTTTGGTCGCTGTGGTACAGGTCACGGTAGCGGTGATAGATTTACCCGCCAGTGCAAAGGTACCGGTGGCCGGCAACTGGTCAACAGAAGTTTCGCCGAAGTCGATGATACCGCTGTTGGTCAGCACAGGTGAACAGGCACCCGGCGTGATGGTACCAGTAATGCGCAGGGTGGCCTGAGGAACTGCCATCGCAGAAGTGGTGGCCGCCAACAGGCAAGCCAGAGAGGTCATTTTCAGTACTGATTTGATATTGCTTTCCATAGTGGTAAATCTCCATTAGTTACACGTTTAAAAAATATATTTTCGTTAAGCAGACGACTTGAGAACGGATCCTCCCATCCTGACGCAGCGGTCTGCTTTCTTGTTCTTAGAAAAGCCCTCTGCGTCGGTCGTTATTGCTGCTAATCTCGTCATCGCATAATAATTAGGGGGCAATACAGCACGGCTAATAATTAAGACGAATTTAATTTATGTTCAACTTATAACAATAAAAAACTTTTAATAATACTTCAGAGCAATCAACTGGCATGACATCAAACACAATGACCAAGAATTATTTAACGCTTACTCACAAAACAACCACTTCTTTTATACTAATTACCCAACGTCGGAAGTTATGTTATTTTTTCGACCACTTGACGTGAACAAGTATCTTATAAAACCACCTGCACGGCAATCCGGTATAATTAACAGAACATATGAAGAAATAATAAATAAAGGGTCATTATCTCTGCGATTTATTGTGTCCATTACTCAAAGGGTTGAAGAGCATGCTCGAGTTGCAGGGGCACGCCGTGACTTGCCCGGCGCTGACAGGATCTCAGGTCAGCCGCTTTAAGCTGCCCAGTCGCAAGTATGACCAAGCCCGTAATAAAAAAGCCACCCGGCTAGCCCAAAAGCAGATGCTTGGTATGCAAGATGAGGGAACAAGTGCCAGCGACTGGATGAGGCGAGGGCGGTAGGCATCGGCAAGTTCGCCAATGAGGCGATTTCCGAGGACGCATCCGTCAGCAATAGGGTCTGCCGCTGCGTAGGCAGTACGCCGCAGGGTTAACTGATTGCTTCAAGACCATAAATAATATTGCAGATAGAAAGGTAGAGGCCAATGACCTGTAGGGAGGGCGGGACACTTATAATAGAAATCGGCAATATTTGACTGAGAAGATCACCCAGCATTCCCATTATCGGAATTTAGCCCTGCATATATTTACCACGCATGAACTTTCTCAGAACTGGCGATGAAAACAACCCACTATCTTGGCTGATATTTATTCGCCACCACCTTCTCCCAATAGCGAAAGGAACTCATCAATCTATTGATTTATAAGAATATTACTTATCCAAAAAAGTATTGGCGCGCCTTAGTAGTCCATTTCCTACATGCCGTGGTGACTTTTCTTATTCTGCGATTCCTCTTAATAAAGTCTAATACACCCAGTAAAAATTCTTTTCTATAAGGATATTTTTACTCAATACGGATGTTGTATTTCCTCATTCATTTGGAACTGGTTAAAAGGAATGCCTTCTCTAAATACCAGCATATATTCCTTTTAATAAAATCCTACTTCTCATGAGTACATATTATGAAGGTTTCATCTGCGCACTTTATTAAGCGTCGCACGGCCGTCGTCGGCTGGCTGACGATTTTCACTCAGGCGGCCTTGCCTCTGAGTTTTGCCTATGCACCCCTGGTTCATGCGGCACAAGATCCTGCTGCTAAATGGTATCAGTCTGGTAATAACGACCTGAATGCCCAATCAATTTTTGAAAATCATTCTGACACTTTGGCCTCTTCCGGCTCGGCCCTGTCCGAAGGCAATGCCGCAGGCATGGCGCGCTCCGCTGCTACCGGCGCGGTGAATAATTCCATTGAGGAGTGGCTGGGCCAGTTCGGCACCGCCCGCGTCCAGCTCAATCTAGACGACAAGTTTAAAACCGAGGGCAGCGAAGCTGACCTGCTGGTGCCTCTGTATGAAAACAAAGACAATATTTTCTTCACCCAGCTTGGTTTCCGCCACAAGGACGAACGCAACACAGGTAACCTCGGCCTCGGCGTGCGTCACTTCACCGGCGACTGGATGCTCGGCGCTAACACCTTCTTTGATAACGACTTTACCGGTGAAAACCGCCGTATGGGCGTCGGCGTCGAGGCATGGCGCGACTACCTAAAACTGTCTGCCAACAGCTATATTCGTCTCAGCGACTGGCATCAGTCCCGCGATTTTGAAGACTACGATGAGCGCCCGGCCAACGGCTACGACCTGCGCGCCGAAGGCTGGCTGCCGGCGTTCCCGCAGCTCGGTGCCAAAGTGATGTACGAGCAGTACCAAGGTGATGAAGTGGCTCTATTCGGCAAAGATAATCGCCAGAAAGATCCGTGGGCCTTCACCGGCGGCGTCAACTACACGCCAATTCCTCTGCTGACCCTCGCCGCGCAGCACCGCGCCGGTAAAGACGGCCAGAGCGATTCCCAGCTTTCCCTGCAGATGAACTATCGCCTCGGCGAGTCGTGGAGCAAGCAGGTTGACCCGAATCTGATCGGCGCGTCGCGCACCCTCAACGGCACTCGCTACGATTTGGTCGAGCGTAACAACAGCATCGTGCTCGACTACCGCAAGCAGGAAACCGTCAAGCTGGTCGTGCCAGAGAAGACCTCGGGCAAGAGCCGCAGCACTGTGCCGGTCAGCTTCACCGTTGAAACCAAAAACCCGCTGCAGCGCATCGACTGGGATGCCTCGTCGCTGGTCGCCGCAGGCGGCTCGTTGACGCAGGTTGGCAGTAACCAACTGAGTATCACTCTGCCGCCCTATCAGGCAGCGGGCAGCAACGTCTATCGCTTCGCAGGCGTGGCCTATGACGCCAAAGGCAACAGCGGCAGCGCCACCGGCGAGCTGCATGTGGAAGTGGGCGAGGTTAGTGCCGGAGCCACCACGGTGAGCGCCAACCCAACCACGATTACAGCCAATGGTACCAACACCTCGACGCTGAGCATCGGCCTGTTCGATGCCGAAGGCAATCCCGTGCCGGGCATGGGCAAATCTTTAACCTCCTCCATCAAAGAGACGTTGGCGGCTAAGCAGGCCTCTACGGCTCCGGTGCAGTCGGCGGTCGTCGGCTCGATTGAGGAGACTTCTCCGGGCGTTTATCAGGCAGTCGTGACAGCAGGTACCCGCGCAGGCACTGCGGTGGTCTCCTCGCAGTTCAACGACATCGCCTTACCGGACATCACCATCACCCAGTCTGCCGATGCGGCCACCGGCCATATCGACAGCGGCGCTATTTTAGTGGCGACCGACAACAGCGCGGCAAACGACAGTTCAATGAATGAAGTCAATGCGGTGATCACCGACTCAGGGAGCAACCCGCTGCCTAACGCGCCGGTGACCTTCTCACTGACAGGTTCAGCTACCGTGGCACCTGGCTCATCCCTTAATGCCATGACCGATGAAAAAGGCCGAGTGGGTATCCGCTTCATCAACAAAGTGGCCGAGAAAGTCACCGTCACCGCCACGCTGGAAAATGGCAACTCAGGCAGCATTGATACCCACTTTATCGCCGACAGTAGCTCCGCCAGCATGAGCAACGGCGATGTGGCCGTCGATAAAGACGTTATCGTCGCCAACAACGTTGACTTCGCCACCTTCAAAGCCGTGGTGAAAGATGCCAACGGCAACCCGGTGCCGAAATTCACCGTTAACTGGAGCAACGACAAGGGCAGTTTGTCTGCAAATAGCAGCGATACCAATGAAAACGGCGAAGCGACGGTGACGCTGAAACACACCGTGGCGGAAGCCGCGCAGGTGGTTGCGACAGCAGGATCTTCGGGCAACATTAATGCCCCGGTGGTGAACTTTAAAGGTGACAGCGGCAATCTGTCTGCGGCGAACTCCGCACTGGCAGCCACTCCGGATACTATCGTCGCCAACGGTACCGAAACCTCAACCATCCAACTGGCGTTGAAAGACGGCAATAACAACGCCGTAACGGGTCAGGCAGTGACCTTTAGCAGCAACCTTGGCGGCAATTTTGGCACCGTGACCGACAACGGCGACGGCACCTATAGCGCGCTATTTACCAGCACCACGGCGGGCGCGGCAAGCATCACGGCTAATGTAGGCGGCAGCAACTTTGGCGTGACGGCGGCTACCGTGACGGTGAAAGCGGACAGTGACAATCTGTCGACGGATAAATCAGCGTTGACGGTCAGCGATCCGCGCATCGTGGCCAACGGCGTCGCGACGTCCACCATGACTCTGAGCCTGAAAGACGCGCATAACAACGCCGTCAGCGGCCTGAACGTGGACTTTGGCAGTGACCTCGCGAACAGCAGCATTGGCACAGTGACGGACAACGGCGATGGCACCTACAGCGCACCGCTGAACGGCACCACGGCGGGGACCACAACCATCACGACCACCGTGGGCGGCAGCAATTTCGGCGTCACTGCGGCCTCAGTCGTCCTGACGGCGGACAGCAATAACCTGTCCCCGGCGGACTCGGCATTAGCCGCAACCCCCGACACCATTGTGGCGGATGGCACCACGCATTCCACCATTCAACTGACGCTGAAGGATGTGAACAAAAACCCAGTGGAGGGTCTGACCGTGGCATTCAACAGCAGCCTCGGCGGCAACTTTGGTTACGTGACCGACCATGGCGACGGCACCTACAGCGCACCCTTTACCGGCACCACTGCGGGTAGCACCAACATCTCGGCCACGGTAAATGGCAGTTCCTTTGGCGTAGCGGCGACCTCGGTAACACTGAAGGCGGACAGCAATAACCTGTCTGCAGCGGACTCGGCATTAGCCGCAACCCCTGACACCATTGTGGCGGATGGCACCACGGCTTCCACCATTCAACTGACGCTGAAGGATGTGAACAATAACCCAGTGGAGGGTCTGGCCGTGACATTCAACAGCAGCCTCGGGGGCAACTTTGGTACCGTGACCGACCACGGCGACGGCACCTACAGCGCGCCGCTGACCGGCACCACGGCAGGGTCAGCCAGCATCACGGCCAACGTTGGCGGCACGCCGTTTGCTGTCACCGCGACCTCAGTCACCCTGACGGCGGACAAAAATAATCTGTCTCCTGCTGACTCAGAGTTGACGAGCAGCCCGGCTAGCATTGTGGCGGACGGTACCACGGCTTCCACCATCCAACTGACGCTGAAGGACGCAAACAATAACCCGGTAAATGGCCTGAATGTCACCTTCAATAGCACCTTGGCTGACAGCAACTTTGGTAGCGTGACCGACCATGGCGACGGTACTTACAGCGCGCCTCTGACCGGCACCACGGCGGGGGCTGCCAGCATCACGGCCAACGTTGGCGGCACGCCGTTTGCTGTCACCGCGACCTCGGTCACTCTGACGGCGGACAAAAATAACTTGTCTCCGGCTAAATCTGATTTGGCGGCCAGCCCGATCAGTATTGTGGCGGACGGCACCACGGCTTCCACCATTCAATTGACGCTGAAGGATGGGCACAACAACCCGGTAAATGGCCTGACTGTGACCTTCGACAGCAGCCTGGCTAACAGCAGTGTAGGAAGCGTGACCGACCACGGTGACGGCACATACAGCGCGCCTCTGACCGGCACCACGGCGGGGTCAGCCATCATCACGGCCAACGTTGGCGGCACGTCGTTCGGCGTTAGCTCAAAAACTGTCACCCTGATAGCGGACAAAAATAACCTGTCTACGGCTAAGTCAGAATTGGTCGCTGCACCACTCAGCATCGTGGCGAACGGCACGGAGAGTTCGACTATCCAACTGAGCCTAAAAGATGCCAACAACAACCCGGTAAATGGTCTGGTTGTCACCTTCGACAGCAGTCTGGCTAACAGTGGCGCAGGCTCCGTAACCGACCACGGCGACGGTACCTACACTGCACAGCTGACCGGGACGACGTCAGGCTCGGCGAGTATCACTACCAAGATTGGCGGCACGCCGTTCACGGTCGCTCCGGCGTCAGTAACTCTGACTGGCGATATCACCACCGCGAAAGTCACCACCTTAGCTTCAAACGTGGTCAATCTGATTGGTAACGGCAGCGGCGCGGCGATTTATACCGCCACGGTTAGAGATGCGCATAACAATCTGGTTGAAGGAGCTAGCGTGAGCTGGGGGACAACGTCCGGAAGCATGAGCGATGCCACTTCCACTACCAACAGCAGTGGTGAGGCAGTGAGTACGCTGTCCGGCATCACGCGCACTGCATCGACAAACGCCTCGGCAACGGTTACCGCAACGGCCATCGCTGGCAATAAAACAGCGAATATTACTGTTCGAACGGTTGTTCAGGTTGGCACTCGCTTTTACTGGTCAATGACTAATCTGAACGACACTAACGAAGCCGGAGCACAGGCGAAATGTGCTCTTTACGGCGGTGGGCGTGTGTTAGAAGAAACTGACCTTGCCGACTTTAAAAATGGTGGCGGCAACTACAATACCAAATCGACTAGTGACGGCGAATATTTAGACAAGTGGTATCGTTATGCTGGTCAGTGGACAACCAGAACCGTCGATCTTTACGGTAATGTGGGACGCACTGAAGACATGGAAGGCGAAAGCTACACCTGTATAAAATAGTTTTGGGTAAAATCAGCTAACAATTAATAAAACCAAGGGGTTCTGTGCAAACAGAACCCCTTTTTCAATGTGTAAACAGCTCAATTATTACAAAGATATGATTGAGCATTCAGGCGACTTGAAATGTTTCAATGATGCAAATAAGAGAACCGCGTTTGCTTCATCTGCTTTATTCCTGCGTCGCAATGGGTTCCTGCTTCGATTTTCCCCAAGTCATGAAGAGCTGACTGTTGCAGCCGCGCAGGGGAACATAGATGTTTGGAATATTGCTAAAGCATTGAAGCAGTCAACCTAGTTTGCAAGCGCAGCAAGGATTGCGGCTTCCATTTTCTCAGGGGTGGTGGTCGGTGCAAAACGCTTTAGCGGTTTACCGTCGCGTCCGATCAAAAACTTCGTGAAATTCCATTTGATCCTTCCACCCAGCACGCCGGGCAATTCTTTTTTCAGATAACGAAATACCGGATGCGCTGCGCTTCCGTTAACCTCGACTTTCTCGAATATCGGGAAGGTCACTCCATAGTTAATCTGGCAGGTCTGAGTTATTTCGTCTGCGCCGCCGGGCTCCTGTTTACCGAACTGATTGCAGGGAAAACCCAGCACCATCAAACCTTGGGCGGCATATTTCTTGTAGAGCGTTTCAAGGCCGCCGTACTGTGGCGTAAAACCGCAATGGCTGGCGGTATTCACCACCAGAACCACCTTACCCGCATAGTCGGCCATAGAGATAAGCTCGCCGCTCAGAGTTGTGGCGGTAAGTTGATGAAAGGGGGCCATTTCGGAATCCTTAAGGCAGAACCATCGCACGAGTGGAGTGGCTACTTTAGCTGATCTGCGTAAAAAGAGGTAATTGTTCGACAAGAGGGAGCTATCAGAAGATTGAAGGGTTATGAGGACCGTGAAGTTATGACTGCGCACAGCCTATTTAACATAATCAATGTTATACGTACCTAGATATTATTTATATAAATAAATAATTAACTCCCCAGAATTATAGTTTAGCAAGCAACTCATCTTTTAAAGAAAAAGCCACAGATAACTGTAGCTTTCTCTTTTTCATTTAATGAAGATTTTTATACAGGATTAATTTCAATCAAACCGGCTTGGAAATCATCTACTAAGAAAAATGGCAAAGTAAGCCGCCACTTGCCGTCCCGCACTACACTATAGTAGGTATAAGGTTTTCCGTTTATCACGAGATTAATGGCCTGCATACTCTTATCAATCAACGATGAGGGGCCGACGACATATTGATACCCTGCATTACTTCCAACATGGAACGCTTTCGTTTTCCAGCGAATGGGAGGATGCGTAGGCCAAGGCTGTGCCTGATGGAAATCAAACAGTTCATCATGATTAAGAATGCTTTGACGTATTGTTGACCAAAGTACTGACTTCAAAAAGTATTGATCTGTAAAACGCTCCCGTCCTTTATATTGCACAACAAAGCTTCGTATTTTTTGTTCAATATTTGACAGCAGTCCATTTACCCCACCCCACATTCCCGCTAGCAGCAGGTCAGTATGAGTAAAGTAATCCCGCATATGATGGAAGTAGTAAGGAGATTTTAACCAGGCTTCAACAGCAGCCTGCTCACGCTCAGCAATTAATGAATCCGCATCTCGTACCATGAAACGCTCGACAGAAAGATCATCCATAACCAAGAACCGCCAAAGCGTTGGGGTATCTCTTTTTCAGAAGTCATATCAACAAGCTGCGCGTTAGCATGTTGTAGCCGCAACCAAATATGCTGAGGCACGGTGTCGTCCAAATAGATACGACAGACCCAAGACGGATAGAGTTCTTTTGCGGTCTCAACATTCTTAATCAGCGTCTCGCAATAGCGTGGGTCTGCCCCATAAAGGCTAAAAGCAATAATATTCTTAAAAGGTAACTCAGTGTTTAGAGGCTTGATTGGAGTAAGCGGTAACCATTGGGCCGGTACAGACTTGAAATGATCGTCAGCTAAGCGAAGAGACTCGTGACCATATCGCTGCAATTCCGAAGGCTTGTTAAGCCAGCCACAGACTTCTGCTAACCCATCAAGCCAACTTTCCGCCGCTTGGGCTCGATTGGGCGAGTTATAGATCCGCTTATAAATTTTGTAAGATTTTTGGTAGTTACCTTCACGCATTAGGCTAAGTCCATAGTCACTCAGCACCGACATATTGTTGGGCATCATTTTAAGAACTTCTTCACAGCTTAAACGCGCCAGTGAAAAATCACGCTGAGACATTGCATGATTAAACTGGTTTGAAAGTTTGCGCAGCTTGTCTTGCATCGATGCAATAGGTTTCGCTGATTGGGTGATATGTCTGGTGTAAGTCGAACGCATAGATTGCTCAAATCAAAGAATTTGCTCAATTATGAATCAGTGAATGTCTTAGCCACCATGCGACGCGTCTCGGAATGACGTCAAGAAAGGGGGGGATTGGTCGAATCGTTGGTCTAGCCAACGATTCGTTATAGGGATGCTTAGAGGTCACATTTTGAGTTGGCGATTCAATTAGCGAGTTGTTTCGCTATCAGTAAGAGTTATGTTTTCAACCCGACCATCGGAGAACTTGATGCCTGCAACCACACTTCTCGGCGACTGCCGTTCATTCGGAGCTTCGAGTATATACTGCACAACGTACTGTCCATTTTCCGGGAAGTGATAAAAGCTGGGTGGAATACATAACTCCCCATTGTTTATCGCTAAATCAGGTGAATCAGTTGCGGATAACTTTTGTGCAGGCGTCCCTCTAGGGTTTATTGCTATCAAAGATGGCCGGTAATTCCTTGCATCTGGAACTTGGAAACATATATTTTCTCCGACCTTGCTTACCGTAGTTGTTTCGTCTGCTTTCAATCTGTCACCTGAACCCGGACATCCAGCGAGCAAAAACACGGAGGTTAGCACTATAAGACAGCTCATTTTAGAGTTATTTTTCATCATCATCCCCATGGAAAGTAACGCATCGTCTCTTGGTACTTTTGCCTGATCACTGGTTCGCTCAAATCTCCATCCAATGTAATATCTCCTCTTCGCCTAAGTATGAGCCATACTGTATAACCGTAATTACTCAGGATAAAATTATCTGCAATAATCTGAGCCTGCTGTTCCATTGGATAGCGCATTAAAGGTCTACCATCTAATCTATACCGGTAGCTGACAGCGAAACTAATTAGACCTCTCGCAATAACATTCATGCCTCTTTCACGCTGCCACACATGGCTCATTTCATGAATGAAAAGATGTTTATAAGGAAAGTCCGCGATAGAGAAGTCATTGGTGTACCAAGTCCTAAAGTATAACTCTCCATTAGGAGTCATCGCTGTATCTTTGCTTTGCAGGCCGAAAGGCAAGTAACTTCCATGATGGATCCAAACTTTGTTGTAATGGATAGATTCACCAAATACGGTTTTGGCTATTTTAATCTCGCCAAGAGTTAGTAATCGTAAACTACCTTCCTTTTGTTCGTTCATATACATTCCCATTTCTTTATCTAACCATAAAATGCTTAAAATATGAGCGTAATAATATGGTTAAGAGTGACGAGTATTCATCAAACGGTATTCTTTTTAGTATTAAGAACAGATATCCAACGAACATTGTCGCTTTACGTTTATAAAAGAATAGTTTTCAAAATAGTAGGGTAGATGAGTTTTACAAGTATTTGGTGTTGATTCTTGGAAAAATTCCCCCCAGACGTATTGATTGATGATAAAGCATACATTTTATCGCGGTTAATGACAGCTCAATCACCTTGGGATCCCCCATATTGCCGGGTGCCAGCCAGAAGCCATGCAGAACATGATGGCGTATGTCCTGCAAAACCGCACCGCTCACTTATCTGGACAGCCGGTTGCCCCCCGCTCCCGTTAATACGATTATTTCTTGTCCTAATTTGCACAGAATTATTAGCCTGACAAAAAAGGCCGCTACTCCGCACTTTCAGAGCGGAATATAGCGGCCTTGGTCAGACACAATAATGATTAGTTGCGTTTCACATTGCGGTCGAGGAACTCAAGAATATCCTTGCTGATTTCATCCAAATGGGTCTCAAGCGCGAAGTGGCCGGTGTCGAACAGGCGTACATCGGCATGTTTTAAATCACGCTTGAAGGCCTCTGCTCCCGCCGGGATGAAAATTGGGTCGTTTTTACCCCACACCGCCAGCAATGGTGGCTGCTTATCACGGAAATATTGCTGAAGCTGCGGGTACATATCGACATTGGTTTTGTAATCGCGGAACAGGTCGAGCTGAATTTCTGCGTTAGCAGGGTCAGAGACGTGAGCGATATCCATCATGTAAGTCTCAGGCGCTATCAGACTCGGATCCGGTGTGCCATGCACGTATTGCTCTTTGATTGCGCCGCCCTGCAAGGTGGCTCTAAGCGCATTACGGTTGGCCTCGGAAGGATTTTCCCAATACTTCTGCACCGGGGCCCAGCCCTGACTCAAGCCTTCAACATACGCATTACCATTTTGGGAAACGATCGCCGTAATGCGTTCTGGGTGTTTGACCGCCAAACGCCAACCCACCGGCGCGCCGTAGTCGAAAACCTCCAGCGCATAGGTTTTTAAGCCCAGCGTCTGGGTAAACTGATCGATGGTATTAGAGATATTCTCAAAGGTGTAAGCGTACTGGCCGCGCGGCGGGCTCTCTGTTAAGCCAAAGCCCGGCAGGTCAGGTGCTATCACGTGGTAACGTTTTGCCAGCATCGGGATAAGATTACGATACATGAAAGAGGAGGATGGGAAGCCGTGCAGTAAAATAATACTCGGGTTCGCTGGGTCACCCGCCTCGCGATAAAACACATTGACCTCTTGCACTTTCGCATAGCGATAGTGCACCTGATCCGCCGATTCCACCTTTGTGCTGATGGTTTTCTCGGTAGCCGCGTTAGCGCTCATCATCCCTACCCCGTAATTCACCAGCGCCACGGTGCACATCGCCATAAACAACTTATTGAATTTCATAGCTTCTACCTGCTCATAAAATGATTAATGAAAGCCTAGAGAGATAACTAAATAACCTCCCAAACCCTTGGTAAAGCCAGTATGCATATTCACGATAACCTTGATAATCTGGTGAAATTGCGAATCACCTTCAATAAAAATGGGAAGATAAGTTGCTGGGAGATATTTACTGGTTTATAAATCATTGAATTAACGGCTGTAGGGCTAATTTTGATTATAAGGCTTGGGAAATGGACCGTATTGAAGCAATGACCATGCTGTTAACTACCGTTGAAACCGGGAGCTTTTCGGCGGCCGGACGCGCGCTACGCATCCCCGTGCAGACAATAAGCCGCAACGTGGCCGACCTTGAACGCTACATTGGGACTCAGCTTTTAACCCGCACTACGCGAAAAATCAGCCTGACGGATGCCGGTGCCGCCTACGTGGCCGCCGCGAAAGTGATTCTGGAACAGATTGCCGACGCCGAGCGTATCGCCGCAGGCGAGTTTGTCGAACCGCGCGGAGACTTGGTGTTATCCGCCCCCGAGCTTTTTGGGCGACTTTACGTGCTGCCGGTTATCACCGAGTTCCTAAAAAACTATCCAGAAATCAATATCAAGCTGGTGTTGAGCGACCGCAATCTCGACTTACTCGACGAACAAATCGATATGGTTGTGCGCATCGGACATCTGCCTGACAGCGGCATGATAACCACCCGCGTCGGCTCAGTGCGCGGCGTGATATGCGCCAGCCCTGAATTTTTGCAGGCTCACGGCGCACCGCGAAGGCCACAGGATCTGGCCAAAATACCCTGCATCTCCACCTATGGCACCCATTTGACCTCTGGCTGGCGCTTCGTCGATCCTGACAAAGGCTCCCCGATTGAACTGGCCGTTGCCCTTCGACTACAGACTTCCGCAGGCGCACTGAGGGATGCGGTGGTTGACGGCGTTGGCATTGCTCGACTGCTGCACTATCAGGCCTACGATGCCCTTCAGTCGGGGAAATTATCTCTGGTGCTTGAAGAGTACGAGCTACCGCCCTTTCCCATCCATCTGTTGCACGCAGCGCATAGCCATATGCCGCTAAAAATGCGCCGATTTTTAGATTTTGCCGGGCCACGCCTGCGCGAGTCATTGGCTCATTTCTCTCGCAAAAGCTGAAGATCCCAGTCACTAACCTGCTTGCTGCTTTTTACCTGCACGACGCGGAATCTTGTTTGTTGAACATGCTTTCGCCGCCACGAGGCCAAACCAACTCATGCGGGGAGGCCATCGCGGCAACGTTTCGTCAATTATTAGCCAGTCTTACCAACGTCGCGAAACAGTCGGGTGCCACGGCTGACGCAGCTGAGGTTCGCGCGGAGCAAGTGTTAATTGAGTTGCAAGGCGCGCTGGTTGTGTCTCGTGGCGTGGCTGATTTGGCTATTTTCAAAAGAATGCTTGCCAGACTGCCGAATATAATACTCCACAACCGTGACCCAATATAAACGCAATAGTGGGTGAAATACCCCACATTGTTATTCCGTGATATAAACAATCACCTGAAACCCTGCCGATTTATTTAATCTAAATTCAGGAGTTCCTGATGAAACGTATTTTAATGATTCTGGCCAATGGCGTAGAGCCAATGGAAGTCGCGGCGTTTACTGATATTATGGGCTGGGCCGAATTAATCGGCAATGAGCCGGTAAAACTCATTCATGCCGGACTGAGGCCAAATATTGTCACTACTTTTGGTTTAAAACTGAGTATTGATAATTTACTCAGCGATCTGGACCTCTATGACTACGATGCGCTGGCGCTGCCCGGCGGATTTGGGCCCGCGGGTTTCTATGAAGAGTCTCTTAGCGAGCCTTATCTGTCCGCTATCAAACACTTCGCCGATGCTGGTAAACCTATTGCCAGCGTCTGTGTCTCATCAATCTCGTTGGGCATGGCGGGCGTGCTGGTTGGCAAAAATGCCACTGTTTATCATAAAGTTGGCGGCATGCGAAAGCAGCAACTTGTCGATACCGGCGCGCAGTTTGTGGATCGCCCCGTGGTAGTCGATGGCAACTTCGCGACGTCCAGCGGTCCGGGTACTGCGGTGGAAGTGGCATTTTGGCTGCTTGAACGCCTTACTACTACCGAAAATAGTTTGGATGTGCGTAAAAGAATGCGTTTCGACCTGCCAAGCAAAGCCTAGCTGGAAACGCCACAGGTAGAATAACCCCTCTCCCTCCGCTAATATATTTCCCTATATTTACAAGCTAAAACACGGGTGCTGCGATGAATCTTTATTATTCTCAGCCGATGTGTTTTTTTTGTTTTTAAACCCACCACCACTTATTTACGCCATCAATTGATTGTTCAGTAATCCGAACAGTCAATTCGAGTTATCGCGGTTTATCCCGAATTATAGTTTCGATAATATTTTTTTAGCCCCGGTGAACTGCCCCGGAAATAGAATTTAAATATCGAAACAGGATAGAACTCTCCATGAAAGAGACGACGCGCGATAACCAGCCAAAAGGCTACGAACCCGCCAAGGTATGGCGCCCAAAAACCGATCACGGCGGCCAGTTTGCCACCATCAATCGCCCGGAATCCGGTGCCAGATTCCAGCAGGAACTGCCGGTCGGCAAGCATCCATTGCAGCTCTACTCTCAGGGCACGCCAAACGGCCAGAAGATAACCATCATGCTTGAAGAGCTGCTTGAAGCGGGCTATTCAGACGCTGAATACGACGCATGGCTGATCGATATCTTCAAAGGCGATCAATTCGGCAGCGGCTTCGTGGACATCAATCCTAACTCCAAAATCCCTGCGCTGGTTGACCACTCGACCAATCCGCCAACCCGGGTATTCGAGAGTGGCTCAATTTTGGTCTACCTTGCGGAACGTTTCGGTGCCTTCCTGCCGACCACGCCGCTGGCGCGGGCCGAAACCTTTAATTGGCTGATGTGGCAGATGGGCTCAGCGCCTTTTGTCGGCGGCGGCTTGGGGCACTTCTACGCCTATGCTCCGATCAAAATTGAGTACGCCATTGACCGTTACGCCATGGAAACCAAACGCCAGCTGCACGTGCTGGATACCCATCTGGCGACACATGAATATCTCGCTGGCGACCAATACACCATTGCGGATATGGCCGTCTGGCCTTGGTATCCGGGCAGCCTGTATGGCGTGTATGGCACCCACGAGTTCCTCGAGGTCGAGCAATACACCCATTTGCTGCGTTGGTACAAAGCCATTGCTCAGCGCCCGGCGGTGACTCGCGGCCGCATCGTAAACCGCACTTCCGGCGCGCCGGGTGAGTTTTTGCGTGAGCGTCATGATGACGCTGATTTTAAAACGTTGTTTAAATAGAAAGAGGTTGTAATGAAATTATATTTTTCGCCGGGTTCCTGCGGTTTAGGTCCACAGATTGCGTTGCGTGAGGCTGGCCAGACTTTCGAGCTGATTAAAGTCGATTTCAGCACCAAGCAGACGGTTGAAGGCAATTACTATCACGTCACGCCAAAAGGCTTTGTCCCGGCGTTAAAACTGGAAAATGGCGACGTGATCACTGAAGTTGCCATCATATTGCAGTGGATTGCTGATAATCACCCGCAGAGCAAGCTGCTGCCGGAATTTGGCAGCAGAAAGCGCTACACCGTGCTGGAATGGCTGAACTACATTGCCAGCGATTTGCATAAAGGTATGGCAGTGATGTTCTCGCCATTAATTGATGCTAAATCGAAAGCTAACTTCGCCGACATTAATTTAGGCGAAAGATGGCGTTACATCGATGAGCATCTGGCTAACAACACTTATCTGTTAGGTGAACAGTTCTCCGTGGCCGATACCTATCTCTACAATGTGCTGTGCTGGCCGCCGCGCGTGGGAATTGACATTTCGGGCTACAAATCGATTCAGAAATTTATGATCAATATGGAAAAACGCCCAAGCGTTCGGGCGGCGCTGGAAGCAGAGGGGCTGCTGGTTAAATAACCCAGCAGGCGGCAGCTCAAGGGTCATAATGGATGACTTGCGAGCTGCCGAACTCGGTTCAAGACAGCGTCGGGTAGCGCGAGAACAGCTCTGTTGCCCAATCAACAAACACCCGCACTTTGGCCGAAAGATGGCGGTTTTGCGGATACACCACGTGAATAGGCAGCGGCTTGTTGCTCCAATCATCCAAAATCGACATCAAACGCCCCTCGGCAATCATCTCCGCCATCAGAAAATCCGCCATTTGGATGATCCCCAGCCCGCTCAGCCCGGCAGCCGTATAAGCATAGCTGTCACTCACCGCCATATGGCTCGACAGCGTGACCTGAAGCCGCTGCTCATTTTGGGTGAAATACCAGTCAAACACCTTGCTGGTGCGCGCTGAGAAATAGTTAACACAGCGATGATTAACCAAGTCATTAGGGTGCATAGGTCGCCCGTACTGCTCCAAATAGGCCGGGGAGGCGCAGGTGACATAGTTCATTGTTCCAACCCGCCGGGCAACCAGCCGCGAGTCAGCCAATCGGCGACCACCGCGTATCGCGCAATCTACCCGTTCTTCGACCAAATCAACCTGACGGTCGCTACACCCCAGCTCCAGCTGAATATCGGGATAACGGGCAAAAAACTCAGGAAGCGCGGGGATAATCACCGTGCTGGCCAGGCCGGTAGGCGCATCAACACGCAAACGCCCCGCCGGACTCAGACGGTTGCGCCCCACCGAGTCTTCAGCGTCCCGCACTTCTGATAAAATGCGGATACAGCGCTCATAATAAGCCGCACCGTCAGCCGTCACGCTCACGTGGCGAGTGGTTCTGTTCAGCAGTTTCACTGACAGAGAGGCTTCTAGCGACTGAATCAGAGTGGAAACTGTCGCCTTTGGAAGCTTGAGATTTTCCGACGCGCGGGTAAAACCGCCGGTATCGACCACCTGAACAAACACTTCCATTGCCTGCAGCTTATTCATTTACACCTTCTATGGATGACGCACTTTTTCCTGCCAGTGATTATAACATTCACTCCCCCCATTTCGCCTCAGCCGAGCCAAGTCGCGAGGCTGGGATTTTCCAAACCAGAGGCAAGCCGCCGACGGTCAGTGGAGATTTGCAGCGTTTGGCCTCGCCCCACGGCGTTTTTTCTACTGTTGGAGATAGGTCGTCGGGGCTGATATCTAGATCTTTTGCCTTAATATGACCTCGCGGTAGCGCAATCAGCGAATGCGCCACGCGCGCCAGTGACAGCCGCGCGGTGGATGCCTGCTGCTCTGTCACTCGCCGCACCAGCGCGCGGAGAGTCGCCGCCGCCATTAAATAGCCAGTGGCGTGATCCAGCGCCTGTACCGGCAGCGGCACAGGCCGGTCCGATTGCGCCCCTTGCATGCCGCAGTGGGCAATGCCGGAACTCATCTGCAACAGGCTATCGAAGCCACGCCGCCCGGCCCACGGACCACTCCAGCCATAGGCATTAAGAGAAACATCAATCAGACCGGGGTTGATTCTGCGCCGCTCGGCTTCGCCATAGCCCAGCCGGGCAAGAGCGTCAGGGCGATAGCCGTGAACCAACACGTCGGCTTGCGCCAGCAATCCTTCGAAAATTTGGCGTCCGGCGGGGGTTTTAATATCAAGCCGAGCACAGCGTTTGCCCAGCGTCACTTCTGGCGCTACGGCGGGTTCATCCCACTCTGGCGGGTCCAGCCGCAGCACTTCTGCCCCATACCCGGCGAGGAATCGAGTGGCTATTGGGCCAGCCAGCACGCGGGTCAAATCCAGCACTTTTAGCCCCGCCAATGGCCGTTTTTCTTCAGGTCGCCAAGAAGATGAAGGAAATGCCGCCTCGGCGGAAGACCAGGCAATCAGCGGCTCCGCCGCCACGGCTCTGCCCTGCGGATGGGCCTGCCACTCGGCCAAACTGCGCATTACCGCCGCGCAGCCTTTATTCTCCACCACTACCGTTTCCAGCGCTTCACCGGACCACTTGGCAACCTCTTTTACCACCGCCGCGCGGTCATCAGCACAATTCAGTACCTTTAGTGCGGCGGCCTTATGGTGCGGCGCATTGGTGTGCAGCCTTATCCAGCCATCTTGGGTTTTGTAGTCGCCAGCAATCGAATCCCACGCGGCGGGCATCTGCCAGCCCATCGGCTGAATCGACCAGCCAAACCACAGCGAAGCCAGTTTGCGGTCGACCACCACCCGCGGCGGCTGCCCAAACTGCACTTTTATCAGTTCGGCCAGCGTCATTCCCGCCGCGCCAATGGCCGCAACGGCAAAATCAGTCACCGGAAACTCAGACGCCAACTGCGCCGTGCCTTGCACATCGAACTGGGTTAAAACTTCTTCCGGAAGATGCAGCGCCTGTCGGGCATGGTCAAAAAAAGTCATGGTTGCATTCGTCATATGTCCGCCTGATTACACTGGGTGTGAGGGAGCACCGGGCCGCCTTTTAACCCCAGAATAATCTTGCTAATGTTGACGTCAATCTTGACTCTAATCATCAACATCAACCTGAGGATCGCCATGGTGTGGATAACAGCTGCGGAAGCCCTGACTATTTTAAATGTCCGCCCGCAAACGCTTTATGCCAATGTCAGCCGGGGGAAGATCCGCGCGCAGCCGGACAGCAAAGACAGCCGTCGCAGCCTTTATCACCGCGAAGATGTGATGCGCATGGCGCAGCGAACCAACGGCCGCCGCACGCTGGAAGTGGTGGCTGCGCAGGCCATAGAATGGGGTGACCCGGTGCTGCCTTCGGCGATTTCGACGGTGATTGACGGGCGGCTTTGGTATCGCGGGCAGGACGCGGTGGCGCTTTCGCGCACGGCGTCGTTGGAGCAGATTGCGGCGCTGCTGTGGGAGTATCCGCAGGCGGACTTTCAGCAGGCGCTGGTTGGCGGCGGCAGCCCCACTCGTCATTTCAAAGGTTTTTCTCAGGCTTCGGCAGCCGGGCTGGTGGCGCTGGCCGAGCGCAGCGGCAGGGATTTACCCTCAACGGGGCGCGCCCTGCCGGTGCTGCGCGCCGAGGCGGCAGGCGTGCTCGCCACGCTTACCGAAGCCATGCTCGGCATCGACATAACCAGCAGTGAAAGCACGCTCAGCGAGAGTTTGGCTCAGGCGTGGCAATGCCCCGAGGCGGAAAAGGTGCTGCGCCAGACGCTGGTGCTGCTGGCTGAACATGAGTTGAATGCCTCGGCGTTCGCCGTGCGGGTGACTATCTCAACTGGTGCATCGCTGGCCGCCGGAGTGCTCTCCGGGCTGGCATCCTTGACCGGGCCTTTGCACGGCGGTGCTTCGCGCTCGCTCAACGGGCTGGTTGAATCGACCCGCCGAGTTGGCGCGCAAAAAGCGGTAAGGGAGTGGCTGGCGCAGGGGCGGACACTGCCGGGCTTTGGGCACCCGCTCTACCCCAACGGTGATGTGCGAGCCAATACCATCATGGCGATGTTACCGAGCGGCGGGCCATACGGTGAACTCATGGAGTATGTGGCACAGGCGGCGGGCGAGCGCCCGAGCATCGACTTCGCACTCGCCCTGCTGGCGGACACCTACAACTTGCCAGAGGAAGCGCCCTTTATACTGTTTGCCGTCAGCCGCTGTTCCGGCTGGCTGGCCCACGCGCTGGAGCAGGTCGCCGCCAGTCGGCTGATCCGCCCGCGAGCGCGTTATGTCGGCATCCCGCCTCAAGCGCTTTAGGGCCACGTCCGTGGCCTGTTTCATCGACTTAAAATGACTCTTTGAAGGGGCGTAGGTCGATCTCCTGCGTCCACGCCGAAGGGTGCTGTTGGTGCAGGTGCCAGTAAGTCTCGGCGATAGCATCAATGTCCAGCAGCCCGTTAACACCGCGCTTATCGACGACATCTGGCATCGCGGACTTCAGCCGGTTGCCATTGATGCCGCCGTCTATCAACACATGAGCCACGTGCAGCCCCTGTGGCCCAAACTCGCGGGCCAGACTCTGACTGAGCATACGCAGCCCGGCCTTGGCGGCTGAGAAATGGGCATAGCCGGGACGGCCGCGCAGGCTGGCGGATGCGCCGGTAAAGATGAGGCTCCCCTTGCCCTGCGGCAGCAGCAGATTGACCGCCTCTTGAGCCACCAAGAAGCCTGCGAAGCAGCCGACGCGCCAGAACTCCTCAACCTGAGCGGCGGTCAATTCACGGAACGGGATGTGCTGATTGTTGCCCGCGTTGAAAATCACCGCGCTCGCCGGTGCTCTCCCCGCGCCCGGCGCGGACGCCGTCAGGAACAGCCGCCGCACCTCTTCTGGCTGCGTCACGTCGACCTGTACCGCCGTGCCATTACCCTCGCCAAGGCTTTTCGCCACGGACTCAATTTTTTCAACGGTTCGCCCTGCGACGATCACGTGAAAACCGCCCTTAGCAAAGCGGCGAGCCAGCGCCCCGCCCAGCCCCTCTTCAGAACCTACGCCAACAATCACTGCGGTGGGTTGCATATTTGTCACCTTAATGTTCAGTACCGGAGCACTCATCCTAGCCCCTGCTTTCACTGCCTGACAAAGGCAGGATGTGCCCTGAAGGGGTTTTGCGATGGAGAATTAAAGCTGGAATTTATGCTGGTCGATCCCCAAGGTTGCCAGACTTTCGCGCAGCGACTGAGGCAGAGTCTCAAACCACTGCTGTTCCTCGCCCGGCCCCGGCAGCACGCGACCGTACTCCACCATGTCAGTTGGGTTGAGCATGCACATATTGATCCAGACATTTTCGGCGGGAATACCCGAAATGCGGCTCACGTCGCCAACAATATGCAGCATCAGCGCTTTTAGCTGCTCTTCGGACCGCCCGGCGCGTAAATCGGCGCGTATCCAGATGTATTCAGTAGTGGCGAGGGCACCGATATAGCGTTTCAGCGTCCCCTCTTCTTCAATAATGACCTGCACAAAAAAAGGCGGCGCTCCGGTGGCTTCACAGTGGCTATGGGTAATGCAGGTTGCTATCTCCTGCTTCTGGGCGTCGCTTAACAGCCCATTCGGCACAGAACAGACGTAGGATGGCATGGCGAACTCCTTAATGGTCATGGCCCCGCCGTAACGTGGCGGGGCCAAATTTGTTCTTAAGACTTGGCAACCAGCACCAGTTTTTGGTTCACGAACTCTTTAATGCCGAGTTCAGATAACTCGCGGCCATACCCCGAACGCTTCACGCCGCCAAACGGCAGTTCCGGCGCGGTGCTAGCAAAGGTGTTGATCCAAACTGCGCCAGTTTCGATACGGGACGCCAATGATTTGGCGCGTTCGATATTCTGTGAGAATACTGCGCCAGCCAGACCGTAGCGGGAATCATTCGCCAGTTCGACCGCCTCGTCATCGCTTTTCACCACGTAAATCTGCGCCACCGGGCCGAAGAACTCTTCGAAGTAAGCCGGGTTGTCGCGCGTCACGTCAGTCAGGATGGTTGGCTCGAAGAAGTTACCTTTGCCCGCGATGGCTTTACCACCTAAATGCAGCGTTGCGCCGTTTTGCAAGGCGCGTTCTACCTGTTTGGACAGGCCTTTTACTGCCTCTGCCGAAGACAATGGACCAAGTTTGGTGCTCTCATCCAGCGGGTCGCCGATGGTGACGGTAGCCATCGCCGTGGTGAATCTTGCGAGGAATTCGTCGGCAATGTTCTCATGCAAAACAAAGCGTTTGGCACAAATACACTCCTGGCCGGAGATGTGAAGACGGGAGAAGACGCCGATTTCTACGGCTTTCTCCAAGTCTGCGTCGTCGAGCACCACAAAGACATCGTTGCCGCCCATTTCCAGCGTCGATTTCTTCAAATATTTGCCAGCCTGCGCGGCAATCGCACTGCCCGCCCCTTCCGAGCCGGTCATCGCCGCGCCCTGCACCCGCTCATCAGCAATGATGTTGGCGACCTGCGTTGAGGTAATAAACAGGTTTTTCCACGCCCCTTTTGGCGCTCCGGCTTCGTTGACCAGTTCTTCAAACACGCTCGCACAGTGCGGCACGATGCTGGCATGTTTGGCGACCACCGGGTTGCCCGCCGCCATCGCCGGAGCAAATACGCGCATCAGCTGATAATAAGGGAAGTTCCAAGGCTCGACCGCCAGCAGTACGCCAATCGGATGGTTCTCGACCCAGGCTTCGCCCAGCTGGGAATCAATTTTCGACGGGGCTAAGAATTTTTCGGCATTGCGCGCATAGTAACGAGCGATTTCGGCAATGATCCATACTTCGTCACGGGCATCAGAGATAAGTTTTCCCATCTCGACGGTGGCGATGCGCGCCAGCTCTTCTTTACGGGCATCAATCAGGTCCGCCAGACGCTCCAGCACCTGTAAACGAGGTTGAATGGGGCCTTTCGACCATTGGGATTTATACAGTTTATGTGCTGTATCCAGCGCCGCTTCGATGTCAGCATCAGTGTGGTTGGCGTAGGTTTTCAGCAGTTCGTTGGTGGTCGGGTTAATCGTTTGATAGGCCATTGTTGACTCCGATATCTAAGATAAATACGCCCCCTGAGGCAGCTATAAATACAGCGCGTTCAAGGTTTGTAGTGGCGAGAAGACCAGTCTGCCGGTCCGTTGTCGCCATCTTAGGCTCGGCGTATCAATGGCAGCAATGCCGTATACGCAAGGATTTAGGCCATGAGATTCGGACGGTATTGGGCAACTTTTCGCGCAATTCCGCCCGCTTTTTCTTACTCCAGCACCACCGCCGTGGCTTCTATCTCTACCAGCAGTCCATCGAGCGCCAGCCTTGGCACGGGCACCAAGGTGCTGGCCGGATAAGGCCCCTCACCCCAAATGCGCTTGGCGGCGGCAGACCAAATCGGCAGCAGCGCCTCGGTGTGGTTCACGATATAGAGATTGATGCGCACGATGTCATGCACGGTTCCCCCACCAGCCTGAATCACCGTTTTCATGCCAGCCAGCGCGCCGTCTAATTGTGCTGCAAAATCAAGGGGCTGGCCGTTATGGTGAATGTCTCCACACTGGCCAGAGGCAAAAATCGTTCGCCCCGCCAGTGGCGCGGTCACCACGTGGGTGTAACAGCTCGGCGTAGGATCATGCAGACCTTGAGGATTGATATGGACCAGTTTTGATGAGCTTGGCTGTGACATGGGATCTCCTGATAATCTGGATATAGCGAGGTTGTAGAAGGTTACTGTAAAGCCAGAAAATTAATATTCCAAGTAATTTCTTTGTAAATTGAGTGCTAAGTTCATTCCATGGCGACACTCAATCCTGCTAATCAATGATCGGTCTTCAATTCAGGTCAACAGCAAAACTCGGGGGTTTATCCTAAGTTTTAGGGCCAAATAAATAAGATTTTTCATAGCGGAATAAAACCCACTTCATTTTATTCATTAACGATGCTTTTAATTTTCTTTTTTTAAACGTGGAAATAATGCGATGTAAAACAGGCGAAGAAATAACCATTGACTTCAATAAAGCGCCAATAAATACTTGAATACTATTTAACCTTACGCCGTGAAATACATTAAACCACAGGCTAGTGGTGCCTAAAATAATGGGTGGACCTCGCTGATCCTCTCAAATAATTAAGGGATGAATATAATGACTCAGCATTATCGTGAGATTTTTGCCGTTCCCGGCGTTTTGGGATTGGTTATATCTGGGACCATCGCTCGCCTGACATACGCCATGATGAGTATCGGCATTATTACTATGCTGGTCATGCAAACGGGCCACTACGGGCTGGCGGGCACGGTGGCCGGGACCTTCACCCTTTCCAGCGCGCTGATTGCTCCCCGAGTGGCAAAGTTTGTCGATAGCCACGGGCAGCGCCGAGTGCTGCCTTGGGTCACGGCTTTCAGCACCCTGATGCTGCTATCGCTGGTCGCCGTGGCTTATCTCGCCGCCCCGGCACCGATGTTATATCTTCTGGCGGTCCTCGCCGGGACCATGCCCAGCATGTCAGCCATGATCAGGGCACGCTGGGCGGCGATGTTCCGCGATAGCCATCACTTGCACACTGCCTTTTCTCTCGACACCGTACTGGCGGAAATCACCTTTATTGTCGGCGCACCTTTAGCCATTGCCCTCAGCTCTGGGCTGTTTGCCGAGGCTGGGCCATTAATTGCCGTGCTGCTGCAAATCTTGGGCGTGACGGCTTTTCTGATGCAGAGAAAGACCGAACCCAAGGTGGTGGCTGGCGGAGGCAGCGATGGCAGCTCGGTATTGCGCACGCCCGGCCTCGCCACCATTGTGCTGGTGCTGCTGACCATGGGAGTGATGGGCGGCACCATTGATGTGTCGGCGGTGGCCTTCGCCAACGAACACCATTGGCCGACGGCGGCCAGCATCATGCTCGCCGCCTATGCGCTGGGTTCTATTCTGTCCGGCCTGATGTTTGGCGGCCTTCGGCTCTCTATCTCGATGCCAAAACAGTTTTTCATCGGCACGCTGCTCACCACGCTGACCATGGTTCCTACGGTGTTTTCTCAAACTGTCTTTGCGCTGGTGGCGACGCTGTTTGTGGCGGGCATCTCTTACGCCCCGACCATGATTGTCGCGCTGAATATTGGCTCAAAAATTATTGCTCCGGGCAGAATTACCGAAGGGCTGACCTGGATGATGACCGGGATTAGCGTTGGCGTGGCGGTTGGTGCCGGGCTGGCGGGTGCGGTGGTGGACCATTATGGAGCGCGTGCAGGTTTGCTGCTTGGCACCTCGGTCGGTTTTATTATGCTGATTGTTTTAGTTGCTGGCTGGAGCAGGTTGCGCGATGCCAGTTTAAATTCTTAATCAGGATGGATGCATAGCCTCTTCCCCGCTTATGCATCCATCCCTTTAATATTCTCAATAAGCTTACTTGTGTAAAAAATATAATCTTATGTACATCAAAATCGGCAAAATAAAGATAATGGTAATAGCAATTCTATATTTTAGGGTTTTAGCTAAAGACTGTTCTCTATGGTTTACTTCAGAAAGTGCTCTCTCTTTTGCTTCGGCCTGCGACTCGGCGTAAGGCTCGTGGAAATCAGGGCCCTGGGTATCAGCTCTGTCTTTTAGAATGGCATTTTTCTTGCGACGCCAATCCCACCAAGTCAGGGCGATGATTAAAATAGGCACGATAATCACGTACAAATTATATTGTGGATGCATTTTCACTCCTTGAGACATTTCGTATTAGTGATTTATTTTTTCATAAATTTAACAAAAGAACCACATTGAACTTTATAGGGTGATTATTGGGGAATGTCCACCAGCAGGTTTGCGTGATTTAAGTGAAAACCGTGGGGAGAATTAAATGACCCCGTCGCTGCACAAAACTTGCCGCTGCGGCCTGATTCATAAGAGAATGGCGATCCCCACGTGACCACCAGAAAACACTGGAGAATATCATCGTCCGTCATCGTCGCTTTCCCGAGCTAACTCGCGTTTTGCGCTTAGGTGCACTTTTTGCCGGTGCCCTGTGGCTTGCCAGTTGTTCCTCCACGCCGCCAAAATCTCTGGTCACCCCGCTACCGCCAGTGGCGAAGCAGCCACTACCGGATAAAAGCTCGCACCCGCAAGAGCCGATGCGCGGCGTCTGGCTGACCACGGTGTCTCGCCTCGACTGGCCGCCGATCTCGTCGGTGAATGTTAGCAATCCGGCGGTTCGCATTAGTCAGCAGCAGAAGGCGCTGACTGACAAACTGGATAAGCTGAAACGTCTCGGCATCAACACGGTATTTTTCCAAGTGAAGCCTGACGGCACCGCGCTCTGGCCTTCAAAGATCCTGCCTTGGTCAGACGTGATGACGGGAAATATCGGTCAAGATCCCGGCTACGACCCCCTTCAGTTTATGCTGGATGAAGCCCACAAGCGCGGCATGAAGGTCCACGCTTGGTTTAACCCGTATCGCGTTTCGGTCAATACCAAGCCGAAAACCGTGGCGGAGCTAAACCGCACCCTGTCAATGCATCCGGCCAGCGTCTTTGTGCTGCACCGCGACTGGATCCGTACCGCTGGTGACCGTTTTGTGCTCGACCCCGGCATTCCTGAAGCGCGCGACTGGATAACCAGCATCGTGGCGGAAGTGGTGTCACGCTATCCGGTCGACGGCGTGCAGTTTGACGATTATTTCTATACCGAGTCGCCGGGCTCGACGCTCGACGATAGCCAAACCTTTAGGAGATACGGACAGGGGTTCAGCTCGAAAGCCGACTGGCGTCGTCACAATACTCAACTGCTGGTGGAGCAGGTGTCGCGCACCATTAAGCAACTGAAACCTAACGTTGAATTTGGTATCAGCCCGGCAGGCGTCTGGCGCAATCGCTCGCACGATCCGGCAGGTTCAAATACTCGCGGCGCGGCGGCCTATGATGAGTCCTATGCCGACACTCGCCTTTGGGTGCAAGAAGGGTTGCTGGACTACATCGCGCCACAGCTCTATTGGCCGTTTGCCCGCGATGCGGCCCGCTATGACGTGCTGGCAAAATGGTGGGCCGACGTAGTGAAGCCGACCCATACCCGCCTGTACATTGGTATCGCGCTGTACAAAGTCGGCGAACCCTCGAAAAACGAGCCTGACTGGATGGTCAGCGGCGGCGTGCCTGAGCTGAAAAAGCAGCTCGACCTCAATGACGAGGTACCGCAAATCTCCGGCACCATTCTGTTCCGCGAGGATTACCTCAACCAGCCACAAACCCAGCAAGCGGTAAATTACCTGCGGACACGCTGGGGGAGCTGATTATCTCCGGATGATGGGGTGGCGGACTTGCACAGTGTCACGTGGCGTGGGTGGGAGTGGGAAAAGAAAAACATCTCGTCTTAATGATTATCATTTTCCATCTTATATCTTCACACCTTTTGGGGCTGTTACTTCAGCCCCTTACTCGGGTCACACTGCATCCGGCTCCAGCCCTTATAGTCCTTCACCTCTGGCACGCTGGTGGGTAGGTCTTGCCAGTTGGAAAGATACTGGTCAATGAGATGATCTATTGCCTTGGGTGCAAGGTAGGAAAGGCCCCAAGCCGGGCCTGCGGAACCATATTTTAAGTGATGTGTATCGCCGTAAACATCTACATAATCAATTCCTGGCCCGCCCGGCATAACTCGCGGATCATCAAAAGGTTTTGAACTCATATACAGATTACCCTGACGGGTGAGCAGGAAACCCTGATCGTTGACCACGGTGAAGGAGAGGTTATTTTCTCTTGTTGGACGATTACCCCTACCTGGCTCTAAGCTATGAGAGTTCATCGCAAATGATGCGGTTTTCCAATTTTTGCCGTAATCCTTCGATACTGTAAATGCTGTAGAGTCCCACCAGGGCACTGCAATATAGCGTTCGGAAGGATGAATATACGTTTTGCCATAAGCTTGATAAAACTGGCTGCTTATTTCAGAGCGAATGCCACGCGTTGAATCTATGTAATGCAGGGCTCCCTGACAGTACCATCCAGTCAACTACAGATAACGGTGGTCGTCAAAACGGTAGATGACCTGCGTCGGCGTCTCTTGCGGGCGGGAGCAGCCCGACAGTACGAGTAAGCTGGCCATCATGACCAGAGACAGTCCTTTGATTTTCATACAGTCTTCCTTTTCGACCACGCCAACAATTACCGCAAGCCCTTACTCGGGTCACACTGCATTCGGCTCCAGCCCTTATAGTTCTTCACCTCTGGCACGCTGGTGGGCATGTCCTGCCAATTTGTAAGAAGCTCTGCCGTCAAACCACCTATGGCTTTTGTAGCAATATACTCGAGCCCCCAACCGGGGCCCGCTGAGCCAGGAGCAATGTTCTGCTTTTCACCGTCCATATCAATATAATCAACGCCGGGGCCGCCCGGCATAACTCGCGGATCATCAAAGGGTTTTGAACTCATATACAGGTTGCCCTGACGGGTGAGTAGGAAACCCTGATCATTGACCACGGTGAAGGAAAGCATATTCTCTCTTAACGGACTCCAAGTCCTATTTGGCTCGACAGTATGCATATTGGTTGCAAACTGTCCGCTGCGCCAGGTTCTGCCGTAGTCTTTTGATACTGCGAAGGCGTCTGTATCCCATGAAGGGATGGCAATATATCGCTCAGAAGGGTGGACATATTTATCGGCAAAAGCGCGGTAAAACTGGCTTGCCACTTCTGAACGGATACCACGCACCGGGTCAACGTAATACAGCGCCCCCTCGCAGTACCACCCCTTTAGCTCAAGATAGCGGTGGTCATCAAAACGATAAATGACCTGTGTTGGCGTCTCCTGCGATCGGGTACAACCCGACATGGTAAGAAAACTGACCAGAATGGTTAGTGATAGTCCTTTGATTGTCATACAGTCTTCCTTTTCGGCTGGGCGGGCACTCTGTCATAACTTTCCACTCGCGGCATTGGCCACTGTAGGTTGGCTACTTCTTTATTATGAATCTCTGGATAGCGTGCCGGCACCACGCGGGTGGCGTTCATAAACTGATTCATCACGCCAAATTCACCAGTCGGTAAAACATCGCAAGGTTTATTCATGAATTTTTTTGTATTTTCGAAAGGCAATATCCCTGTTTCATAATATTGTCCAGCACCTTTGTCCTCTGACCATTCACGCCAGTCGGCCAGTTTTAGTAGTCTTTTCCAGAAGCCGCCGTGGTCCATATCAAATGCTTTACAGGGCCCGATGGCCAAATCGTAGGCCATTGCCAACTCGGGGACTTTGTCTGACATAACAATCGAGGAGTGCTGGCTAAACATCACGTCGTCGGACTTGCTGTATAAATCATGCAGCTCCGCCTCGGTCAGCCTGCGGCGAAAAAAAATCTTTTTATTCGCCTCGTTTACGCCGACCACTTTGGCACTGACGATATCCACGTTGCGCCAGTATTTGAGCGTGTCGAGTTCTCTCTGAGTCAATACGTGCCCCGGCCGCAAATCTTTAAAGGGGTGATACGGCGGGCAGTCAACGGTTTCTTCCACGGTTCGCTGAGACGCCCCCGTCGCCCCCGCGCGGGCGTTATAGGAGACCATGGCGTCATTTCCCCCCACCGGAGCATGGTAGGCCTTGTTTTTATCGCCCGCGTCATCCAATGGGGCAGGCTGGCCCATCAGTGTAAAAATAAACGGCTCGGGAAGCGTTTCACCGTTGGGGATCACGTCGCTGAAGGACCAGCGGGCATTGGTCGCCACAGAATACTCAAAGTCGCCTTTAGCGGCAGGGGGTCTTTTAAAGGCTTTGCAGTCAGGCGGTAGCCCGACGCTGCTGTTCTGAAAGAAGACTCGCTGTTTGAGATTGGGAAGCGTCTTGGCAATCTCTTGCGGTACGCCTCGCCAGCCAAAGCCCTGTATCGGCAATAGCGACACCGTGCCGTCATTGGGGCAAAAGTAGTTATAGACCTTGCCGAAGTTATTACGCTGATTGAGCGGCGTGCTGTACCAACTGTTATTAAACTCTTTGCGAGGCAGCGCCATGGTATCCAGCAGTTTCTTTTGCTCTTCAGGACTGACTAAGCCGTCCCCGTCGGCACAATATTTGCTGTTGGTCGCCATCAGTTTGCAGAAATTTTCAAAGGTCTTCTGCCGCGCCGCGTCCGTCTGGTGATGACCCGGCTGGCCGTTCTCCAGCCAGCGATTTTCCAGAGAATAAGGGGAGTGATTGAGGATCACGCAGTCTGCGGGGTTTATACCCTCAGCTTTGAGTATCATATTGGCAAGCATGGTAATGATCGTACCCTGACTATGTGCAACGATATTGATCGTATCCTTGGACGTTTCTCTCCTGCTACGAATGGTCCTTATAAGACTGGCAAGACGCTGCGCGGCATAGAACTGGTAAATCCGGTGAGGATTGTTGTACACGGGGTGGGTAAAGTCGCCGCCGTTAGCGAGCTCGGCGCGGCTGAGAAACCCGACCACGCCTAACGTCGCTCCGCCCGCGCCCGGCCCAAGCATATCGGGGATGTTTGTGGTCGCGTTGGCAAAGGTTCCGCCGCCCCAGACACCTTTTAAATCCAGAGTGTTATGGAAACAGTCCATCGGATATTTCGCACCAAAATGGCGCAGTATTTCCGGGTTATTTTCTCGATACGCATCGTAAGGCAGAGGCGTATCAGGGTTTTTACCGTTTTGGACCATCGCTTCACGATACTGGCGTTGGTCCTCTTGCCACGTCTCGTAGTCAACAGGACGATAGCCCCAGTAGAAAGGAATGATCGGCGAACGGGCGCTGTCTGAGCATGCCATCTGTTTTTGCTGCGGCTCGTGGCAATCCTCCATCACGCCGGACGCACTGCGAATGCGGTACTTTTTCTCTTCCCACTGGTGCGGCCATAGGTCATCACGTCCCAGACGCTTTTTCAGCCCCTCAATGATACCGCGCTCCTGATTCTGATAGGCCTCCCCCACATCATTTACGCCGTGGACCAGAATGACGATGCCCGGCATCGGCCGATTCACCGGACAGTTGGTGGTATAGCTTTTCTTGCCCGCGCTGACCGGCACGCCGATGCAATCGCTGGCCAGAAAACGCGGAGTATGCACTTTCTGGCTTTGTGGGTCGTGCGGCTCTGGCGCGTCATCAAAGGGGTTGGGGCTTTGTTGTTCAGGTTGTTCAGTCACGCGGTTCCCTCCGGGCTGTCATTATCGTGCAGTATTTCAAGCGACCAGGTATCCAGCTCACTGCTGTTCAGTAACGGGGACTCCCCCTGATCGTCGGTAATTCCCTCAATCACCTCGCCTTTTCTATGCAGCCTGAAGCGTTGCTGGGTCAAGATGTGGCCGGGGTCGTTGGGCGCATGTAGGCGAAACTGCTGGGCAAGTTGCCCCTCATTGAAAGAGGGTTTCACCTGATCGATACTGGCTTGTGACATGTAAGCGACATGCTGCGTTTTGAAGGAAATGTCGCCAGGCGCGATAACCTCCACCCTGCCATTCATGAGCCGAATACCCGCGCCGCCACACATCAACAGCAACTCCTTTTGCGCGTTGAGGACAATCCGCCCCTGCGAACTGGTGAGGTTGATATCCTGACTGGCAACTTGAGTTATCTCCCCTTGCTGGGCAGTCAGCTTGATCGGGCCTTTGGCGGCGGTGAAGACCATCCCCGCCTTGCGTACCAGCACCGAGAACACGTCGCCTGCGGCCATGGTGAGCCGCCGGAAGGTATTAATGTTCATATCCCGCTTGGCGGTCGATGCCAGATCTTCACCTGCATGCACCATCACGCTGGCCGGAGAGGTCACCGTCACACCGGCTTCACCGTGCATCGACAAGGTTGGCTTCTGCGCCTCGGCAATGTGTTGGCGCAGCTCAGTCACGGATGACAGATCAGCCGCCGGCGTGTCGGCAATTTCCGCGCTAGCGGCAAGGGATCGCGCTAGCTGTAATGCTGACACGAGCTGCGCGATGGTGGCGGCCATGTCATTTTGCTGGCCCGCGGCCTTGGTTTGCCGCTCGGTGGTGATATGAAAACTTTCTGCGGAACGCAGGGCTGCCTGTTTATCAGTGCGAAGCTCAACCCCTTCGCCTCGTGGCTCGCCCTGAGCATTAACCAGATGGCCTAAATTCAGCTGACTCTTGCCGTATTCGGTAGCCAGCTTGATATGCTCTTTGCCCGCCTTATCTTCCATGCGCAATTTGTTATTGCGCAATGTGCGGATCACGTTGCGGGTTGAGTTAAAATCTGTGACCAAATCTGGGTTGATTTCATCATGGAAGGCATGAGCAATATAAGGCCGTTCGGGGTCCCCTAGTTGGAAGCCTATACCGACCTCAGTATTATCCTGCAAAGGAAAATGAATGCCGTATCGGTCACCGGCGTACTGGCGGCCAAGGCGCACCGGCATACTCTCCAGCCCCTTTTTCCAATCGGCTTTATCGAAATCGAAATGCACCCGATAGCGCCCGAGATTATCAATTCTGGCCAGCTGGTCATTGAGCTTTTTCCCGGATATTCGGGCGGGAATAGTGCCGCTAATCACTGGGCGCGCTATACGAGCCGGGCGAAAACAGACTCTCTCGTTGTAAGGGATCCCGGTGAGTTGGCATTGAAAGCTGGATTGACGAGAGCCACTAAGCCGCATTCTCGTCACGACCATAGCGTTGATAAATGCCTGAGGGATGGCCCCTTCTATTTTGACTTCGGTACCCGGAACGATGCTAGGATCGTCGGTGGTGGCTGTTAAGATCGTCATGCCGTTGAGCGCCAGCTCGTTTCTCATTTTGGCGTAGTGCCAGCTGGTTTCCGCCTGCTGATTTTTGCCAATCTTCCAGCGGTCACCGCCTTCAAGATGGATATCACCATAGTGATATTCGCCGCCGTGGGTTAAATCCTCGTCACGAAGCGAGTCGGCTTGCTGATCCAGTTGGTGATAACCTTTACTGGACACATAACTGTAGTTTCTGACGTCAACAGAACCGGGGACAACAACATGTTTTGCCACCAAATTCTGGATGCTATAACCCGCTGCGACATTACCTGACGGGTTAGCCGCTGTGATTTTATGGTCAAAAAGATAACTAGTCTGTAAATCGCCAAATACGATGACGACAATATCGGCATGCTCAGGATGAGCCTCAAACCGGAACCATATGCCCACTTCTGCCAATAATCGCCGGATAAAAGCCAGATCCGTTTCTCTCCACTGCACAATCATTTCGCGGCGCGGGTAAATGTAGTTTAGAGAATCAAAATTAATCTCATACCCCTCGAAACGGTGCTCCTTCAGGATGCTTTTGACCACTTCCGGAACGGACATATCCTGATAAATCGCACAACGCAGGCGAGTATCCAATAGCGCCAGAGGGTGCTCCAGCACGGCTTCGTATAACGTTTCATCCACACTGGTGCTGATACGTTCAAGTGAAGTGATCACGCCACAAATTTGGCGCAAGGCTGTCCATCGATTGGCCGTTTGTATCAAGCTTGACCAATCAGGATTGAACCCTCGCATTCTGAATGAGGCACTCTTTTTCAGCAAACTGGCGGCGGCGACGTCAGCCTCATTTGAGGTAAAGCGGATGCAATACCGGTAAGGTTCGCTGAGGGCTTCCTCGCCGTGGAAAGACTCCACATCAGCGACAAATTCAGAGTTGGGGATATCTAATAAGTATTTATTCAGCGACTCTTCTGGAATAAATTTAGGTTGCTGAGGAGTTAGCGAGTATCCGTACATTGGCATCCCTTTTATTGCGTCGTTATCGTCACTGATAACGAAATTTGCTAAATCATAATAAATATATAATTATAACCCTAGCTTTTTCATCATTTGATTTTCACTAATAGTAAAGATGCAAAACCACGTCAGACTTTTCCTAGGAACTTTGCATTTTTATATTTAATCGCCTTCAACTTAAGAATTTTCTTGGGGAGTAGCGAATAGAGTGAAGTATAAAGAGAGCCATAATGAGTCAATCCTTTATTGTTTTAGGTGATACCACCACCCACGGCGGCACAATATGCGAAGGTGAACCCCTGCTGAGCATCGATGGCGCAGCGGCAGTATTGACCGGTCATAGATTCGATTGCCCCAAGTGCGGCGTGGAGGCCATGCTCATTGGCACCAGCCCTGTTTCAGTCTTGGGTAGGCCTCGCGTACTTGAAGGAGATGAGGCAACCTGCGGGGCGATTGCCTTACATTATGGCAGCGCCGTATCTGAAAGTTTTTATAAATAGTGGAATAGATCCCTTCAGGCGAGAATCAGAATTAAAATAGCGTAATACGAAACTCAATGCGTTAATAATACTTAATCTATTAAATCATTCGAGTAAGTTGATACCTATTAAGCATGAAAACCCGATAAACGCATCAGGCCATATTTCCCCTAAACTCCCCCCTACTTCTGTATAGCACTGGAATATCCTGAAATATTAAAGCAAGTAATGGCATGAGCGACATTATTTGCTACCCCCTGCTTTTGCTTTGCCAGCATACCTCTCATTCCGCCATCAGATTCAAGACAGCGTGCCAGCAGAAATAGAGTTTTGCACTTCCCCCATTTCCTCCTCGCGGTTGTGAATATAAGCTGTTGCGAAATCCCACCAGCAGCCACTCACAGGAACGCCCGATGTCATTGATGGAATTCACTTTTGTTTCGCAACTCGGCCGGGTTGTTTTTGGTCAGGGCACGCTGAGTCAACTGGGCGAGGAGCTGGACCGGCTGGGCGCGGCTCGCGTGCTGATTTTGTCGACAGCGGGGCAACGCCCGCAGGCGGAGAATATCGCCGCACGACTCGGCAACCGCGCCGTGGGCATTTTCGACAAGGCGGTGATGCATGTGCCCATTGAGACAGCCCGCGAGGCCCGCGACGTGGCGCGCAGCCTCGGTGCTGATTGTGCAATTGCCATTGGCGGTGGTTCCACGACTGGTCTTGGCAAAGCCATTGCGTTGGACTCCGGTCTGCCAATTTTAGCCATCCCCACCACTTATTCCGGCTCGGAAATGACCCCGGTTTATGGGCTGACTGAGAACGGCGTCAAGCGGACCGGCAAAGACTCGCGCGTTTTGCCCAAAACCGTGATTTACGACCCCACGCTGACTTTGCAGCTTCCCGTGGAACTCTCAGTCACCAGCGGCATCAACGCCATCGCCCACGCGGCTGAAGGTCTGTACGCGCAAGACGGCAACCCGGTGATGTCGCTCATGGCCGAAGAGGGTATTCGCGCCTTGGCCCAAGGGCTGCGCAAGGCGGTCGAGCAGCCCCAAGACCTTGCCGCTCGCGGCGACTGCCTTTACGGCGCGTGGCTGTGCGGCACCGTGCTTGGCAACGTTGGCATGGCCTTGCACCATAAGCTTTGCCACACCTTGGGCGGCAGCTTCAATCTGCCTCATGCCCCGACTCACACCGTCGTGCTGCCCCACGCGCTGGCCTACAACGCGGCACAAACCCCAGCAGCTTCAAAACGCATCTGTCGGGCTTTAGGAATTGAAGGCGCCAATGCCGCACGAGCAATCTACGATCTGGCCGCCTCACTGGGCGCGCCGCTGTCGCTAAAAGCATTAGGAATGAAAGAGGCCGAATTAGACCGCGCGACCGACATCGCGCTCGCCAATCCATACTGGAACCCAAGACCGGTCGAGCGCGAAGCCGTGCGCGAACTGTTACAAGATGCGTTTGCGGGCAATCGACCATAACGTGATCTACATCTCAAAAGCTGGCGCGCTGTCGCCAGCCTATTTTTTAGACTTCCCCCGCCGATCTTGACCCTCGCGCACTTCACCTTCCTAGCCAGTTCCTCTGTTACGAACTGCCCGTCATCGCCCCTCATTATCGGTAAATCGCTGTTGCAGGTTTTGGTTACATCTTGTTGAAAATTCACACTTTTAGCTCAATTAGTATGGCAGTGCATTTTCTGCCTTGTGACCAGTGATAGCACGAGGTTCTCGACCCCAGCGATGGGTCAACACTGCCCTGCAAAATTAAAAAACCGGAGATATGAGTCAAGATGCAGAACCTCGATGAACACACCATCACGCAGGAAGTTCTCTCGCGAATGGCAGGAACGGAAGACCAGCGTTTACACCACGTTTTCAGCAGTTTGATCCAGCATCTGCACGACTTCGCCAGAGAAGTGCATCTCACCGAGCAAGAGTGGGAGAAAGGCATCGAATTTTTGACCAGCGTGGGCCAAGCCTGTAGCCCGGTGCGGCAGGAATTTATTCTGCTTTCTGACATCCTTGGATTCTCGACGCTGGTCACCGCGCAGAATCACCGCAAGCCGCAAGGCTGCACCGAAGCCACGGTTTTCGGCCCGTTCCACGTGGCAGATGCCCCGGCTATTGAGCCGTGGGGGAATATTTCGCCCGATATGCCCGGCAAGCCGTGGTTTGTCAGTGGCACGGTGAAAGGGTTGGATGGCGAAGTTGTCCCCAACGCAATGCTGGAAGTGTGGCAAGCCGATGAAGAAGGTTTCTACGACGTGCAAAAACCCGACCTTGAAGCAGCCCAAGGCCGCGGCATTATCAGGGCCGATGCACAGGGCTATTTTAACTTTCAAACCATCGTGCCCGTGGCTTATCCAATCCCCGACGATGGCCCGGTAGGTAGGGTGCTGCGAGCACTCGACCGCCACCCTTGGCGCCCTGCTCACCTGCACTTTATGGTCCACGCCGACGGCTACCAAAGACTGGTTACCCATATCTTCAAACAAGGGGATGAATATCTGGATTCCGACGCGGTATTTGGCGTGCGCTCATCGCTGATTGAAGAGTGGGTAATGCATGATGCGGGCATCGCGCCTGATGGCAGCTATTCAGCACAACCTTTCTGCACGCTGAACTTTGATATTGTCCTCAACCCAAGCTCGGCTGAGGTTAATTAAGGCAAAAAAGCCAAGGGACAATTCCCTTGGCTTTTGTTTTACGCGCTAAATCGCGGGAAATCTTACTGGCCGACTTTGCCTGAAATGCCATAGCGCGGAGCAGGTTTGGCATTGGAGAATTTTGCGGAGATCGCGCGGCGGCCGGCTTCCCATGCTTGCCAGTCCTCGCCGTCGTGCAGAGAAGGAATGGTCACCAGTTCGCCTTTATCCAAGCCCGCCAGCGCGGCGTCAACCATGTCGGCCGCGCTCATGGTGCTGGCTGACTCTTTCTGCTTGGCGTAGCCCGCCACGTCCCAAAACTCTGTCGCGGTGGCCGCTGGCAGTACGGTTTGAATACGCACGCCTTTGTCAGCAAGGTCACGTTGCAAGGTATGGCCGAAGCTCAACACGTAAGATTTTGAGGCGCTGTACACCCCATTCAGCGCTTCAACTGCAATGGCTACCGCCGAGCTGATATTAATAATGGTGCCGCTCCCCTTGGTAGCAAAACTCGGCGCAACGGCGTAGGTCAGGCGAGTCAGCGCGGTGATGTTAAGCGCGATCATCGCTTCCATCTCATCAACATCGCTGTTCAGCACGGAAGCCACCGAACCGATACCGGCGTTGTTGACCAGCATGGTGATACTTTTGTCTTCACGCAGCAGGCTCTCGACCTGACGCAGCCCGGCTTTATCATTAAGGTCGGCTACCACCGTGGTGACGGAGCGACCGGTGTCAGCACTCAGGCGTTCGGCCAGCGCCTTTAAACGCTCGCCGTTGCGGGCAACCAAAATCAGGTCATAACCGCGTTTTGCCAAACGGTCTGCGTAAATCGCACCGATGCCCGCAGAGGCTCCGGTGATCAGTGCTTTGCCTTTCTGGGAAGTTGTAGCGTTGCTCATTTCATCATCTCTCTTTTCATAGGGTAGCCCGCAAAATGTCGGGAATGGGGCTATTCTGCTCCCTACCCGAGCCAGCCTCAATGACGTATATGCCACGTTTTAGGACATTGTTTTTGCCCTCTGGCACAACAGAAATATCTGTTTTATGCTTAATGCAATGAATTACGCCACTTCAATAAGAAGGGAATGATGCACACTGTTGGCTTTGTTGTTTTTGCGGACTTTCAGGCTCTGGGACTCGCCGTCTCCAGCGTGTTTGAATACACCAATATTTTGCGTGGCGAAAAAGTCTACCAGTTCAAGCTCGTCTCCGAGGCGGGCGGCCCGGTGATGACCTCGCAAAGCTTCTCCGTCAACACTGAGCGCCTCAGAGACTCCACCTACGACACCCTGATTGTTGCCGGGGACAATGAGTGCAACTTGCCGCCGCAGAGCTTGCTGGATTATCTGCATAACGCGCCCAACGAAAGCCGTCGGGTCACGGCGATTTGTACCGGAGCTTTTATTCTCGCGGCGGCCGGGCTGCTGGATGGCAAGCGCGCCACCACCCACTGGATGCACGCGCAGAGATTCAGAAAAGAGTACCCCTACGTCATGCTCGACGAAGACCGTATTTTCGTTACCGACGGGCAAATCTGGACGTCGGCCGGAATGACGGCGGGTATTGACCTCGCACTGGCTATCGTCGAGAAGGATTTTGGATTGGACACCGCGCGTCAGGTTGCGCGCAAGCTGGTGGTGTACCAGCGTCGTGGCGGCGGGCAGTCGCAATTCTCCGCGCTATTGGAGCTGGATGCTAAATCTGATCGCATCCAAATGGCGCTCTCCTACGCCAAAGAGAATCTGAATTCCGACCTGTCGGTAGAATCGCTGGCCGAGGCCGCGAGTATCAGCCCGCGCCACTTCAGCCGGGTATTTCGCGAGGAGACCGGGCAGTCTCCGGCGAAGGCCATCGAGCGGCTGCGGGTTGAGGCCGCACGCCTGATGATGGAAACCACCAATCATCCTATTGAAATCATCGCGCGAGAAACCGGCTTCGGCGACCGCGAAAGAATGCGCCAAGCCTTTCTCCGCGCCTTCGGCATGCCGCCGCAGGCCATTAAACGCACCTCTAGCGGGGCGGTTTCTTAGCTCCAACTGAGGTTTTGGGGTTACAGAAGCTCAATACCGAAACGCCGCACCAGCAGAGCAAACAGCCCAAAAAGCAGGGTTGTCATCACTACGCAAACGCCAAGCGTGGGCCAGAACCCCAACCGTGAAAGCAGTGCAGGAAAAACCAGAAACATCGGCAGCGTCGGGATCACATACCAAAAGGTATACCAGGCATGATTGGCAATTTTCTCCATCGGTTGCTTTTCGACATACAGCCAAACCAAGGCAAGAAGGGTGATCAGCGGCAAAGCCGCCATAAAACCGCCGAACTTGTCGCTGCGTTTTGCCGCTTCAGAAACCGCCACCACGACTGCCGCGGTCAGGATGTACTTTGTGATGATCCAGAGCATATGCCCTCCGGTAACCCTTCGATTGTTCAACGCCTTAAAGCTGCCAGCGACGCAAATGCGGCCCCAGCCAGTCAACCTCAAAGATATTTAGTAATCTCTTTGAATTCGCGGATCACATCCGGCGACACTTCCCCATCGGCCTTTACGGCATGGTCCAGACAGTGGTCGAGATGGTCATGGATCAGCGTCTTTTTGGCGTTACTCACCGCTTTTTCAACCGCCTGCAGCTGCTGGGCGATATCAAGACAGGTTCTTCCGCTCTCCAGCATGGTTATCACGCCGTTGAGATGGCCCGTCGCGCGTTTTAAACGTTTGATGATCTCTGGGTGGGTTTCGTGCAGATGCATATTTTTATCCTATCGGGGGGGATAGGATGAGAGTAGATGATTTCTGTTTTGGCCGCACTGAATTTCTACCCATTTTCTTTCGACCAGACTTTCGAGGAGGGATCACAGCTTCTCATCAGCTTGCACAGCAGATGAATACTCGATAAAGAATATAAATTATCTATGGTTTGGGAATGTATTTAAGTAATAAAAGGCATTTAAATAAAAATTCGGCTTTTTTTGCAATTCACTTCAAAGTAATTCAGCTGAAATTATCAAATAGTATTATTTCACTTAACAAAGGAGTTGTTTATGAAAGTATTAGAATCCTCTCAACTTGATGGAATCTCGGGTGGCGGTGGCCGTAATGATAGTGCAGCCCAGCGTGGAACGCGTAATAGAAACAGCTCAAGAGGCGGGCGAAATAATGGTGACTATTATTCCAGACATACCAATCCTAACTGCGTTAATGGCGTATTTACCGGAATGCTAGGCGGTCTTCCAGGCGTTGCTGTTGGTGCTTTTAGAGGAGGTTGCTTTGATAGTGGCAATAAAGGTGGCGGCAATGTTGGCATGGGTAAAGGTGGCAATAAAGGCGGTGTGGGGAACTGCGCAGGCAAGAACGGCTCCGGTGGCTGTAGCTGGTAAAAACCTGTTAAAACAGTAGTAAACCCTATTTTTCAGCTCATGGTAAAACGGTATGTATCAATTAATTCGCGCAGTGTTTGTCTTCATCGGATTCACCTTAGCCACTTGTTTTCTCGGCGGTGCCGGAGTGACTTTTACTCACGGCTACAATGCCCCAAAAGAATTATCAATAATTATCGTTACGGTGGTTTTCTCAGGGTGCTTCATTCTGGCTGCTAACTTCTTGGTTAAATATCTGTTTGCTGAGAAATTTAAAAAATAAAATAGCTAAAATTCTAGAACATTGCTCCAGAAAATATATTCTTACTGGAGCAATTATTTAATGGAATAAGTTACTCGTTTATTTAACTCGCCGCCTATTGAATTGAAAGCAGAGATCATTGGATACTTGGATAAAATAGCTGATTCTCGCTAACATAGAGAATTAACCGATTCAACGAAGACAGAGGTCGCTATGGATGAAATCACTTTCCCTGAGTTTCTGAAAGTTGAGCTGCGGGTGGGTAAAATCGTTAAAGCCGAGGCGTTCCCCAAGGCCAGAAACCCTTCTTACATTCTGCACGTCGACTTTGGTGAAGAGCTGGGCGTGCGCAAAAGCAGCGCGCAGATAACCAAGCATTACCAGCTTGAAGAGTTGGTGGGTAAAAAGGTGGTGGCGGTGGTGAATTTACCAAAAAAGCAGATTGGTCCAATCCAGTCAGAATGTCTGGTGACCGGCTTCCACGACCAGAATGGCGATGTGGTGCTGTGCGTCCCCGATGGCGACGTGCCGCTGGGGACCAAGCTGCTTTAACTCGCCGCCGGTTCCCCCCGAGCCTTGCACTGGGTTGCCATTAGGACCGGAAAGATCTTCTTCGCCGTGGGTTTATCGACGGCGATTTGGATCTCCTGCATGGCTAGCTCGGTCTGCACGGTGGTGGTACTGACTTTGGTGCCATTAATATAAAAATTCAGGCTTTGATGCAGATGGTCACGCGTCACCTGTGCCATGCGGCTCACCGCCTTATCTTGCAGCTTAATTTCCAACAGCACGCTGCCCGGATTCACATTATCCTCTTCCAGCACCCTCAGGTTTAACGCTTTGAAATCACAGGCTGAATCAAAGCGCAGCTCGGCGTTTTTGCTGGCTGCCATGCTCGGCGATATGGCTAAAAGGCTACTGAAGATCAGCGAATATGAGATGAAATGGCGCATAGAGTGAATCCCTTCTGTTGGTCATGATGTCGCGCAGTAAGAGTTAAAATCTGGCAGGGGCGGTGATTGCCGTCAAGCGGGTCCCGCCAGCTGTGACTCTTTCACCAACCCTAAAATCGCTTCTCGCACCCAGCGCTGCCCGGCGTGGCCGTGGTTGCGCTCGTGCCAGATTAGGCTGACCTCGAACTGCTCCACCAGCCACGGGACTTCGGCCTGCGCGAGCCGTTCCGTCATCACCTGCTGTAGCAGCCGACGAGGAACCAGCGCGACCAGCTCACTGATGGCAACGATTTGCGGCACGAACAGGAAGGACGCCGCCGACATCACTACCCTGCGCTGAAGGCCAAAAGTCGCCAACGCGTCATCAATCGGGGTGGTAAAACCGCCGCCCGAGGGGGAAACAATCACCTGCTCCAACTGGGCAAATGCCTGCATGCTCAACTCGCCATTCAGCGACGGATGCCCGTGCCGCCCCACCAGCACATAGTCTTCATCAAATAAATGGCGGGTTCGCAGCTGGGCGTGGCGGCTCTCCGGCGTGACGATTGCCAGATCAATCTCACCGCTGGCCAGCTGTGGCTCCAGTTGGTCGGGGACATAGTGGCGCAGCGCAATGCGCACGCCGGGCGCTGATTGGCGCAGAGCCAGCACCAGCGGCATCGCCACGGCGGCCTGAATATAGTCGGTGCAGGCGATGGTCACCGTCAACTGTGCGCTCTGCGGATGAAAATCTTGATGAGATTGCAGCGTGCGCCGCAGTTGGTCCATCGCCTCGCGCAGTGGCCCCAGCAGCTCGAGCGCCTTGGCGGTGGGCGTCATGCCGCGCCGAGCGGGGACCAGCAGCGGGTCGTCAAACATCTCGCGCAGGCGATTGAGCTGCGCGCTGACCGCAGGCTGGCTGAGATTGAGCCGCGCCGCCGCCTTAGTGACATTCTGCTCGGCAAGCAGGGCTTCGAAGGTGACCAGCAGGTTGAGATCCATGCGCGTGGTATCCATCAGTTGGATTCCTTAATATAAATCAATCGATTTCTGTTATCCCTGAGTTCTGCTGATAATGCAAGTTCAACCCCCTATCAGGCAGGAATAGTCGATGAACTCCTCTCAAAAACCCCTTGTTACCGTCGTCGGTGCGCTGAGCAAACAGGGCCGCAGCGTGGTGCAGACTCTGTTGCAAAGTCAGCGTTATCGAGTGAGAGCTTTAACCCGGCGGGTGGACTCCCCCGAGGCACAGCAGCTGGCGCGTCTTGGTGCCGAGCTGGTGGCGATACCCCTTGAGTTAGGCCATAAACCGCAGTTTGTTGAGGCTTTTCAAGGGGCGCGGGCTGCCTTTCTGATGACGCCGCCCATCGCGCCGGATGCCAATTATGCTGAAAGCGACGAAGCATCGCTGGGCAAAGAGCTGGCCGACGCCGCCGTCGAGGCGGGCGTGGAGCATATTGTTTTCACCGCGCTGGAGAATGTCGACAGCATCACTGCGGGCAAAAAGTGGGTGCCGCACTTCACCGACAAAGGCCGGGTCGAGGAGTATATCCGCACCCTGCCGGTGACCAGCTCCTTCATTTATATGGCGTTCTTCTACACCAATATTTTGGAGTATTACCCGCCGCGCCTTGAGGGCGATACGCTGATTTTCCCCCTCTATCTGCCGGAAAATTACCGCGCGCCTTTTGTCGATCCCCTGACAGCAACGGGGCCAGCGGTGTTAGAAATTTTGGATAATCGCGAGAAATATGCGGGCCAGTCATTGCCGGTGATTGGCGAATTCCTCTCACCCAGAGAGATAGTCGACACCTTTAGCCGCGTCACGGGCCGAAAAGCGGCCTACAGTTCGGCCTTCACCCGTGAAGAGCTGGTGCAGCATTTCCCGTCATTCGCGGGGATGAATGCGCTAATTGATGAAGTGGTGGGCATGGCCGAGTACGCCGTGGAGCACGGCTACTATCGCCCGGACCGCGATATAGAATGGAGTCGACGCGTTAATCCCGCCAGCCTGACGTGGGAGCAGTTTCTGAAAGCCACCGGCTGGCAAGGCCAAGGCACCCGCTTCGGGCTTCCACAAGACTAAGCTGGCTGTTGGCGATAAATGTCGCAAAAGGTGCAACAAAAGTGGCAAATGCGCCTTAATGATCGCCCCTGCGCACCAAACTGGCGCAGGGGGAACTGTCGCAAATTCTGCGCAAAATGGTGTAAAGCAAAACAGTCACCACTATTTTTACCCCGCCGTGAATCATTCAAATCATCCACTTAATCCCCCCGCCACTTTATAGGCTTTTCGCACAAAAAATATCCAGCCAATTTTGATTCAACTGTTTCGCCTTGGAAAAAATTTGGCATGGCCGTTGCAACCATCATGAGAGAGATATCGATGGCGAGGCCTTATGGAACAGCAAGCACTGATTCAGAAAATCAAAGATCAATATGAGTCTTTACCCAAGCAGGTAAGGCTGGTGGCAAGCTTTGTGCTGAATTACCCGCAGGAAGTGGCGGTGATGTCGATGCGTGAGCAGGCCAAGCTGGCCGGGCTTCCCCCTTCGACCATGACCCGTTTCGCCAAGCGATTGGGCTTCTCCGGCTATGACGATATTCGCGAGATTTTCATCAATGCCTTGCGCAATAAAGGCAATGAATACAGCTCGCGCGTCTCGGCGCTGGTCGAAATGAAGCAAAAGGTCGGCGAAAGCTCGCTGGTGCTGGATTTGGCGAACACCACCATCTCCCACATTCAGTCGCTGTGTCAGGCCAGCAATCTGGCTTCGATTGTCAGCGCGGCCAAGACCCTGTCGCAGGCGCGCAATATTTACTGCGTGGGCATGCGCGCCTCTTTCTCCATCGCGTTTCACTTTTATCACGTGGCCTCTTACTTCCAGAGCAACCTGATTTTGGTGGAGGGCGCCGGTGAAAGCGGCCTGATGACCCTGATGCACAGCATCGGTCCGAAAGACGTGCTGCTGGTGTGCAGCCTGTCGCCCTATTCGCGCCGCGCCGTGGTGCTAACCCGCTACATGGCACAGCAGAAAGCCAAAATCGTCGCCATCACTGATGACGCCAGTTCGCCCGTCGCGCGTTTGGCCAGCGACACCATTTTAGTTCAGAAGCAAACCACCTCGTTTTTTGACGCCATGACGCCGGCTTTTTTAGTCAGCGAACTCTTAGCCACGCTGATGGCGGCCACGGCGAAAGTCGATGTCCGCGCCTGCGTGACGGACACCGAAGAGAAGCTCTGGCTGATGGGCGAATGGTGGAGCCACAAATAGATCTTACCCGGCCCTTGGCAACCCTAATTGATAGGAAATAAAGATGAGCGTTTACAAACCAGAACTGACTACCGCACCAAAACATGGCCACAAAAGCCTGCTCTACTCAGAAGTGGTCAGCGACCTGAACACCTTGGATTCCGTGGATATCGCCGTGCTGGGCATTCCTTATGGCTCGCCGTATTCGATTGATGAAGTGACCAACGATCAGACCAACGCCCCGACCGCCGTGCGTCAGGCGACCGACCGCGCCGTGCGCAGCATTGAGCGTTATGACTTTGATATCGGCGGCCCGCTGATGGACAACCAGCGTATCCGCATGGTCGATTGCGGCGACATCGCCGGTGACGCCCGCCAGCTCAACGGCCATTACGACGCCGCAGAAACCGTGGTGCGCAAAATCCTCTCCCTCGGCGGCATGCCGCTGATCATCGGCGGCGACCACGGCGTGCCAATCCCGGTACTGCGCGCGCTGGACGGCGTCGGCCCGATCACCCTGATTCAGATTGATTCTCATCTGGATTGGCGTCAAGAGGTCAATGGCGTGACCGACGGCTACTCCAGCCCAATTCGCCGCGCCTCTGAAATGGCCCACGTCGGCGAAATCTTCCAGATTGGCCTGCGGGCCAACGGCTCCGCGCGTCAGGAAGAAGTCGACGCCGCGCTGGCCTATGGCGCACATCTGATCACCGCCCATGAGCTGCATGACGAAGGTGTTGAGGCCATTCTCAGCCGCATTCCCGACGGCGGCAATTACTACCTGACCATGGATGCCGACGGCATCGACCCGACCATCATGCCCGCCGTGGCTGGTCCGGCGCTGGGCGGCGTGACCTACAGCGAAGCGCGCAAACTGATCCACGGGTTAGTCAAGAAAGGTCGCGTGGTGGGGATGGATATCGTTGAAATCACACCGAAAAAAGACCTTAACGGCATTACCGCCATCACCGCCTGCCGGTTCTTCGTCAACCTGATTGGCATGGCCGTGCGGGCCGGGTACTTCAAAAAATAGAGTGCCAAATAACAGTAAAGCGTCAACACCAGGGAGCCTTCATCGGCTCAACTTATAAGCGCAGCCGACTGCGCAACAAAAACATTCATCACTTCACTACACAGGATAACCGCAATGAAAACTCGTCGTGTACTTGCTGCTTATGTCCTACCCGTCTTGCTCGGCGCGGCCAGCGCCATGTTTAGCCTGACCGCCAGCGCTGAAAACGTGCTGGATAAGGTGATGGCGGACAAAAACCTGCGCGTCGCCATCCCGGTGGACTACCCGCCGTATGGCTATGTCGGCGCGTCCATGGAGCCGGAAGGCATTGATGTCGACGTCGCCAAGCTGATTGGCCAGAAGCTGGGAGTGAAAGTCACCTTAATTCCTGTCACCGCGCCAAACCGCGTGCCTTACCTGCAAACCGGCAAGGCGGATATGACCATCTCATCATTAGGCAAAACCGCTGAACGCGCCAAAGTGATTGATTTCAGCATTGCTTATGCGCCGTTCTTCGACGCGGTGTTCGGCAGCAGTAAGCAAAACATCACCACTTTCGCCCAGTTGGCCGGACAGAAAGTCGGGGTGACGCGCGGCTCTATGGAAGACCAAGAGCTGACCAGCCAGTCGCCAAACGCTATTCCTCAGCGTTTTGAAGATAACAACAGCACCGTGGCGGCTTATCTCTCCGGGCAGACACAGTTTATGGCGATTGGCACCCCGGTGGCGGGCGCCATGATGAAGAAGAACCCGAAGCTCGACCTGCATATGAAAGTGATGTTGGCCAACTCGCCGTGCTACGTCGGGATGCCGAAGGACCAGCCGCAGCTGGTTGCCAAGGTGAATGACATTATCCGCGCCGCCAAGGCAGACGGCACGCTGGACAAGCTTTCTGAGAAATGGCTGGGTGCGCCGGCAGGCAACTTACCGGAATAACCCGCAGTCACTTCCCCCTGCCGCACTGCGTTGGCGGGGGGAAGTGAATTGCCAATATCGGGCATCTATGCCACTTGAGGAGCCGAGTCTCTATGTTTGATTTTACTACCGTGCTACAGCAGTGGCCGTTATTGCTGAGTGGCACCCTGATCACGCTAGTCATGACGCTGATATCAACCTTCTTGGGTATTTGCCTGGGGATTGCCAGCGGCTGGGCGCGCGCTAACGGCCGCGGCCTGTTGCGGCTGTTGGTGGCCTGCTATGTCGAACTGCTGCGCAACACGCCTTACGTGGTGCAGCTGTTCTTTATCTTTTTCGGCCTGCCGGTGCTGGGCATTCACTTGTCGGCCATTGAGGCCAGCACCCTGTCTCTGGTGCTCAACCTCGGGGCTTATACCTCTGAAATCGTCCGCGCGGGGATTCAAAACACCCCGCGCAGCCAGATTGAAGCGGCGCAAAGTCTGGCGCTTAACCCATGGCAAATCTTCACCCGCGTGGTGCTGCCTCCGGCCTTGGGTCGCGTCTGGCCGAGCATGATAAGTCAGGTGGTGATCATCATGCTCGGGTCGGCGGTCTGTAGCCAAATCTCCACTCAGGAGCTCTCTTACGCCGCCAACCTGATTGCCAGCCGCTCTTTCCGCAACTTTGAGTCATACATCGTGGCGACGGCGATTTACCTGCTGCTTGCCATCGGGGTGCGTCAGTTTCTTGGGTGGTTCGGCCCGCGCTTTATCTTTGGTCCACAAACAGGAAAAAGATCATGAGTGATTTCTCGCTGTGGGATATCTACCGCAACCTGCTGCTGGCGCTGCGCTGGACCGTCGGGCTGTCGCTGATTGCCTTTATCGGCGGCGGCATTGTCGGCGCAATCCTGCTGATCATGCGCCTGTCCCATCGCCGCTGGCTGCAAACCATTGTGGTGATTTACGTCAACCTGTTTCAGGGCACGCCGCTGCTGATGCAGCTGTTTTTGACCTACTTCGGACTGGCGCTGTTTGGCATTGATACCACCCCGCTGGTGGCCGCCAGCCTCTGTCTAACCCTCTACGCCAGCGCCTATCTGACCGATATCTGGCGCGGCAGCGTGGAGAGCATTTCCAAGCAGCAGTGGGAGGCGTCCGCCAGTCTGGCGCTCTCTTTCGGCGAGCAGCTGCGCTACGTGATTTTGCCGCAGGCGGTGCGCGTGGCTATCGCCCCGACCGTGGGCTTTATGGTGCAGGCGGTAAAAGCCACCGCGCTGGCCTCGGTGATTGGCTTCGTCGAGCTGACGCGCTCCGGGCAGATTATTGCCAACGCCACTTTCTCACCATTTTTGGTGTACGGCAGCGTGGCGCTGCTCTATTTCATCCTCTGTTTCCCGCTCTCGCTGTGGAGCCGGTATCTTGAAAAACAAGTAATGCGTGGAGCTGATAACCATGATCGACACTAACCACACCGAGGCCGGTTTTGCGGTCGTTGATATCACCGGTTTGCACAAACGCTTTGGCGACAATGAAGTGCTGAAGGGCATTGATCTGAAGATCAAACGCAAAGAAGTGGTGTGCATTCTGGGCAAAAGCGGCTCGGGTAAAAGCACCCTGCTGCGCTGCATTAACGGGCTGGAGAGCTTCCACAAAGGCACGTTAACCGTCGACGGACAAGCCTTGCGCCATGATGACCCGGCCGCCATGCGCGAGCTGCGCCAAAACGTCGGCATGATTTTCCAGAGCTTCAACCTGTTCCCGCATCTCACCGTGGGCCGCAACATCATGCTCGCGCCGACGCTGGTTAAGAAGATGCAAAAAGAGTCGGCGGAGCGCGCCGCGCGAACCCTGCTGGCCCGCGTCGGTCTGGAGGAAAAATTTGATATGTGGCCCGCCAGCCTCTCCGGCGGCCAGCAGCAGCGCGTAGCGATTGCCCGCGCGCTGGCGATGAACCCGGAGGTGCTGCTGTGTGACGAAATCACCTCGGCGCTCGACCCCGAGCTGGTCGGGGAAGTGTTGCAGGTAATCGAAAACCTCGCCGAAGAGGGGATGACCATCATCATGGTGACCCATGAGATGAACTTTGCGCGCAAAGTCAGCGATCGCATCGTCTTTATGCATCAGGGGAAAGTCCACGAGGTGGGCACCCCGGAGCAGATTTTTACCGCACCACAGACGCCGGAGCTAAAGCAGTTCCTTGCCTAGCTTCGGCAGCAGCATTACGCAGTTTTACGGGGCATTCCCCCACCTTGAGTCCAACACCTTAATGCAGTAAACCAGGAGAAAAGCATCATGGCACATACTCGTATTCGCCCGTTTAACACCAAAGTCACCTACCCTGAACAGAATCTGGATAATGATTTATGTCAGGCGGTAGTCGCCGGAAATATGGTGTTTTTGCGCGGTCAGATTGGTCAAGACCTTGATACCCGCGAGTCGGTTGGTAAGGGCGACGTCGCAGCACAGACCGAGCAGGCGATGTATAACATCAAAATGCTGTTGGAAGAGTCGGGCAGCAAGCTGGAAGACATCTGCAAAATCACCGTGTATCTCACCGATGTGCGCTACCGCGAGACGGTTTACAACATCATGGGTCGCTGGTTGAAAGGGGTTTTCCCAGTCTCTACCGGCCTGATGATCACCTCGCTGGCGCGCCCTGAGTGGTGGGTTGAGATTGACGTAATCGCAGTAAAATCATAAGGAAAGCATGATGCAGACCGTGGTAGATATCCTGTCTAAATTGGTGAGTTTTAACACCATTAGCCTCCAGTCCAATCTGGCGATGATTGACTATATCGACACTTATCTGGCCGATTATGGCATCGCGGCTCGCCGGGTTTATAGCGAAGACGGTCTGCGCGCCAACCTTTACGCCACCATTGGCAACCCTCAGCGCGGCGGGATCTGCTTTTCAGGCCACTCCGACGTGGTCCCGGTCGAAGGCCAGCCGTGGTCGCAAGACCCCTTTGTGCTGACCGCCCGCGATGGCCGCCTTTATGGTCGCGGCAGCGCCGACATGAAAGGCTACTTGGCCTGCGTGCTGGCGCTGGTGCCCGAATTTATTGCAGCCACGCGCCACCCGGACGCCACGCCGGTACATATCGCGGTCAGCTACGATGAAGAGATTGGCTGCGTCGGCGTGCGCGGCCTGCTGGATGAAATATCGCGCGACGCCGTGCGCCCGAGCGGTTGTATCGTCGGTGAGCCGACCCTGATGAAAGTTGCTACCGCGCACAAAGGCAAAAGCGCGTGGCGCTGCGCGGTGCACGGGCAGGCTGCCCACTCTTCTCAGCCCGATTTGGGGGTGAACGCGATTGAAATTGCCGCCGAGCTGGTGGCTTTTTTGCGTCAGCAAGGCAAAGGCTGGCAGCAGCAGGCGGGCGACGCGCGCTACGATCCGCCGTGGTCCACGGTGCAGGTCGGCACCATTAAAGGGGGAACCGCCGTCAACGTGGTGCCAGACCACTGCGAATTCGACTTTGAAATTCGCGCCCTGCCCGGCTCTCCCCACCAGCAACTGCCCCAGAGCTTGCAGCAGTGGGCGAGCCAAGAGTTGCTCCCCGATATGCGCCGCGTCAGCCCGGACACGGATATTCGCCTGTCGCAGCAAGTCGCCTATCCGGGGCTGCAAGACGATGAGTCGATGGACGCCCTCAAGCAGCAATGCGCCAGCGCGCTGCCCCAGCACGACTTCGAATCCGTGGCTTTCGGCACCGAAGCCGGGCTGTTCCAGCAGGCTGGCATCCCTACCGTGATTTGCGGCCCCGGCTCCATTACTCAGGCGCACAAGGCCGACGAATACATTGAGCTGTCGCAGCTGGAACTCTGCCTGACCTTTTTACGCAAGATGGTTAGCGGCGGTGGCCTGTAACCCCGCTACCAACTGCTCTTTGTTGAGCGGCACGCAATAGACTGGCGTTCCGGCTTCGAAACGCCAACCTTCCGCCAACACACCGGCGTCCACCACGTCAAAACCGAACTCGTCCAGCAACGCCGTAACCATCGCCTTGCCCTGCGCGTCATCACCGGCAATCGGCAAAGCGCGGCGGTCCGTAGCGGAAGCAGGAAGGCCGTCATTCAGCAAATCATCCATTCTGATGGCATTAAAAGCTTTGATAATCCGAGACTCGGGTAAGTGCTTGGCCAACATTTCGCTGGTGGTGGTCTGATGCTGGTCGAGCTCAGGGATGCGCCCGTCGCGGTCAGGGTAGTAGTTATTGGCGTCAATTACCACTTTGCCCACCAGCGGCGCGGCGGGCACGCTGCGATACGCCTCTAATGGAATGGCGATCACCACGATATCGCCGAACTCGGCCGCCTGCTGCGGGGTTCCCGCCTGACACTGGGTAGTGCGGGTCAAAGTGAATAATGTTTTGGGATCGCGTGAATTGCTCAGCATCACCTGATGCCCTGCTTTTAAAGCCAGCTTGCTGATAGCCCGGCCGACAAACCCTGCCCCAATAATGCCTATCTTCATGATCTTCTCTCCGAGGTTAATGACACAGAGAGCTTGATTGATATAGATTCGAAGATAAATGGCCGTTTAATTTGATAACTAACAACCCAGAGTGGTGAATCATGGACAGACTGACCAGCATGAACGTGTTTGTGAAATCAGCCGATTTAGGCTCTTTCGCCGCGACGGCGGACGCGCTGGACATGTCGCCGCAAATGGTGGCGAAGCATATCGCCGCGTTGGAAGCGCAGCTCGGCATTACCTTGCTCAACCGCACCACCCGCCGCCAGCAACTGACCGACGTGGGCCGCGCCTACTATGAACGCTGTAAACGCGTGCTGTCCGAGGTTGAAGCTGCTGACTCGCTGGCGCTGGATATGCAAACGCATCCCAAAGGCGTTTTGAAAGTCAGCGCGCCTATCACCTTCGGCGCTTTTACCATGCCCGCCTTTGTCACCCGTTTTCTGGCCCAGCACCCGGATATGCAGATAGACCTCTCCCTTGACGACCGTTACGTGGATCCGCTGGAAGAAGGCGTAGAGGTGATTATTCGTCTGGGGGATTTGGTGGATTCATCGCTGATTGCCCGCCAGCTCAGGCCATACCGGCTGATCGCCTGCGCCTCGCCTGACTATCTGTCCAAGCGCGGCACGCCGGAAACGCTGGAGGAATTAGCTCACCACGACTGCCTGCACTATGGCTCTTCCCCCGCCTCGCAGCCCTGTCGCTGGCTGTTTAGCCGCGACGGCAAAACGCAGGAAGTGCATATCGCCGGGCGTTTTCACTGCAATAATTGGAATGCCTTGCTACACGCGGCGATCAGCGGCTTTGGCATTACGCTCGGCCCGGAAATCGTGCTGGAAAGTGAAGTCAAAGCAGGCCGACTGGTGCAGGTGTTAACCCAGTACCAAGGCCCGGCCCGCCCGATGCACATTGTCTACCCGCCTACTCGCCGACCGACGGCCAAACTCCGCAGCTTTGTGGATGCGATGGTGGCGGAGTTCGGCCATTAAGTGAGTGAAGATCAGCCGCCGAGCTGCCCGCGATGGCGCTCGATGAACTCGGGCAAGGTCATCAACGGCTGGCCGATAATCTCCCTGCCGAAGTCATCCAACCCGGCCAGCAAACCTTCATGCTGATCTTGCCGGATAGCCGTGAAGTGGCTGCGCAGCGTCGGGTTATCCGGCGCACCCAGCAGGCTCAGGAACTCATCAACTTCCACCTGTTCGAAGCGAATCGGCTTATCTAATACCGACGCCAACAGTTCTGAGATATCGAGATGGCTGTGCTCGCGCGGCCCGTGCAGTGGGTAAACCTTGCCGACGTGCGGCTCGGGGTTGAGCAGTATCGCGGCAATCACCCGCGCAATATCACTGGCCGCAATCGGTGCAAAGCGACTGTCGGCCCCGAACGGCGTGACATAGCGCCCTTCGCGGATCAGGTGCGAAGTGTAGAGCAGCCACTCGGCGAAAAGTGTCACCCGCAGATGGGTGGTCGGCACGCCGGACCAGTTCAGCACCTGCTCGGCCATCCAGTGGTTGAGCGTCTGCTGGCTGGTGGCGTTCGAGCGCGACTGCTTTTGTGACATATTCACAATCAGCTCAAGATGCGCCTCTTTCGCCGCCTGAGCGAAAATCGCCGTGGCTTCCACCAGCCCGTCAGCCAGCGGATAGCAGAGATAGGCGGCAGAGACTCCGTCAAGCGCCGCGCGAACCTGTTTCAGCTTCAGCATGTCGGCGACCACCACTTCCGCCCCCAGCGCGCGCAGCTGCTCGGCGCGCTCGTCGTCCCGGCGCACCAGCGCACGGACCTTGTGCCCACTCTCGCGCAGGAATTTTACCGTCGCCGCGCCCGTGTCCCCCGCCGCAGCGGTTACCAGAAAGGTTTTCATCATCAATGCCCCAGATTTAAGATTTCCAGCGGCCTGCGGGTGTTAATCAACCACGCAGGCTGCCGTGGTGTGACTCACAGACTGGCGAAGTGGTGCTCCAGTCCTTTAGGGTTGCTGCCCCAAAAACCAGAAACTTGCTGGGAAACGGGATCGGGATAGATATCCTCGAGATCGTCGATAAACCCTTGAACGATGGCCTCGGCGGCGACGTCAGGCGAGGTTTTATCAATTGGCAGGCCGGAAGATAATTCCGTGTCGATTGGGCCGGGGAAAATGCCGACAACCTTGATGTTTTTAGCTTTTAACGCGCCACGCGCCGCCTGAGTGGCTGAATGCAACGCCGCTTTTGAGACAGAATATCCAGCAACCGGTGCCATAGGTGCCAACGCCAGCACGCTGAGCACGTTGGCAATTACGCCACCGCCGTTCTTTTCGATTAACGGCGCGAAGGCCTGAATGACGCGCAGGGTGCCGTAGTAATTGACCTCGATATCCCCGGCCAGCTCGGCGCTGGTGGCGGTCAAAATACCATTAACGTGCATCACGCCCGCGTTGTTCACCAAAATATCCACCCCACCGACGCTTGCCGCCGCGGCGGTCACTTCGTCAGCTTTCGTGATATCAATTTTGATGGCGGAAACGCGGTCATCGCCGAAGTCAGGCAGCGTCTCGGGGTTACGCGCCCCGGCATAGACTTTACCCACGCCGTGCTTGAGCAGCGCGCGCACTAACTCAGCGCCGATACCGCGATTGGCACCTGTAACAAACACCGTTTTGCCTTGAATATTCATCTTATTTACCTATTGAGTTGTGCTCACCCTTAGGTGAGATTTTTAACTTCCGAGGCATGCCTTAATGCATTGGCGATGCCGTCTTGCAGAAGCTGCGTTGACAGCTCCTTATCTGGAACCAAACGGGAGAGCTGAAGCGTCCCGACCATCACCGCCCAGATAGAGCGGGCCGTTCTCTGGCGGATATCGTCACTTGCCTCTGGCGGCAGGCAGTCGGCGATGCGCCCAATGAAATCCAGGGTCTTGTTGGCAATCATGGCGCGCGTCTCTGGTGGCCGATTTTTCAGCTCCGAAGCCAGCGCCGCTACCACGCAGCCCGCCTCTGGCGTGTCGCGGTGCTCGACGCTCAAATAGCGAGTTAGAATCAACTCAAGGTCGACTTTCGCCGCGTCTTCAGGACGCCCAAAAATGCGGCAGTAAGTCTCGTCCGCCGCGCTGCCTACGGCTTCCTGAATCAGCTCTTCCTTGGATTTAAAGTGGCTGTAGAAACCACCCACGGTAAGATTGGCGTGGCCCATCAGGGCGGCAACGCCCACCTTTTCAATCCCTTCCTCACGGAACCGCTGCGACGCCACCTTGACGATGTGCTTGTGCGTCTCTTCTTTATGGTCTTTTGCATAGCGCATGAAATCGCTCTCCTCGGGTTATCTTCATCTTCATTAAATTATGATCATAATATAACAAGGCGTCAGTAAGTCATCATCTATTTGAAGTTTGCCGAAGATAACCCTAATTAAGTGCTGCGATAGTCTTTATGCGTCAGGCAAGTGTCAGAAATCGAACAGGAAACCTTGCCCGTTGTGGCGAATGCGCCCGGCGTGCGGCGCGCCAAAATGGCCGGGGAATATCAGCGAATCATGCTCCGCGCAGTGCTCGAGTAGCTGCTTGCGGGTGGTCACCGCCTGCTGCGGGTCCATGCAGAACCGACTGTTCCACTCGGGCCGATAAATCTGCATCGGATGGTGCATCACATCGCCGGTAAATATCCCCTCATCCTGCCCGCTGACCAGCCGCAGGCTGATGTGGCCCGGCGAATGGCCCGGCGTGGGGTCGATTAGCAGCGTGTCACTGAGCTGGTCACTCATGTTCACCACCTGCGCCTGATTGGCGGCAATCACTGGCAGCACCGAGTCGGTGAACACGTCGCGCGGCTCCTGCGGCAGATGCGGGTTTTTCGCCGGATCCCAGAAATTCAGCTCCTCGAGGGAGAAAACGTACTTGGCGTTGGGGAAAGTCGGCACCCAGCGCCCGTCCACCAGCCGCGTGTTCCAGCCCACGTGATCCACGTGCAGATGAGTACAGAGCACGTAATCCACCTCTTCCGGCGAGACACCCGCGCTTTTCAATCGGTCGAGATAAGGCTCGTTCAACTGATGGAAGTGCGGCGACGCCGGGCGCTGTTTGTCATTGCCGCAGCAGGCATCAACCAGAATGGTGTGATGCGGCGTGCGGATTAACCACGAGTGTACCGACATCACAATCTGGTCGGTGGCAGGCTGGTAAAAGTGCGGCGCCAGCCAGTGGCCGTGCTCCTTGAGCACTTCTGGGTCCCAGTTGTCGAACAGCTCCGCTGGCCTAAAGCTTGGGCCGTGCAACTCTTCAATTCGCGTGACGCTGGTCTGCCCAATTTTCCAGGTCGCCCCGGTTTGCGTATTCATGGTTTACCTCTTCATCATTCAGCGTTAAAAGCTTATTTTTCAAAACTATTGGAGCAACTAGGCCAGCTGGGCTTTCGCAGAATCGTCGGGGGAGGTTCGCGGCCACATCGCCCCTGAAAGCTCAGTCACCACGCAGATAACCGCCGAGATAACCATGCCCGATAACACAATGATAAATAGCGCTTCCAGACTCGCGCCGAAGGTCGAGACGGCGAGCCATCCGCCCCCGGCCGCTATCGCCAGCCGTACTGTGCCTGCCCAGAAAATGCGCCACATATGACCACTGCCCTGCGCCGCAAAACCGAGCGCGAAAACAATGGCGTTGGCCGCATATAGCGGAGCGACGACGTGCAGATAGAGTGCGCCGGTCTGTTTAATCGCCGCGTCGTGGGTAAACAGACCCAGCCACAGGTCCGGGAACAGCGCCACCATCAGACCGATTGTTTCAGTGATAGCCACGCTGGCTGCCACGCCAATCCAGGCAATTTTCCGCGCTCTGGCAATCTGCCCTGCCCCAACATTGGTGCCGACCATGGTCAGAACGGCGGTTCCCAGCCCAAACAGAATGGGGATCAATACATAGTCGAGCCGCGACGCCGTGCCGTAACCGCCAATGGCTTCAACGCCGAACTTGCCCACCGCGCCAGTGACCAGCAACACCATGATATTCAACTGAATAGTGCCCAGCGCCGCCAAAATGCCGACTTTCAAAATGTCGCGGAATAAGTCCACACGCAGCGGAGAGCGGCGAAGGTGCAGACCCGAGCGCCCGCTAGCCATGTAGCGAATCAGCACAATGGCCGCCAGCCAGTAATAGAGGCTGATGGCGATACCGGCCCCGGCCAGCCCGAAGCCGTGGAAAGGCCCCAGTCCGAAGATAAACAGTGGCGAAAGCGGGATCAGCACCAGCGCGCCGACCAGCGTCACCGTGGCGGGAACCTTGACATTCCCCACCCCGCGCAGCACTGCCGACAGCAGATTGACGATCCAAATCGGCACGGCGGCCAAGAAGACAAAAATTGAGTAGGTTTGCGCCGACTTCAGCGCCTCACCCGTGCCGCCCAGCGCTGCGTACAGGTGCGGCCCGAATCCGATAACCAGCACCGAAAAGGCCAGCCCGAAGACAACGGCAATTACAATGGCATGCAGGATCAACGCGTCCACGTCAGCATGTCTCCCTGCCCCTGCGGCCCGCGCCACGGCGGAAGCCACGCCGCCGCCAATCCCACCGGCGGCCATCATGGTCATTAGCATCCACAGTGGGAAAACCATTGAGACGCCGACCAGCGCGGATGTGCCCAGAAACGACACATAGTAAGTCTCGGCCACGCTCACCAATGTCTGTGCCACCAGCACGCCAATGGTTGGCAGCGCGAGGCGCATCATGGTTTTAAACACCGGCCCGTTAAGCATCGCTTCGCGCTTTTGGCGCTTCACAGCCTCACTGCTTGGTTGGACATTCGCGTTCATTTTTTCACCCTGGTGTGGTTAAGGCTGCTCGCTACGCGGCATGAAGGGCAATGCCCATCAGCTCACATCATTATATTATGATCATAATACTATGAGTGGTGAAATCTGAACGCAAGAGGGGGAGCGATAAATATTTTTGGGGAGATGAGTGGCGGGGAAAGTAAGAAAGGATCACATGAATAAAATTTTCTCATGTGACCCTATGTCGTCTGGTTACTCTCTTTCGACTTGCAGTGACTCGCCAATAGCATAGAAGTTGCCGCCAGCGATGTAGTGCAAACTGCGGAAATCTGGGTCGGAGCTTTCAAACGCCCAGTGGCCGTTTTTAAACACGCGCGTATCGGCCCATGCGCCAATCACTTCGCCAATAAACATGTCGTGGGCCTGCTGGTTGTGCGGCTCATTAATTAACCGGCAGGACAACCACGCCGAGCAACCTTCGACAAAGGGGCCGTCGTGGCCTTCAATGCTGAACAGCTGCACGCCGGTTTTCGCCAATTTCTCCGGCTCGGTAAACAGGCTGCTGCGGCCTAAATCGTAAGTCAGTTGTAACTGAGCCACGGTCGGAACCTGCAACACAAAGGTGCCGCTCTTTTCGATCAGCTCACGGGTTTTTGTGATTTTATCCAGCACCACCATCACTTTGGACGGGGTGAAGTCCAACGCGCACGACCACGCGGCGGTCATCACGTTATCCACCCCGCCGTGGCTGCCAGACACCAACACCGTCGGTCCGTGATTGAGTAAGCGGTATGATTTTTCGAGTTCAACGGGCGCAATAAATTCGTTCATCAGGGTTCCTTGGCGGCTAGGCTCGCTTCTGTTTGTCGTTCGTTAGGCGGCATAACAATAGCAAAAGTCAGTTACCCAGAAAAACCTTTGAAAGGTGAATTATTCACTCTGCATCCATTCACGCAGTGCCTGAGCATATTCCTGACCTTTGGCCTGTAAAACATCGGCCTCCAGCTTGTCGGCGGTATACACCACAAAAGGAGTTTTCCACGCCAGCCCACAGCGATGAGCAGTGGCTTGCAGCGGGGCCAGCAGGGACTCAATGCTGAACAGATTTCGCCCACCGCGGCGATAAGACTCTTCAACATTGCCCGCGGTGGCGGCAATAAATAGCGGTTTACCCTCGAGCTTACTGCCCTCTTGCGGATAACACAGATAGAACATCCGCGTCAGCACCGCCGCCTGCCACTGCAACATTACGGCTGGCATACTGTACCAGTGAAGTGGGAATTGCAGCACGATGCGATCGGCAGACAGCAGCCGCGCGGCTTCGCGCTCGCCGTCGGCATGGATGTCCATTCCCTGCGGGTAAAGTGAATGAACATCAACGATTTCAACTTCTTCAAGCTTGGAAGCTTCGGCGATTAGGGCTGCATTCGCCTTGGAAGTGGTCAGGTCTGGATGGAAAACAAGGATTAATGTTTTACTCATGGCGCGTCTCCTTAGGTTAGTAAGGAGATAATGAGCAGGGGTGAGAAATTACTCCAACAGATAATAAAGATAATCTATTATCGATGAGATGAATTTAAGAACGCTCGACCTCAACTTGCTGGTGGTGCTCGACGCCTTATTGGACGAAGCGCACGTCACCCGCGCGGCGGACAGATTGTGCATGTCACAGTCTGCGACCTCGGCTGCTCTCGCGCGCTGCCGCGAACTGTTTAATGACCCGTTACTCGAGCGCGGGCGAGGCACCATGCGCCTCACGTCTTATGCCCAGACGCTGCGCGCGCCGCTCAAATCGCTGCTGGGAAACGTGGTCGAACTGATCAATCCGCCTTCGGTTCCTCTCGATCAGATCCAGCAGACATTACGCATCACCATGGCGGATTACCCCGCACTGTTTGTGATCGGGCCGCTGATGCAGACTTTGCAGGCTTCCGCGCCAGGAATTAACTTGGTTATTCAGGCATGGGCCGGCGCCGACAGTGCAAAAACGGCACTGCTTAACGGTTCAACTGACATTGCGGTTTCGGTTTTCCCACAGGTAGAAGAGGAACTTTACTGCAAAACGCTGCTGGAAGAGGAGTACGTGGTTGCCATGCGCGAGCAACACCCCGCCGCCGCGAACTTCGACATTGATGGCTGGTTAGCCTATCCGCACATTGTGGTTTCAGGTAAAGGTGAGAATACGACCCCGGTTGACGCCGCGTTAGCACAAAGGGGATTGAGCCGCCGGGTCGGGCTGGTGCTGCCAAATTTCCAGATGGTGCCGCCGTTGCTGTCCAGGTCAGATTTAATGGCGCTGCTCCCTTCACGGGTTGTGCCTTTAACCCAAGGCATTACTGCACTTCCCCTGCCGGTACCCGTGGCGGGCTTCCCGCTACACATCGCCTGGCATCAGCGCCGCTCGCAGGACATCGCGTTGCAGCACGTCGCCGAGATCCTCGGCCAACTGCTGCACTGATAAGAGAAAACAAAGTATTTCTGTAGCAGAAATGAAAAAGCCCCAGCGATATTTGCCGGGGCTTTTAAGGTACTACAGTGTTAGTAATTAACATTCATCAACTTATAACTTAATACTACTTCAAATGATGTACATAGCTTCACAGGATATATTAGTAACTCAGGTACTGCCGTCCTCCTATAATAAAATGGAATAAAGCATCAATCCTGTGTCATTTATCGGTTTCTCTGTTCGAAATAGAGAAGCAGATAAGTACATCTCCCACGCGATATATACTCTTTGATGCGTTGCCTTACTTTCATCGCGACATTCTCGATCACATACTTTCGTACCCAAATCGCGAACATAACTCTTAACAACAAGGCCTTACATCATCGCGCATTCCCATGCGTGCGATTGTGAAGATTAACTACGTGGCCTGAAATCGTCATCACTCGAATTGGTTTTCATCCCTCTCCGTGGTGAATCGCCCAAACAACAATATTTCGTGGCCCGTATCGCACTCTATTTTATAGAGTATTTAAAACTCTCTATATAACGATGAAGGAGAGGTAAGAAATACTTGTTACTTCAAACTTCGCTTCACCGTTAAGTCCCAATCTACTCGTTCTTAGCGAGGTGTCAACACTGTATTTAAGAACATGTTTTTATTCTCAGCCATACCCGAAAATTAAATCAAATTTTTGATATTTCCCACTTTTTCTATCAAGTCTTCAAGTGGTTGAAAAAGCGGCTGTGGCAGCTGCTCGCAATCATACCAGCCCCAGCCTTCGCACTTCTCAGGCTCGGTGTTAATCGGCTTGCCCTGCCCGGCTTTTGATTCCGCGATACAGAACAGGGTCACATAGTGTTTTTGTTCAGCAATGAAAATGTCGTTGACCCACGGGCCGGGCTGCACCACATCAAGAGACAGGCCGGTTTCTTCGAGGGTTTCTCTAATGGCGCACTGCTCTGGCGTTTCACCAAACTCTAAATGGCCGCCGGGAGCCGACCAAAAACCCGCTCCGTGACTGCCTTTCCTGCGACCTAACAACAATTTCCCTTCGCGGAAAACCAGTACCCCAACGCCGATTTTAGGCATTAAGTTCATCATTTCTCTCCGTTAATTTCGCTCTGCTGGCAGCTTTTTCTCCCCTCCAACATAGTTCTCACCGAGTGGTTTGCCAACCAGCCCCGCCGCTTTCTCCAACAATATCCTCACAGTTGCAACTTGGCGCACAAGTCAGCTAAGATACGGAACATATACGAACCATATATAAACCATATATTGCGAGAACCCCGATGGGCATTATCAAAATCTCAGAAATGATGCATGAAAACCTGCGTATCGCCAGCATGGCATTCACTCGTTCAATGAATGCTCAGGCCGAGCATTGGATGAAAGTCGGCATGCTGATGGAAATGCACCCAGACCTTTCTCACCGTGATATTTGCCAGCTATTGGTAAAAGCCAGCACGGAATCGAACGAGCAGTTCGATGGCATAAAGACACTACTTAACGATGGCGTGACAACAAGGAAGAGTGTTAATGAGCAATAACTCCTTTATTAAATCCCCAGAAGGCATCATCAAGGCGCGCGCCGCCGGGCACCTTGCCGCCCGCGTACTGCAAATGATTGAGCCACACGTGCAGCCGGGCGTCACTACTGATCATCTAGACGCGCTGTGCCACGACTTTATCGTCAACGAGCTGGGCGCTATCCCGGCCAACATTGGCTATCAGGGCTACACCAAAACCACCTGTATCTCGGTGAATCACGTAATTTGCCACGGTATTCCTTCTGATAAAGTGTTGAAAAAAGGCGATATCGTCAACGTTGACGTGGCGCTGATCAAAGACGGTTGGTACGGCGACACCAGCCGCATGTTCTATGCCGGTGAACCTTCAATCCTCGCCCGCCGATTGGTGGACACCACCCTCGAAGCCATGCACGCGGGTATTGAAGTGGTTCGTCCGGGCGCCACCCTTGGCGACGTGGGCTTTGCGATTGCCGCCGTTGCCAAGCGCGAAGGCTTCAGCGTGGTGGAAGAGTATTGCGGCCACGGCATCGGACAGGGCTACCACGAAGATCCGCAGGTGCTGCACTATGGCCAAAAAGGCCAAGGCTTAGTCCTGAAAGAGGGCATGCTGTTCACCATCGAGCCGATGATCAACGCCGGTCAGCGTTTCTCCAAACTGTTAAAAGATGGCTGGACAGTGGTGACCAAAGACCACTCCCTCTCCGCGCAGTGGGAACACATGGTGTTAGTCACTAAAGATGGCCATGAAATCCTCACCCCTTGGCCATAAAATTTAAGGCCCATTCATTTGGGCCTTTCTTGACCTATTTTGTCCTTTTTTGTATTTTAAGGACATGCACACATTCCTGATTATTGTCCCCGAAGGGGGCATGCTGTTCGAGCCTACCGGCATCGCCGACATCCTGATGCAAGCCAATCGCTTGAGGCCTAAGGATTCCCCTCATCCACCCTATCAGGTGGAAATCGCCACCACCCAGTCGCATCGCGTGATCCGCGGCATGTCCGGCCTGAACCTGCTGGCCGACCATCGGCTGGAGGACCTCGACCCCGCAGTGCCGCGCGATACCGTGATGATCACCGGTAAAGGCTCGACTCCTGAAGAATCCGCACTGGTCGCCAACTGGATCACCCGCGCTGCGCCCCATACCAAAAGAGTGGTGTCGATTTGCGGCGGTGCGCTGTTGCTGGCGCAGGCGGGCTTGCTCGACGGGCGTCGCGCCACCACCCACTGGCGGCAGCTGGATAACCTGCAAAATACCTATCCCAACGTGCTGGTCGAGAAAGGGCCGATTTATCTGCAAGACGGCAATGTCTGGACCTCGGCAGGCGTCAGCTCCGGCTTCGACCTCACGCTGGCGCTGGTCGAAGATGATCACAGCTTCACGCTGGCCCGCGACGTTGCACAGGACTTGGTGATGTTCCTGCGCCGCCCCGGCGGGCAGTCGCAGTTCAGCCGTTTCCTGCTCAGCCAGTCCAACAACCCCGGCCCTATCCGCGACCTGCAAAGCTGGATCCTGCAAAATCTCTCCGGCGACCTGTCAGTGGAGAAACTGGCCGAGCGCGTCGCCATGAGCCCGCGCAACTTCACCCGCGTCTTCACTAGAGAAACCGGCAGCAGCCCGGCAAAATACGTCGAAGAAGTGCGTCTCGACGTCGCCCGCCAGCACCTTGAGCAAAGCTCAGACAAAATCGAGCAAATCGCCGCCGTGACCGGATTTGGCAATAGCCTGAATCTGCGCCGGGTGTTTGAACGCAATCTGCAACTCACGCCGTCGGATTATCGCGAACGCTTCTACGCACGCAACTTGGCCTAAATTGATTCTTATTTGTCATTTACGCCAATCAACCAAAGCACTATTTTGAAACCAGACAACTCACCAAGGAGTACATCATGGTCAAAGTAGGCATTAATGGTTTTGGTCGCATTGGTAGAAACGTTCTGCGCGCCGCGCTCGGCCGCAGCGATTTTCAAGTCGTGGCAATCAACGACCTGACCGACAGCAAAACCCTCGCACACCTTCTTAAATATGACTCACTGCAGGGCACCCTCGCGGCCGATGTCGAAGCCTCCGAAGGCCAGCTGAAAGTGAACGGCGACGCCATCCGCGTTTTCTCTGAGCGCGATCCGGGTGCAATACCATGGAGCAGCGTGGGCGTCGAACTGGTCATTGAGTCCACCGGGTTCTTCACCGAAAAAGCCAAAGCCGAAGTGCACATCACCAAAGGCGGCGCCAAGCGCGTGATCCTCTCCGCGCCGGGCAAAGACGATGACATCACCGTGGTGATGGGCGTGAACCATGAGAAATATGATCCGGCGCAGCACAAAATTGTCAGCAACGGCAGCTGCACCACCAACGGTCTGGCTCCGGCGGCGCAGGTTCTGCATCAAAGCTTCGGCATTGAGCATGGCCTGATGAACACCACCCACGCCTACACCAACAGTCAGGCACTGCACGACCAGCCGGAAAAAGACCTGCGCGGCGCGCGTGCGGCGGCGCTGTCGATTGTTCCTTACTCCAGCGGCGCGGCCAAAGCCTTGGGCAAAGTCATTCCTGAACTGGACGGACGCCTGACCGGCTACTCACTGCGCGTGCCGGTGCCGGTGGTTTCAATCGTTGACCTGACCGTGACGCTAAAACGCGACGTCACTGCCGAAGAAGTGAATAAGGCCTTCCGCCAAGCCGCAGGATCCGGTCCGTTGAAAGGCATTTTGGGCTACAGCGACGAGCCGCTGGTGTCGAGCGATTATCAGGGAGATGCGCGTTCATCAATTATCGACGGGCTGTCCACGCTGGTGATTGGTGGCAATCTGGTGAAGATCCTCGCGTGGTACGACAACGAATGGGCCTTCTCTAACCGTCTGGTCGATTTAGCCGTGCTAATGGACCAACGCGGCCTGTAATGGCGGCGTGAAGCAACAGTTCAGGCCCGCCGTCGTGCGGGCCTTTTTGCATCTGCAAATCAATAATTAAGCGAAATAGTGCTTTTCGAGAATGGCGGCGCCGTCGTCGATGGCTTTATGAATCGACGCCACGCAGCGCGCGCTGTCCCCCGCCTTCAACCCCAGCAACAGCTCATCATAGTTATGGTGGCCCTGTGCCATGTCGGCGGATTGCGGATATAAGTAGTTGAAGCACGGACCAATCTGCACCCAAAGCTGCTCAATCAGCGAGGTCAGGGTCGGCATCTCGGCATATTCATACAACGCAAAACGGAACTCGCGGTTGGCCTGCAACGCCTGCTCGGTATTCTGCGCCAGCTTGGCTTTCATAAAAGCGGCATTGAGCGCGGTCAAGCGTTTTAGCTTGCTGGCATCCATCTTCTGGCTGGCCTGCGCAATCGCTAATCCTTCGAGATTTTTGCGGATCAGGGTGATTTCCTGATACTGCGCCAGAGAAATATCCGGCACCAAAAAAGCCTGCGCGGGGGTAGCATCCAATGCACCGGCGGCCACCAGCCGCAGCAAAGCCTCGCGCACCGGCGTCACGCTGGTTCCCAGCTGCCCGGCAATTTCCTTGGTCACTAACCGCGCGCCCGGCTTCAACACGCCGACAATTAGCGCGCTCTTCAGATTGGCTTCGACCTGCATGGTGAGGCTAACCCGCTGCGCTTTTTCCATCTCAAACATGTGAATTTCCTTTAGCAAAAAATTGACTTTGCTTTTGCGGTTTTATGCATGGCTTGCAAAAAATACATTATATAGGATATATCCTGTATTAAGAAATCGAACAGTGAGTAAACAACCACGCGCCGTCAAAGACGCATTCTACTTTCGCCAACCGCTTGTTGACGACATCATATTGGGGAAATGCTATGAGACTACCTGCCTTCAAACTTGCCTCGCTGGCTGTGTTAATCAGCCTGATATCACCTCTGGCTTCAGCTTCTGAATTAACCATTGCTCAGGCGACCTCGGCCACGGCCATGGATCCGGGCTTTTTGAAAGAGCCCGCCACGCTGGTTGATAACCTGTTCGATACGCTGGTGCTGCGCGACCCGCAGATGAAATTACAGCCGGGGCTGGCGACGAGTTGGAAAGCCATTGATGCCTCAACTTGGCAATTTGACCTGCGCCAAGGGGTGAAGTTTACCGACGGCGAGCCGGTTGATGCCAAGGCGGTAAAATTCTCCCTCGACCGCATTCTCGACCCGGCCAACCACGCGCCGACCATCTCTTACATCCGCACCATCAAGTCGGTCGAAGTGACCGGCGATTATCAAGTTCGCATCCACACCGATGGGCCGGACCCTCTGCTGCCAACCCGCATGAGCCGCTACCCGGCCTACATTGTGCCACCGGCCTATGTCAGCAAAGTCGGTGCCGCCGAGTTCGCCCGCAAGCCGATAGGCAGCGGCGCGTACACCCTGTCCGAGTTCGTGCCAGACGAGAAAGTGGTGATGAAGGCCAACCCGGACTACTGGCGAGGCAAACCGGCTATCGACATGGTGACTTGGAAACCTATTCCTGAAGCCACCGCCCGCGTCACGGCCTTGCTGACGGGGGAAGTACAACTGGTAGACAGCGTTCCAGCAGACTTAGTACCGGCGCTGAAAAACAAGCCGGGCATTCATCTCGAACAGGTAAAAGGCGGCGGCCTGACGATTTATCTCGGCCTGAAGAACGATCAAAAACCGCTGAATGATGTGCGCGTGCGCCAAGCCCTTTCGCTGGCTCTCAACCGCACCTCTTACACCACCCAGCTACTGCACGGCTTTGGCACCCCGACCGGCACTATGGCGGGGGAAAAAGATTTTGGTTATCAGCCGATTGCCGCACCGGCGCAGGACATCGCCAAGGCCAAGCAGCTGCTGGCAGAGGCGGGCTATCCGAACGGATTTAGCCTGAAGTTTCAGGCTCCGCGCCGCTACATCGCCAGTGCTGACGTGGCGCAGGCCATCGTGCAGGACTTAGCTGCGATTGGCGTCAAAGCCGAGCTGGAGGTGCCGGAGTGGTCGGTTTACACCCAGCAAGTGGCGGCGCAAAAACAGGCTCCGCTCTATATGCTGGCGTGGGGCTCCACCCAAACGCTGGACGCCGACGCCGCCTTGTACCCAATTCTGCACTCCGGCGAGCCTTACTCAACCGTCAGCGACCCCGATCTGGACAAATTACTCAATGAGAGCCGCCTGACGGTTGACCCCGCCAAACGCGAGAAAATCTTGCAGCAGATTCAGCAGGTGGTGGCCGACAAGCAGCCGCTGATCCCGCTGTATCGTGAGGATTCGATTTACGCCAGCAGCGACGCCCTGACCTTCTCCGGTCGCCCGGATGCGCGTATTTCCCTGTTCACAATGAGCATTAAATGATTTCACCGCTCTCCGTTTTGCGCAGAAAACCTCGTCGCCGCCTGTATGGCGACGGGATTCTGGGCGGGCTGCTGCTGGCGCTGATTATCCTCGCCGCGCTGCTTTCGCCGTGGCTGCCGCTGCCCGATCCCCTGACCAACAGTCTAGCGGATACCTTCTTGCCGCCGGGCAGCCACACGGCGTCCGGCATGCACTGGCTGGGCACTGATCAGCTCGGGCGCGACATGCTTTCGCGCATTTTGGCGGGCAGCAGGCTGTCGCTGTTTATTGTGCTGATGTCGGCATCAATTGCCGCCGTGGTCGGCTCGCTGCTGGGCATGCTGGCCGGTTACGTCGGTGGCTGGCTGGATGCAACCATCATGCGTTTGATGGATATCCAGCTCGCCGTGCCCTTTATCCTGCTGATTTTACTGGTGATGGCGCTGTTCGGTGCCTCTCTTAGCAACATCATCGTGATCATGGGTGTCACCAGTTGGGCGATTTATGCCCGCGTGGCGCGTGCCAAAACGCTGGAAATTCGTGAGCTGGAATATATCGAAGCCGTGCGCGCGATGGGCTTTTCCACTCCGCGCATCCTGCTGCGCCATCTCTTACCCAACCTTGCTACGCCGCTTATCGTGTTGTTAACGCTGGATATTCCTCGGCTGATCGTGCTGGAAGCATCCATCGGTTTCCTCGGGATGGGCATTCAACCGCCGACCCCGACGCTGGGCAATCTGATTGGTGAAGGCCGCTCATACATGTTGCTGGCGCAGTGGCTGGTGCTCTATCCGGGGCTGTTTATCGTGGCGCTGGTTGTCGGCTGCAACCTGCTCGGTGACAGTTTGCTGCGCAAAACGCAGATAAGGCTGGATTGATATGCTGAACTACATTTTGGCCCGCCTCGGCCAGTCCGTTTTAGTGATGTTTGGCGTCTCGGTGCTGATTTTCTTGAGTCTGCACCTGACCGGCGATCCGGCGGCGGTGATGATGCCCCCCGGCTCCAGCCAGCAGGAAATCGACGCATTTCGCCACAGCATGGGCTTCGACCGTCCGCTGCTGTGGCAATACGGCCACTATCTCAACGGCGTGCTGCACGGCGATTTGGGGGATTCCCTGCGCTACAGCCAGCCGGTCACTAGCCTGATTAGCCAACGCATCCCTGCCACCCTGTTGCTGGCGGTTACCGCGCTGGCGTGGAGCACGCTGGTCGGTTTGGCACTCGGCATCCTGAGCGCCCTCAAGCAAAACAGCTTATGGGATCTGTTCTCGCGCCTGATAGCCTTCAGCGGACAGGCGGTGCCGGTGTTTTGGCTGGGGCTGATGATGATCATCCTGTTTAGCCTCAACCTGCGCTGGCTGCCCTCGGGCGGCTATGGTCAGGCGGCAAATCTGGTGATGCCCGCCCTGAGCCTCGGCGCTTACTACATGAGCGCCATCGCGCGATTAGTGCGCGCCAGCCTGATTGACGTCCTCCAGCAAGATTACATCCGTACCGCGCGCGCCAAGGGCCTCAGCCAGTGGCGGATTGTGGTGCGACACGGGCTGCGCAACGCCTTAATCCCGGTTATCACCGTGCAGGGGATGTATTTCGCCTCGCTGCTAGGCGGTGCGCTGGTCACCGAGATCATTTTTGCTTGGCCGGGGATTGGCCGATTGGCGGTGCAAGCTATCCAAAACCGCGACTTTCCGCTGGTGCAGGCCATCGTCCTGCTGGCCGCGCTGGTGTTCGTCGGCATCAATCTGCTGATTGACCTGCTGTACGTGGTGCTCAACCCGAGGATCCGCCTGTGATTGATATCAAACCCACGCTGCAACTGCTCGCCGACATCACCCCTTTTCGCAGTGTCGCCGGGGAAATTGACCAACAGCGCGAGTTGGCCCAGTGGCTGGAAAACTGGCTGCTCGACGAGTTGGGTGCCGAGCCGGTGCTGCCGGTCAGCGCGCAGCTTTTACAGCCTGCCCCGCCGCTGGTTCACGCCCGCTTAGAACGCGGCGCGGCCAAAACGCTGGTGCTTTACAACATGTATGACGTGATGCCCGCCACCGATAGCGGCTGGGATTTGCCGCCGTTTTCTGGCGGCGTGGTGGAGTGGCCGGATCTGGGCGAAGTCTACGTGGCGCGCGGCGCGGAGAACAATAAAGGCCCGCTGGCGGGCATGCTGATGGCGGTGAAAAATCTGCTCGATGCTGACCTGCTCAACGTCAATCTGGAATTTATTCTTGAAGGTGAAGAGGAGATCGGCAGCGGCTATTTGCGTCGCTATCTGGCCCAGCAGCCCTGCCCTATTTCTTCGGCGGAGGCCGTGCTGTTCCCCTCTCTGTGCGAATACGGCGGCGGCGCGCCGCGCGTTTACCTCGGCTTTACCGGGCTGGCTGGCGGCAGACTCAGCGTCAGCGGCGGCGCGTGGGGTGGCCCGCGTGCGGCTATTCACGCCAGCAACGCCAGTTGGATAGCCAACCCGGCATGGCGCTTAGTCGAAGCCCTTGGCCAAATTGCCCCGGCAAGCGCCAACGGCGTGTTGGCAAAAATCTTGCCCGATGCCCCGGCCAATGCCCTGCTTGGCGAGTTAGCAAAAACGTTCAGCATTGAAGAAGAATTGCGTTTTCGCCGCAGCGAGGCGCTGTCAGTCAGCGGCGACACCCTGAGCTGCCTGCAACAGTGGCTAGGCAGCGCGGTGCTGAACATTGCCGAGATCCACACGCAACCTCAGGGCGGGCGCGGAGTGATCCCACATCACGCCGAGGCCGAATTCGCCCTGCGCACGCCGCCGGGCATTGACTCCTCCATCCTACTGTCTGCGATTCAACAGCAGCTTGCTGCCTTGCCCGGCGCAGCATTCCAGCTCGACGACAGTTACCCCGGATGCCGCTTTGGCCTAGAGGCCACGGGCGTCGAGCCGCTACTCGCTAGCTACCACCAGCAACAGGCCGTGCCACAGATCTGGCCGTGGGCGCCGGGCTGTGCGCCCGCCTACGCCTTCGCCCCCATCGCCCCGGCTTTTCTGATTGGCGGTCTGGGCCACGGCGGCAATGCCCACGGCGTCAACGAGTTCGTTACGCTGCGCGGTTTGCAGCGTTTTCAGCAGTCCATTAGTGACTGGCTGACCGCATTTTGATTTTTTCCGGCTTCTGGCCGGGCGTTAACACCAGGGAACCACCCAACCTGACTTCAGGATAAAAAATATGCACAAGACAGATGATTTTGAACGCGTAGAACTCGGTTTCTTCCCCACGCCGCTTGAGCCGTTAACCCGTCTCGGCGAGTCGCTGGGTATCCAACTGGACATCAAACGCGACGATTACACCGGCTTTGGCGGCGGCGGCAATAAAGTCCGTAAGCTGGAGTATCTGATGGCCGACGCTGTGCGTCAGGGGATCAATGTGATCATTACCACCGGCGGCCACCAGTCTAACCATGCGCGCATGGTGGCGGCCGCGGCGCGTAAATTTGGCATGAAGCCGGTGCTGGTGCTGCGCGGTAACTCGCCGGAGAGCTATCAGGGCAACCTGCTGCTCGACAAGCTGTTTGGCGCAGAGCTGGAGTTTCTCGACCCGGACGGCTATTTCACCCAGATTGCCGATGCGATGCAGGCTCACGCCGATGCCGCCACCGCGCGCGGCGAAAAGGCGCTGATTATTCCTCTCGGTGGTGCGACCCCGCTGGGTGCGTTGGGCTATGTTCGCGCCGTGGAAGAGCTGGACGCGCAGCTCAAAGCCCGCGGCCAACAGCCGCCAGACGTCATTGTCGCCCCGACCGGTTCCGGCGGCACGCTGGCAGGTTTGTACGTCGGCGCACGCCAGTATTGGCCACAAACCAAAATCGTTGGTATCAGCGTGAGCGCCAAGGCGCAGTGGTTTCAAGAGCGGATTTCCGCGATGGCGCAGGATTGCGCAGACCTGTTGCAGTGGCCGCAAAGCTGGTCGCCAGAGGACATTTGGATTGAAGACGGCTTTGTCGGCGCGGCCTACGGCGTACCTTCTGAAGGCGGGATCGAGGCCATCTATCGCGTGGCGCAGGCCGAAGGGGTGCTGCTCGACCCGGTTTACACCGGCAAAGCCATGCACGGCCTGATTTCACTGGTGCAGGAGGGAAAAATCCAACCCAACTCGCGAGTGATTTTCGTCCACTGCGGCGGCTCTCCGGCCCTCTATCCCTTCGCTCAAAAACTGCTGGAGCGTTGAGATGTTGCCGATGCTGCGTTATCTGACTGCGCAAGACGTGCTGGCACTCGGCGGCGACAGCCCGCAGCGCGCGGTACAGGACGTGACTGACGTGGTGCATTTGATGCGTAGCAATGCGGCGCAGATGCCCGCCGAGACGCATGTCGATTTGGCACCACCTCGCGCCAAGGCTTACGCGCTGCCCGCCAGCGTCGGCGGGCGATTCAACGCCGCGGGCGTCAAATGGACGGCTCACCGCCCGCAGCCGCAAGACGGTTTTCCGCTGGCACTGACCATGACGCTGATTAATCGGGCCGACAGCGGCATGCCTGTCGGGCTGGTGGAAAGCGGCGGACTGACCGCCACCCGCACCGCCGCAGTTTCCGCGTTGGCTCTGCGTTTAGCCGCACCGCGCCCGGTCAAGCGAGTGCTGTTGCTCGGCGCGGGCGTGCAGGCGCAGGCTCATCTGCATATGTTAAAAGCACTTTTCCCTGAGTTGGATGGCCTGATCTGCTGGAATCGTTCCGCCGAGAAGCGCGACCAATTAGTGCAAAACTCCGGCCCTCTGCCTTGGCCAGTGGCGCTGCCGGACAGTCTCGAACAGGCGTTGTCGCAGCCTTTCGACGCGCTCATTACCTGTACCAGCGCCGCCGAGCCATTTCTCGGTCCCGAGGTGATGCTGCAGGGGCGAATCATTCTGCAAGTGGGTTACCACGAGGTGAGTTTCGAGAGTATTCGGCAGGCCAGCAAAGTCGTCGCCGATTTATGGGGCGACTTCTGCCAGACCAGCGCTAAAAGCCTGTTCCAGATGTATCGCGCCGGAGAGTTTAGCGCCGAACAGCTGGACGCCGACCTCGCGCAGTTGCTTATCGACCACTGGCGGCCTTCGGCAGATGACTGCGTCTATTTCTCCTCATTTGGCCTGAACGTGTTTGATATCGCCCTCGCCGCCCGCCTATTGCATGACGCCCAGCAGCAAGAGATCGGCCAGCTGTTACCCCTGTTCAACGGAGCGCCCGATGCTCATTCAAGCCGCTGACTTATTGGCCCAATTGGCACGGGGCGAGCAATTTCTACTGATTGACGTGCGCGAGCAGGCTGACTGGCAGCAGGCTAGCTTGCCGAACGCGGTCAATCTCAACGTTTACGACTATTTTATCCCCGACTGCACCGAGGCTGGCCTCGCCACCATGGCGCACTCTTTCCAGCAGGCTTGGCGGCAGCTTCCACAGGCAGAAAACCGCATTCCGGTATTCTTCGAGCAAAGGGTAGGAATGCGCTCCCCGCGCGGCACGTGGTTTGCGTGGTTTATCGGCTGCGAAGGGGCACTGATCCTCGACGGCGGGCTAGAAGCCTGGGTCGCCGCCGGAGGCTCATTAGCGCCCGGGCAAGGCGCATCGGCAGTTGTCTCGCCAAGCGAAATCCCTGCCCCCGAACTGACACCAAGGCAGCGTCAATGGGTTGCCAGCCGCGACGAAGTGATTGCCGCCGATGGCGTGCAGAGTGTGATTTTGGACGCCAGACGCCCGAGCGAATTCGACGGCAGCTTTGTCCACGACTGCTGCCACCGCGCAGGCCGTATTCCGGGTGCGCACTTGCTGTTCTGGGAGGATGTACTGGAAAACGGCGCATTTCGACCCGCCGCTGAAATCGCCCAACGCGCCGAGCAGGCGGGTTTACACCCGCAACAGCGCATTATGATTTACTGCCATCGCGGCGCCAGAGCCGCCACCGTTCTCGCCGCCCTCAAACTGGCGGGCTACCAAAATCTCGCAATTTACGTCGGTTCATGGCATGAATGGGCCGAGCACGGGGAGCTGGGGTTAGTGACGGGAAAGTGACGCTAAAGCACGACCTCTACCAACTGCCGTAGGGGTAGGTTTTGTTTTTGATGAAATCTGGCGTCTCACCGTAATATTTGTAGCCATTTGGATGCTTTGTAATGCCTTTACAGATATCTAGCTGCTCGCCGGAGAGTGTTTTTATAGATGAAGGTGTAACACGGTAATTGGGATACTTACCAACATCTTGCAGCCAGACCGTCACTTTTCCCTCTGGAGCCAGACCAATTGTCATCATGTCGTAATACACTTCCAAGCCGCGATAATTTTTATGTCCTGCGGGCTTCCTCATTTTTTCATCAAGGGAGGCAGAAAAGGACAGGCGGGTTTCATAAACCTTTTTATCGATAATGGAATCCCAACAAAAGGTAATGTATTTGGGCGGATTTTGAATTTTGTTCCAGTATCCAGCTGGATTACGTGGCCTATCCCCCCAGCTTCCCACTATTTCTGGGCCGGTATGTGTCTTATCGAGGGTTTTAAAGCTATAAGCGTTGCCTTTGGTGTCCATAACAATGGCATAAGTCACTAAAGCTGGCAGAGCTTTGGGAGTGATAAAAGTAAAGTACCACTCTTCTGGAGCAGCCCTTTCTGAATTAATAGTATTGGCCTCAACTGCGCTTTGACATCCAGTGATAATTAATGCTGAAAGAAGCCCTGCCAGACGTGTTATTTCCATATATCTCTACCATCCATTTTAAGCGGCCCTCTTGGCTGCAATTACGTCTCACCAATTCCCGTAGGGGTAGGTTTTGCCTTTGATGAAATCTGGCGTCTCACCGTAATATTTGTAGCCATTTGGATGCTTGGTAATGCCTTTACAGATATCTAGCTGCTCGCCGGAGAGTGTTTTTATAGATGAAGGTGTAACGCGGTAATTGGGATAATTACCCACATCTTGCAGCCAGACCGTTACTTTTCCTTCGGGTGCCAAACCTATAATCATGGTGTCGTAATAAACCTCTGTTCCACGCCGATTTTTATGGTCCGCCGGAGTTATCATTTTTTCCCAAACAGATTGTGGGAAGCTTATCGATGTTTCATATACCTTCATATCGATAACTGAGTCCCAGCAAAACACCATAGCTTTAGGCGGATGCTTGGCTTTATTCCATGTCACCGACGAACGACGAATATGCTGACTCCATTTACCTACACTGTCTGGGTTATCCTGAGTTCCATCGAGCGTGTTGAATTGATAAACAATATCGTCGGTATCAAGAATGGACGTGAAAGTCACTAGCGAGGGCAATGCCTTTGGGGTAACAAAACTAAATCTCCACTCTCAGTACGGCAGTGAGAACGGAGTTGAGCCACCCGGGCGAGTGCTATCAGCAGTAGCTTGGCAACCTACTAGTGTCAAAGCCAATAAGCTTGCGGCCAGACGTGTTATTTCCATATACTTTTACCATCCATTTTAAGCGGCCCTCTTTGCCGCAATTACGTCTCACCAATTCCCGTAGGGATAGGTTTTACCTTTGATGAAATCTGGCGTCTCACCGTAATATTTGTACCCATTTTGATGCTTGGTAATACCTCTACAAATATCTAGCTGCTCGCCGGAGAGTGTTTTTATTGATGAAGGTGTAACGCGATAATTGGGATACTTACCCACATCTTGCAGCCAGACCGTCACCTTCCCCTCCGGAGCTAGACCAATCGTCATTGTGTCGTAATACACATCTAAACCGCGATAATTTTTATGTCCAGCGGACTTCCTCATCTTTTCATCAAGGGAGTTAGTAAGGGACAGGCGAGTTTCATAAACCTTTTTATCGATGATGGAGTCCCAACAAAAAATAAGGTGTTTAGGCGGATTTTGAATTATGTTCCAGTATCCAGGCGGATTACGTGGCCTATCCCCCCAACTTCCTACTATTTCCGAGCCTGTATGTGTCTTATCGAGGGTTGTAAAGCTATAAGCGTTTCCTTTGGTGTCCATAACAATGGCATAAGTCACTAAAGCTGGCAGAGCTTCGGGAGTAATAAAAGTAAAGTACCACTCTTCTGGAGCGGTCCTTTCTGAGTTAATAGTATTGGCCTCAACTGCGCTTTGACAGCCACTCAAAACCAATGCCGAAAAAAGCACAGCCAGACGTGTTATTTCCATATACATTTACCATCCATTTTTAGCGGCCCTATTGGCCGCAATTACGTCTCACCAATTCCCGTAGGGATAGGTTTTACCTTTGATGAAATCTGGCGTCTCACCGTAATATTTGTACCCATTTTGATGCTTGGTAATACCTTTACA